>Ga0247814_10000288_pt1 | contig 43793 bp, 35 predicted proteins | sample UWRJL179409R1_FD_179947 | JGI IMG/M metagenome (GOLD analysis project Ga0247814, IMG submission 179947) | Plant litter microbial communities from Arlington Agricultural Research Station in Wisconsin, United States - UWRJ-L179-409R-1 | ecosystem: Environmental > Terrestrial > Plant litter >... | reverse complement strand
AACGAAAAGATTTTCGAAGAAATAGACCGTATCGAGAAATCCATCACCACGAAGATTGAGGAAATACTTGGCAAAATATTGCCGGAAGCTTTTGCCGTGGTAAAAGAAACGGCCAGAAGGCTGACTGAAAACAAATCGTTGAACGTAACTGCATCCGACTACGACAGGGAATTGGCCGCACGCGGAAAAGACTTTGTTACCATCAACGGAGACAAAGCCCAATGGAAAAACGGTTGGAGTGCAGCCGGTGTACCTATTGAATGGAACATGATACATTACGACGTACAGTTGATGGGCGGTATCGTTTTACATAAAGGCCGTATTGCCGAGATGGCAACGGGCGAAGGTAAAACTTTGGTTTCCACACTTCCGGTATATCTCAATGCACTTTCGGGTCGTGGCCTTCACTTGGTAACGGTGAACGACTATTTGGCCAAAAGGGATAGCGAATGGAACGGCCCGTTGTTCCAGTTCCATGGCTTGAGTGTTGATTGTATCGATAAGCATCAACCTAACTCACCGGAACGCAAGGCAGCCTACAATGCAGACATTACATACGGTACCAACAACGAATTCGGCTTCGATTACTTGCGCGACAACATGTCTCGCTCGGTAGAAGATTTGGTACAGCGTAAACATAACTTCGCCATCGTGGATGAGGTAGATAGCGTATTGATTGACGATGCGCGTACACCATTGATCATCTCCGGACCGACGCCAAGAGGCGACAAACAAGAGTTTGACGCACTCCGCCCAAAAGTGGAGAAATTGGTAAACCACCAAAAACAATTGGTAACCAAAGAATTGGCTGATGCCAGAAAATTATTGGCCCAAGGCGGCAAAGAAAACGAGAAAGCCGGCGGCGAGAAATTGCTCCGCGCTTACCGTGGTTTGCCTAAATCGGGTGCCTTGATCAAATTCTTGAGCGAGCCGGGCATGCGTACCATCCTGCAAAAAACCGAAAACCATTTCATGCAGGACCAATCCAAGGAAATGCACGTGATCGACGATGAACTTTTCTTCGTAATCGATGAGAAGAACAACTCGGTAGACATGACGGATAAAGGTATTACTTTGATCACCGACAATACCGACGATCCGGAATTCTTTATCATCCCCGACTTGAACATGGAGATGCACAAATTGGAAGACCTAAAACTTCCGAAAGAAGAATTGTTGCAACGTAAGGATGAGGTAATCCGTGATTACTCTGCCAAAACGGAGCGTATCCATTCCGCCAACCAATTATTGAAAGCTTATTCTTTGTTTGAAAAAGATAAAGACTATGTAATCATCGAAAACAAAGTAAAGATCGTTGACGAGCAAACCGGTCGTATCATGGAAGGTCGCCGTTATTCTGACGGATTACACCAAGCCATCGAAGCCAAAGAAAACGTAAAAATCGAGGCGGCCACGCAAACATACGCTACCGTTACCCTACAGAACTATTTCCGTATGTATAACAAGCTGGCCGGTATGACCGGTACGGCAGAAACGGAAGCGAAAGAATTTTGGGACATCTATAAACTGGACGTGTCGGTGATTCCTACCAACCGCGTTATTTCGCGCAAGGACACAGACGACATGGTTTTCAAAACCAAGCGTGAAAAATACACGGCTGTTATTGACGAAACCGAAAAATTTGTGAACGCGGGTCGTCCGGTATTGGTGGGTACCACTTCGGTAGAGATTTCCGAATTGTTGAGCCGTATGTTGAAGATGAAAAACATCAAACATCAGGTACTCAATGCCAAATTGCACCAAAAAGAGGCCGACATCGTAGCCGAAGCCGGTAAAAGCGGAACCGTAACTATCGCCACCAACATGGCTGGTCGCGGTACCGACATCAAATTAGGCGAAGGCGTGAAAGATGCAGGCGGTTTGGCCATTATTGGTACCGAACGCCACGATAGCCGCCGTGTGGATCGTCAGTTGCGCGGTCGTGCCGGCCGTCAGGGAGATCCGGGTTCCTCCGTATTCTTCGTATCGTTGGAAGATGAATTGATGCGTCTATTCGGCTCCGAGCGTATCTCCAAACTGATGGATAGCATGGGTTACAAAGAAGGAGAAGTGATTACCCATTCCATGATCACCAAATCCATCGAACGTGCCCAGAAAAAAGTAGAAGAAAATAACTTTGGTACACGTAAACGTTTGTTGGAATACGACGACGTGATGAACCAACAGCGTGAAGTAATCTACCGCATGCGCCGCAATGCCTTGTTCGGTGAGCGTTTGAGCACCGTGATCGCCATCATGATGAACGATATGGTGGACAGTGTGGTAAAAGAACAGCACGATGCGCGCGATTTTGAGGCTTTCGAGCTGGACATGTATAAGTACTTCGCCATCGAAACGCCGGTAACCGAGGAAGAATTCTTTAAAATAGATTCAGACGAATTATCTGACATCGTGTACCATAAAGTATACGAAACATACAAAATGCGGTCTGAATTGATCCGAACCATGGCCATGCCGGTGATTACCGATGTGTACCAAAACCAAGGGCAAAAATTCGAGAACATTATCATTCCGGTAACGGATGGTGTAAAAAGCATGCAATTACCGGTGAATTTGGCCAGCGCATTCAACAGCCAAGGCAAAGAATTGACATTATCGGTTGAAAAAGCGGTGATGCTATCGTTGATTGACAATGCCTGGAAAGAACACCTACGTGAGATGGACGACTTAAAACAGTCTGTACAAAACGCATATTTGGAACAAAAAGATCCGTTACTGATTTACAAATTGGAGTCGTTCAACGTATTTAAAACGATGATCGCCGATTTGAACCGCGAAGTAATTTCGTTCCTGGTGAAAGCCGGGATTCCTGCACAACAGCAGCAACAGCCACAAGCCATCCAAGTGAAGGAAGCGCCGGTACAACGCCAAGAGAAGTTGAACATTGGACGTACCGAAGTGGGTTCAGCCCAAGAACAAGCCCAACAAAACGGTGGCGGGATCGATATTAACATACCGAAGGAGAAACAACAACCCATCGTAAACGAAGTAAAAATCGGACGCAACGATCCTTGTCCTTGCGGAAGCGGCAAAAAATACAAAAGCTGCCACGGCGCAAACGTGAACGCTTAAGACAATAAAAAAGCAAAAAACGAGTATATTTAGGCAGTGCAAACGCACTGCCTATTTTATTTAAAACCATGAAAAAAATCATCTACATAATTTGTATCCTACTATCAACAAATGCATTACATGCACAAAATGATAGCTTAAGGGTGACGCAAAAAGTAGTCATGACGTCAGGAATTCCGATTTTGGTGGAAAAAACATCCACTGTCGTCATTTTTCCAGTCAAAAAAAATTCTGCCTATGCCGAATTCTTGGGTAACGGTTTCGCTTATTCACTCAATTACGAAAGGCTGGTTTACTCAGATGAAAACTTGGGTATCTCTACACGTGTAGGTATTGCTGCCGGTGTTGTTCCCCTTTTCACCGGATTCGGATTACCGCTGGAAGCCAATGTCACCTTCCTTCGTAACCGAGGACACATGGCAGAGGTTGGTCCAGGATTCACATGGTTCTACGGGAAAAGCAGATATAGAAACGAAAAACGCGAATTGGTAACCACATCCTTTTACCATGTTTGCGATGTAACCTTACGCATCGGTTATAAATATGTAGCCAGAAGCGGCTTCTTATTCCGTGCGGCATTCATCCCAACATTTGCAGTCACTTCACCTAAGGAAGTGAGAGAAAATAATTTCTTCCCGTTCGGGAAAGTATTTACACCCTGGGCTGGAATTTCAGTGGGCTATGCGTTTAATAAATAGATATCAGATTGTAGATTTTAGACAATTCTTTATCTGATTATTATTCTACTTTCCTATCAATATCTGATGTGTAATTCATTTAGCCTATTTTTATTAAATTAAGGTTCCAATACGCAATCTAATATCTAACGTAAATCTAATGTCTACTTTAATCAAGGATAAATATTTTGAGTTGGCCGAAAATTATATTCGGTACACCAACCAAAATATCTATTTGACGGGAAAAGCCGGCACCGGAAAAAGCACGTTCCTCAAATACATCAAACAAACTTCCTATAAAAATTTGGCCGTAGTGGCTCCCACGGGCGTGGCAGCCATCAATGCAGGCGGCGTCACTATCCACTCATTCTTCAATCTGCCGTTTACGCCATTTATTCCCCAGCGGAATTTGGCTAGGTTGACGGACACCAACGGATTAAGCGAAACCAAACTCTTCGCCAGCCTGCGTTACCGTAAGGATAAGATCCAGATGCTGCGCGAATTGGAGTTGCTCATTATAGACGAAATCAGCATGGTACGTTGTGATGTGTTAGATGCCATCGACAGTATCCTACGCCATTACCGCGGAAGACCTTATCTAGCTTTTGGCGGCGTGCAGGTAGTTTTGATTGGCGACGTGTTGCAACTTCCGCCCATCGCCAAGCCCGATGAATGGGATATCCTGCGACAGCATTACCGCTCGGTATTTTTCTTCAGTTCCAAAGTGGTGGAAGACCATTCCATTACCCAAATACAGTTCGAACATATTTACCGTCAGAAAGATGAGTCATTCATCGACCTGTTGAATCACATCCGCATCAATTCCTTAGAACCGCGTCACTTAGATTTGCTGACATCCTTATACCAAACGAATTTCAAACCCGAGAAATCCGAAAAATTCATCACCATCACCACGCACCGTCGCAAAGCCGAAATCATCAACGAAGTGGAACTGAAAGCCATTGATGAGAAGGAATTTACTTACACGGGAGCAATTGAAGGCAACTTTAGCGAAAGTTCGTTACCATGCGAAAAAGAATTGCGGCTGAAGGTAGGCGCCCAGGTGATGTTCGTTAAAAACGACAGTGCATTCCCCCGCCGATATTATAACGGTAAAATAGCCACCATAGCCCATTTAGGCAAAGATGACATCTCTGTCAATCTGGATGAAAATTTTCCGAATGACTGGTATCCGGTAATGAAGGAAACATGGCGGAATTATGCGTACACGTACAACAAGGAAACCAAAACCATCGACACGGAAATAGTGGGGGAATACACACAATATCCCCTGCGCACGGCCTGGGCCATCACCATACACAAAAGCCAGGGATTAACGTTTGACAAAGTGATCATCGATGCAGAGGAAGCTTTTGCCCCTGGCCAGGTATATGTGGCACTCAGCCGTTGTACCAGACTGGAAGGCATTGTACTTAATACGCCCGTAAAAGGCTATGGCCTGAAGTACGATGAAAACGTAAAACAGTTTTCGTCCAACCAACCTTCGTATCCCAAGTTGGTGGCGGAACTATCCGAGAAAAAAAAGATAGGTCAGCAGAATTTTCTGAAAGCTTTTTTCCATTTCCACAATGTCACCGATTTATTCCGTAACCTCCAGATCGAAATACAGGAACATATCGATTCATTTCCGCCACACGTGGCAGAATTTATGGTTTGGGCACAGCACATGCACCAAACGGCGGCCATCATCCACGAAACGGGGTTAAACTTTCAGGAGCAACTCAGCAAAATTTTCACCATTACGGATGAAAGCCAGAAACTGCCACTATTGAAAATCCGGATAGAAAAAGCGGTGGCATATTTTATGGAAGAGCTCACGGAAAAACTGCTGATACCGACAAGCCTACATATCATCCATATTCCTGATCCACACAAGATGCACCTGTACAAAAAATCGGTGACGGATATTTTGGAGCAGATCACCAATGCCTTGGAGAAATTTGCGCGTATAGAGTTTGATAAAATCACGTTCGTGTTTCCGGAAAGTGTGTTCAAAAGGCGTTTGGATGAAACTACCAAAGAGGTGGAAGCGAAGAAAAATAAACCAAACGAGGCAGGCAAAGAGAAAAAACCAAAAGCAAAAAAAGGGAAACCGGAGAAAATAAAACCTGAAAAGATAGATACATCACAAGAAACATTGGTTTTATTTAAGGAAGGGAAACGGATACCCGAAATAGCCAAAATCAGGAGCATAGCACTGGCTACGGTAGAACGTCATCTTTTTGGTTTTGTGGAAACGGGCGAAATTAAATTGCGCGATTTGATGCTTAAAAAAGAAATCAAGGAAATTGAAAATTTGTTGGAAACTTATCCCGGTTTAAGCGAAGCCAAATTGCGGAAAATTGCGGAAAATAAATATTCCACTGCCGCCATACGGGCCGTAGGTATTACGATGAACTATTCGTAGCCATTACCCGAAGAACTAACTTACGGGCAGGATACTTACCCATATTTGCATAGCAAACTAAATTCACCCAACTTTGATGTGTGAAAATAGGCATCGTATTATATCCAACGTTTGGCGGAAGCGGCGTAGTAGCCACGGAATTGGGGTTGGAACTGGCATCCCGCGGTCATCAGGTACACTTCATTTCTTATAACCAACCCGCCCGGATCGATTTTAACCAAAACGTTACGTTCCACGAAGTCATCGTCCCCGATTATCCGTTATTCGATTTCGCGCCATACGAAACCGCACTCACCGGTAAAATTGTAGACGTAGCCCTATATGAGGATTTGGACGTATTGCATGCGCATTATGCCATTCCACATGCCACCTGCGCTTATTTGGCCAAGCAAATTTTAGCCGCCAAAGGAAAACATTTGCCATTTATTACCACGTTGCATGGAACGGATATAACACTCGTCGGAAAAGAACCTTCCTATGCACCATCCGTTATATTCGCCATCGAAAATTCCGATGCCGTTACGGCCGTTTCGGATAGTTTAAGAAGGGATACGATCGATAATTTTGGGGTGAAGAAGGAAATAGAAGTCATCCATAACTTCATTAATCCCGCGTTGTACAAATATAGTCCTGATAAGTGCATCCGAGATTTTACGGCTCCTGCCGGCGAAAAAATCATGATGCACATTTCTAATTTTAGGCCAGTCAAAAGAATTCCGGACGTGATTAACGTATTTGCCGGAATCCGTAAGGAAATGCCGGTAAAACTGGTGATGGTAGGCGATGGTCCGGAGCGTGCAGCTGCAGAGCGTTTGGTACGAGAATTAGGCCTGCAGAAAGATGTTCATTTTTACGGAAAAATAAAACATACATCAGAAATTTTGCCATGTGCCGATTTATTCATCCTACCCTCCGATTCAGAAAGCTTCGGACTATCGGGGTTGGAAGCATTGGCAGCGGGAATTCCTGTTATATCCACTGATACGGGTGGGACCCCCGAAGTACAGATTCATGGTAAAACCGGTTACTTGAGCAAGCCCGGCGATGTAGAAGGAATGATTAGAAACAGTCTGGATATTTTCAGCTCTTTTGAGAAGCTAAGCCGTTTTAAGTATGATGCGGAGAAGCGTGCAGATGATTTTACTGCCGAAAAAATTATTCCGCAATATGAAGCGTTATACAAAAAAGTGGTAGGCAAATAGCCCTACTTCAATGAAATTTGGCCTGTTTCAATCAATTTTACAACTTCGTCTATATACTTATCCTCCAAGTGTTTATCGATATCAAATTCGCCTTTTAAATCATAACCGAATAATCCAGCGATACCATCATAAAACCACGCCCTAAAAGTGCCTCGAAGTCCATCTACTAGTTCGTATGATGTATAACCCGTTTCCCTGTCTATCAACTTAAGCAATATCCGCCCTTGGGTAAACGTAAGGTTCTTTAACTCTGGCCCAAATTGTTTTTCGATACGCCTTTCTACCGTTTTCATGTGTTCCTTTCGTTCACTTTTATCCATTCCGGTCATCTTTGCCTCCTCTTCACGTAAAACTTCACCCGCACGTTTTGCATACGGATATACCTTTTTTATATGGTATACCAGCTTATCATATTTTTTTTGGTCACGCTTTTTTGTAAATACACGTAGTGAGTATATAGTGATGGGAGATAAAGAATACATCATCATCGTATCTCCATTTTCCACCCTATACATTTGGCCATTACTTGCCCTTATCGTATCAGTTTTGGCCTTTCCACCCACTATACCTTGTGCATGGGTTGAGAGTACAAAAAAGGATAAGAGGATGCCCAAAATAAGTTTCATATAATATTAAGGTAAATGATTGGCATTCTAAAATCAAAAAAAAGGCCAAAAAAAGTATCTTACATAATTTTAACTAAATGTACTCGACAATGCCTTACATATCAGCCGACAAAACATGGTCATAGTACTTCAACTATATGCGGATGGTATGGCTTCTACCACGTCGCATATGACAATATTTAAATTTCTCAGCCTCTTGCATAGAAGAAGTTGGTTACAATAACATTTTTACCAATAAAAAAAGGGAATATCTGTAGATATTCCCTTTTCATGAAAGTTATAAAAACTTATTTGCTGATGCTTTCAGTGTAAGTTCCGTTAACATCATCATCTGGGTTAGATGGTGTAGGGAACTCAGATAATGTGTAAGTAATGCTCATTGAACTTCCGCTATTGTAGTTGATAGTTCCGCTTACTTTACCATCATAGAAAGTTTGTGAAGCGACTGTAGCTTTGTTTTGGTCAGCTGTAGCTTTAATGTTAGTGGCAGGCAATTGAGTAAGACCACCGGTAGCCAACAAACCTAAGTTTGTATTGATGTTGAATTGGTAATCTACTTCACCTGTTTGAGAAACGGTAAATGGATAGCTACCTGGTTGACCGATCCAGTTACCTTCAAATTTTGATACAGTTGCAGATTCGTCGCAAGCATCAGGATCAGCTTCTGTTGCTGCAGAATCATACGCATCGTCAGCTTCTGTTGTACATCCTTTTTTACCACAACCCGTGTAGGTTACAGCACCTACTGCCACTACGGCAACCATTGCGAAGTTAAATAAATTCTTTTTCATTATACTTTAGATTTAATTGTGCAAAGGTAAAAAATTAAACCAAAGTTGGCGTGTTATATTACTTTTTTTTCGCATGGGAAATATTTATGCCGAAAGGTTGCTTAAATATAACCGTACATATACCTTTGTACCATAAAAACAAAACAAATAGAGATGAAAAAAGTAATGTTCATGGCAGCTACGTCTGCCGTAATGGTGTTGGCCTCTTGTGGTGGTGGCGCTGACAAAGAAGCTGCCCGTAAAAAAGCTGAAGCCGATTCATTGGCTAAAGTTGAGCAAGCTCGTCAAGATTCTATCAACGCAGCTATGCAAGTTCAAACGGTTGACGTTTATGCTACAGCAAAAGCTAACCCTGATTTTTCAACATTGGTTGCTTTATTGGACCAAGCAGGTTTAGCAACCACTTTGCAGGATGCATCAGTTAACTATACTGTATTTGCTCCTACAAACGCAGCCTTTGACAAATTAGACGCTAAAGTATTGGCTGATTTGAAAGATCCAAAAAATGCCGAGAAATTGAAAGATTTGTTACAATTTCACGTAGTTCGTGGTAAATTGTTGGCTGCTGATGTTGCCGTATCTGGCGAATTGCAAGGTTTGGACGAAAAAGTAATCGTTGTAAAACAATCTGAAGCCGGTACGGTTACAGTTGCTGGCGCTAACGTTGTTACTGCAGACATCGATGCCACAAACGGTATCGTTCACGCTGTTGACGCTGTATTGACAGTTCCTGCTAAAAAATCAGCTGCAAAAACAAAAAAACCAACGACTACTAAACCGGAAGAAACTAAACCGGCAACTGGTCCAGGTGGTAAAGCCACTGAATCAAACACTGGTCAGAATGCAGGTGGTAAAGCTACCGAATCAAATACTGGTCAAAAAGTAGGCGGTAAAGCTAAAAACTAAGCTTCCATTTATTTGATACTGAAAAGGCTGTTCTTTCGAACAGCCTTTTTTATTGGGTAGACAACGAGTAAAATCATTTTTATTGGGCCAGTTCATGTAATTCCATTAAAAAATATGTTATTTGCTGATATAAATCCATGGTATGCCATATTCTTCGTCTTCTGTGTTTAAATTCTTATCGTTTATATCCATTATCGCGATAAGTGCTTTCAGTTCATGCAAAAAAGAGCCCGTACGCGGTTGTATGGATGTATATTCAGAAAACTATGATTCGTTGGCTACCGAAGATGACGGAAGTTGCTTTTATTCCTTCGAAAAGTTTGAAGATACCTATAGCGTGAACGAAACCTGCACGCCTACCAGCAGTCTGGGTTATCCCATCACCATACATAGTCCCAACGGTTTTGGGGATACCGTACTAATCGAAAATTTAGGTGGTTTAAACAATGCCATATTTATCGGATTAATCAACAACGACCAAATGAACATTCCGCAGCAAACCCAGAACGTAAGCGGAAATACGGTAACCATCAACGGTAGTGGCCAAATAAACCAGAACACGCTTACCATATCATACAATTACAACGTGGGCGGAAGCACTGGCTCCTGCACTGCCATTTGCACAAAATAACGTACCCGAAGAAAACGATTCTACTTGCGCTATTTCATCCAATTATCATACGACGGCGAAGCTTACTGTGGGTGGCAAATACAGCCTAATGGAAACACCGTACAGGAAACTTTGCAGAAAGCACTGTCCATCACCTCACGAACGGAAATCAGCGTCGTAGGGCAAGGAAGGACGGATGCAGGCGTACATGCACTGAAATCATATGCCCATTTCGATATAGAAAAGCTTCCCTTCGATTTAACCCAATGGGTATATAAATTAAACACCTTCTTACCGAAGGATATCGCCATCCAACAGATCGTCCCCGTAAACGAGGACGCACATGCCCGATTTTCTGCATTGAGCCGTTCATACCGCTATATCATATCGACCACTAAAAACCCTTTTTGGCATAACCGCGCCTGGGAAATATATCGAACATTGGATGTCCAGCGGATGGAAGAAGCCGCACAGTTCCTCAAAGGCAAACACGATTTCACATCATTTTCCAGCATGAAATCCGATACTGAAAGCCGGGTATGTGATGTAAAACACTTAGACCTGAGCACAGACGGAACATTTATATATGTTGATATTACGGCAGACCGCTTTGTGATGAACATGGTCAGAACGATCGTAGGTACATTGGTTGAAGTTGGCCTTGAAAAACGGAAACCATCCGAAATGGTAAAAATCATTGCGGCTTTAGACAGGAAAAAAGCAGGTGAAAACGCGCCCCCACACGCACTTTATCTAAGGGAAGTAAAATACCCTGAACATATTTTTAGCGTATGACGTTTGTTTGGGTATTTTTGTATCCATAAATGAGCAAAGACACTGATAAAGGGATTAAGTTTTCCCTCACAACAAAATTATTAGGATTCGCAAAGCCGCATCTCGGGCTTTTTTTGGGGGCTTTAGGCATGGTATTGGTGATTGCACTTGTATCACCCGTCCGTCCATACCTTATCCAATATACTTTTGATAATTATATCATCAAACCAAATGCCTCCATGCTCCAATGGATGTTGGTTTTGATGATTATCCTACTCATCGTGGAAACTATCATACAGTTTGGCGTAACCTATCTCAGCAACCGTTTAGGTCAGGTAGTGATCCTTGATATACGGAAAGGGTTGTTCAACAAAATTTCCACCTTCAAATTGAAATATTATGATAATACGCCGGTAGGAACATTAGTTACCCGCGTCATCAGCGATATTGAAACCATTGCCAGTGTATTTTCGGAAGGATTTCTGCAAATCATGGGCGATTTCCTGAAGATATTTGCAGCCATTGGTTTTATGCTATGGATCGATTGGCGGCTGACCCTGGTTACGCTAATTCCTATTCCACTACTTGTATTGGCTACGAATGCCTTCAAAAACGGCATCAAAAAATCATTTAAAGAAGTACGGAATAAGGTGGCTGATTTAAATGCTTTCCTTCAGGAACATATTACGGGCATGAGTATCGTACAGATTTTCAATCGTGAAGATGAGGAATTTGAAAAATTTAAGCATATCAATGCCGACCATAGAAAAGCGCATATCAACTCCATCTGGTATTATTCCATTTTCTTCCCTATCGTAGAAATTATTACGGCACTTTCCATTGGTCTTGCCTTATGGTACGGTGCGTACGATATCATGAAGTCGGCTTCACCGGATGCCTCTCCCGGAAAAATCATCTCGTTCATCCTATATGTATATATGCTTTACCGGCCCATGCGGCAACTAGCCGACCGTTTCAATACCATGCAGATGGGGGTTGTAGCCGCGGAGAGAGTATTCCACCTGTTGGAATCTGACGAAACCATACCCGATGCAGGTACGGAGACATTAAATAATTTGAGGGGCGAAATAAAATTCGAGCAGGTTTGGTTCGCCTATAACGCGGATGAATTTGTGTTGAAAGGCATCGATTTACACATCCATGCCGGTGAAAAGGTGGCCATCGTAGGTGCCACCGGTTCCGGAAAAACATCCTTAATCAATATTCTAAGCCGTAATTACGAATTTTCTGAAGGTAATATCTCTTTGGACGGACACTCCATTCGAGATATTAAGATTGAATCGTTGCACGAAAATATTTCGGTTGTCCTGCAGGATGTATTCCTGTTTTCCGGCACCATTCTGGAAAATATCAGACTTCAAAATCCCAATATCTCTCGGGAAGAGATTATTGAGGCATCTAAGTTCATCGGCACGCATCATTTTATCGAAAGTCTTCCTGGCGGTTACGATTTTGACGTGCGTGAAAGGGGCAACATGCTTTCCGCAGGCCAAAGGCAGTTATTGGCTTTCATTCGGGCTTATGTGTATAAACCCAAAATCCTGATATTGGACGAAGCCACTTCTTCGGTGGACACCGAATCGGAACAATTGATACAGAAAGCTACCGAAATTATTACGCGGGATAGGACTTCGATCATCATTGCCCACCGATTATCTACCATCCGCAACGCAGACCGCATCATCGTGATGGAGAAAGGAAAAATCAAAGAATCCGGTTCACACCGCGAACTCATCTCATATGACAGCCACTACCGCAAACTCCTCGAAAAACAGTACGCTTTTTCTTAAAGGTTCCATACTCCTCTTTGGAATTTCCATATTCACGGGTTGTGCCAAATTACCGACCAATACCGAATATCCGACCGAAAAAATCGCGACCGGACCGGGAAGTGAGGATATGGTACTGGACACCTTGACGGATAAATCCAATCCTCGCATGCTTGTCTCATGCAGTGCCAGAAGAAAGAATGACCCCTACCACGGTGAAATTTGGGCGGTAGACCTGAAAACTGACCAAGCCCATATTCTTCCACGCCAAGGGGAACCTTCGGGTATCAGTTTCCATCCACATGGAATCGATTTGGTCAAAAGATCGGATGGATCCGTTCGTTTATATGTCATCAACCATCAAGATAGCCTAGAGCGACAAATTATCATGGAATATATCGTGATGCCCGATCATATACTGTTTGAGGCATTACATGAGAACGAGTTACTCACATCTCCCAACGATGTATGTTATGACCCGAATGGAGGCTTTTATTGGTCAAACGATGCCTCTAATAGAAAGAATGCTTTTATAGAACCTATCTTTGGGATTAAGGGTGGATATGTGGGCCATTCGGATAAAACGGGATATGCGAAATCAAAAAACAAATTTGCCTATACCAACGGCATTGGCGTATATAACCATGATATATACATTAGCACGGTAATCCAGTCTAAAGTGTTCCGTTTCAAAAACCAAGATATCCAAGCCAAACCCGAGCAGATTGTGAAGCTGGTGGGCGGAGACAATATCACCTTTTTACCGGATGGCAAGTTATTGGTTACGGCCCACCTACGTCAGATCAAATTTCTGAAGCATATGAAAAACAGTGAGGTGAAATCGCCTTCGGTGGTTTATTTGGTTGATCCAACCAATAAATCAAAAAAAGTAATCTATGCCGATAATGGCCACATCATCAGTGCCGCATCCACAGCTATTTGGTTCAATGGTTATTTATACGTTTCGCAAGTATTTGATGGCTTTATCATAAAAGCAAAAACGGGAACCTTATAGGGTTCCCGTTTCATCGGTAAATATTTTTGTTTTTAATTAGTTCCCGACGTCAATACGGTAAGTGTTCCGTTTTTAACGACTTCTTCAGAGTTTGTGTACTTTCCTCTTCCCACCAATGTCCAGAAATATACGCCATCAGTCAGTTTGCTTCCCAAATCTGATTTTGTAGAAAGCTCTTTGCTTGAGACTTCTGTCGTAAATACCAAAGCGCCCCATCTCGAGAACAAACTAAAGGTATAAAAGTAACAGTCATCATATATTTCATCTATAGAAAACGAATCGTTGATTCCGTCACCGTTAGGCGTAATAATATTAGGAAACTCCAAAGAGGTTAACTCCACCGATTCCACGATATCTACATGTTGTGTACCGGTTACTATACATCCGTCGATATTAGTTATCGTCAGTACAACATCATAACCACCTTGTGCGGTATACTTGTGTTCAAACGTTGAATCCGAAGCCGCTCCGCCATCTCCCAAAGACCAATCGTAGCCCACTATTTTATCCGAAGCGTCGACCTCGGCTAAAGAGAAGAAGGTTACCGTTTGGAAACATTCCATTTCATACCCAAAATTGGGAACAATCGGCGGCACTACCGAAATGGTGGCCTGTAGTGTATCCTTGCATGGCGATTCAGTGGAACCTGCAATCAGGTTTACTGTATAAGTTCCGCTTTGGGCATAAGAATGCGTAGGCGTAATTTGATTTGATGTATTTCCATCGCCGAAATTCCATGCATAAGTTAACCCACTACCGCTAGATGGGGTTCCTTCAAAAGTTGAACTGTTCTGTGGATTGATCGTCAGCCCGGCACAATCGTCATTAATTTGAAAATTGGCCTGTGGTTTGGCGAACATCAAGGTATAGAAATCCACAGTGTCCTTACATCCAAAATTAGATTGCACTATGACGTAGCCATTCAATGGTGTCGTAGGACTTAAAGAAGAAGTATAATTAAACGGTGAACCGCTGCCCACCAATGCATTGTTCACATACCACCCATAGTTTGCAATAGTGGATGGGGCTGCCACTGTCCCTTGTGCTGTTAATACGATTTCATTGCCACATATCTGTGAAGGTCCCGTATAAGCAACAGTAGGTTTGGTACCCAAATTTACTGTAATATTGGCCGTGTCTGGCCCGCAACCATATTGGCTTAATATGGAAACACTATATACCCCTAATGAATTAACATTGGGGTTAAACGTTCCCAAATGACCGCCACCCAACGGGCTTGGGCCTGACCAAGTGGCCGTAGTGCTGATATTTTGCGTTCCTGAAAGCGTGGTCCATAAATTAAATGCAGTCTCCCCAGGGCATACATTTACCGTAGTATCATTACCAGCATTGGGCAAAGGTCTAACCATAACACAAATGGTGGTATCATAAGAACAATCAAAGTTATTGGTTACGGTATACGTATAACACTGGTTTCCTTCCACTGCAGATGATGCTGTTGCATCACCATTGGACTGCGAAGTAATTGTATTTCCAGTCCATTGTTCATTGGTTGTAACCGGCGTAAAATCAGGAACAGGATTATTATATAAGCTAGGGTTAAAACTAATGTTCCAATCAAAAATATAACCGTTGTCTGCCTGTAGATTATCAACTACCGTAAGGGTCCAGTTTCCATTCAGAGGACAACCAATTAAAGCCGTAAATGCTTGTTCCGGTTTATATGTACCCGGCTGCATTGAATTTCCGGCAGAATTAGTCGCATTAACCCAATATGCGGGTGTATTTGCATCCAACATAGTGGGCCATGTCGCTGATGCGGAAAAGCAATAGGTGGATCCAATGCCCTGTAATGCGGATGGGTCATCGTATGGATGACCTAGAAAAGTACCAGCACCACCAGGATACGGCTTTAACACAACAGAACTACCATTAGGGCATGCCACAGATATCTTTAAATCGCCTAACCATGAATGTTCCATATTGATACAAACGGCCGCTATATCATTCACTGATTGGACAACAGATCCCGGTGCAAAACAATCTGTGGTGGAAGTAGTTGAATAAGGCACACCAACACCATCGTTCAGGAATGTGGTCCCTGTGGGATTACTTTGACAAATAAAAGTCGAAGTCACTTGTTGATTTTGTCCTTCCAATCCAAACACTTCGTCTTTGCATATGGTGTTATCAAGCACCTTCGTTCCTACAAACGTGGGTTTTCCGGCCACTTTTATGTACAACTCCAAATTTCCTGAAGTTTGGTAACAATTATTGGTATCCTGTGCGGTCAATACAACCCTATATATACCAGGATCGTTAAATACGCGGCTTGCATTAGTTCCGAATAAATCTGTACCATCACTAAAATGCCATTTAAAATCCGTACTGGCAATAGTCTGGTTATAATTTACATTATTATTAAGGAAATTTGCCGTTGCAGACAGCGCGACTGGATCACCCTCACAAATTTCGATTTCATTTCCATTTTGCACCGCCGGTGTGGTACCCGTAAGACTGGTTGTAAAACTTTGGCAAGGGAAAACACAACTGATACCGGCAACGAATCCAGTATTATTATTAGCTGCATCCGAAGTAAATACTAAGGTTAAGCATGAGCCCGAGGATACAGCACTAAAGTTAGTCCCAACACCTGTTAAGGCAGCCAACTGTGGCGCGGAAGTATTCGCACCATCATATATATATAGGAAATCGACGTTATTTTCTATACCGTAATTGGCTATGTTTAACTTAACTGCCAAGGCAGACCCTGAACATATGGTCAGCGTTTGGTTGGCATTATTGGGATAATTTGAACCCAAACCCCCATAATCATACAACGTTCCGGTGCATGAAGTATATGTAACCGAACCCGTATTGGGCATAAAAAAATCTTGTCCTGAAGCATACAGGATAGAAAACAAAACAAGATGAGCAGTCGCTAAATATTTTAATAGATTCTTCATTATCAATATTATTTTGCGGTTGAACCGTATAAACGTTTTGCAATCTCGTTATTATCCCTGATCACTAAATAAGATCCGTTACCTAATGAATAGGTTGTGATTTTACTGGAGGTAAAGTCGTAAAGTAATGGGTTAAAGTCATTTACTGATGTCCATTGTGTCGTGCCGGATATGCCAGTATATTTTGACTTGAGAGGGGTAACTTGAGAGAAATCCGGATATCCTTTTCCTGCCAAATCTCCTTGAATCACATAAAAGGAACTGTCCGAGACATAAGTTAAATATTTCAAGGTACTTCTTCCCTGCTCGGTTTGGGAATACACCTGAATTTGCTGTTCCCCTAAAAAATCTCTTACTTTTTTATTTACGGCCTGTGCATTGCCAGTTATGGAAAACCCTACGGAAATCATCAATAATACCGCATTAAATAGATATTTTTTTATCATAAATTCACCCTATTTGTTAACATATAAACCCATGCTACTTAACACAAAATTAAGCTATATTTTGATACAAACAACAGATGCCTATCGCCAAACGCTCACATATAAATATCAACATCTGACCATTATTTTGATTTTTCCACTAATTTCGCCACCTATTTTTGCTTATGAAATTATTTTTTTACCCTATAATATTTTTTGTTGTTTTACTTGGAGGTGCTTCGCCATCCCTAGCGCAGGATGGCAGAATTTCAGGTGTTATTAAAGATTCCGAGAGTGGCCAACCCGTTCCCTTTGTAAACATTTCCGTAAAGGATGCCACCGGTGGCGGCGCGTCCGATTTGGACGGAAACTACGAAGTGACCGTAAAGCCGGGCCTTAAAACAGTTGTGTTTTCAGCCATCGGATACGAGAAGGCCTCCAAAGTGATCGATGTAAAAGCCGGCACCAGCCATGTGATGAATATATCCTTGCTCCAAACGTCAAAAAGTTTGGATATCATGGTTGTTTCATCATCGAAATATGCCATTAAACAACAGGAGCTCACCTCTTCCGTTGAAGTCATAAAAACTTCCTTGATCGAGAACAAAAACGTAACCAGCATCGACAAAGCCATTGAGCAGACGCCCGGGGTAGCCATAATTGATAATGAACCACAAATACGCGGCGGAAGCGGTTTTAGTTCGGGGCTAGGTTCACGCGTGATTGTCCTTGTGGATGACATCCCTATGATGCGCGGGGATGCCGGACGGCCGGTTTGGGGCTTTATTCCCATTGAAAACGTGGAGCAGATTGAAGTGTTAAAAGGGGCATCTTCCGTATTATATGGCTCATCGGCGCTCAATGGTGCCATCAATGTAAGGACAGCCTTTGCCAAAGAAAAGCCTATCACTAAAATTACGCTTACCGCCGGCTTTTACGATAAGCCAACCGACCCGGCACAACGCCAGTTTTTATATGGACCTACTGATTCATTAAAACCTTACAAAAAGGGAAACATTCCTTTCTTCACGGGGGTAAGTGCCATGCATTCCAGAAAGATCGACAATTTTGATTTTGTGGTAGCGGGCAACCTTTTTTGGGATGAAGGTTTCATCGGACCCGAAAACAGAAAAATATTATCACCGGGCTCAGCCGTATTTGTAAATTATGATACCCTCATCAGTGACAAGAACAGGGGAAAATATGAAAAGCGGGCCCGTGTTAATTTCAGTACAAGGATTAGAAATAAGAAAATAGAAGGATTGGTTTATGGCGTAAACGGTAACATCATGTATATGGAAGAAGGGCAAACCTACTTCTGGCTGAACGATAGTTCGGGTATGTACAACTCGTTTCCTGGGGCGCTTATCAACTTCAAGAACCTCATGTTCTATATTGATCCCTACCTGACATATATGAACAAGTCGGGAGATAAGCACTCTTTGCGCATGCGCTATTTCAGGAGCGATAATAAATCTGATCGTGGCCAAACTACCCTAAGTAACCAATATTATGGAGATTATCAATACCAAAGGCTATTCAAAAAATTAAATTTCAACCTCATTACGGGCCTTACCGCCACGTATACCAGATCAAATGGTGAGGTGTTCATCGGTACACCCGATGGTTCCAACAGAAGTTCGCAGCTCAATGCGTCACTTTACACGCAAATTGAAAAAAAATTCTTTAAACGCCTGACTCTTCAGGGAGGTGCGCGGTTCGAATATTTTGAGATCAACGGTGAGTCTGCCGGTAAACCGGTGTTCAGATTTGGAACAAATTTGGCGGTAACCGAAGGAACATATCTAAGGGCATCCATAGGTCAAGGATATCGCTATCCTTCCATTGGAGAAAGATATATCGTGACCAGCGTGGGCGGATTTGGATTTTACCCGAATGCCAACCTGAAGCCCGAGACTTCGTGGAGTACGGAATTGGGTCTAAAGCAAATGTTCCGTATCAAGAATTTTGTGGGATTCGTTGATGTGGCCGGCTTCTACCAGCGTTACAACAACTTTGTGGAATTTTATGCGGGTTTATGGGGAGATCCATCACTGCCAATTACACAACGGTTTGGCTTTAAGTTCGTCAATACAGGAAAATCGCACGTGTACGGCGTTGATATGACGATAGCCGGTGGCGGAAAAATTTCGAAAAATGTAGAATTACAGTTGTTGGCCGGCTATACATATTCCAGACCCCAGTCATTATCCAGGGAGTTGATGGTCGACTCATTTATCACAGTCATTAATCCTGTGAACGGAAGCATTAAACAAAAGAGGTTAACATACGATAACTCCACTGCCGGAGACACCACCAACGGGTTGCTGAAATACAGGATAGAACACTTGGCAAAATTCGATGCCGAAATTACGCTAGGCAGCTTTAAATCCAAAGTGGGTAAAATATTCAACGGATTCTCTGTTGGCGGATCCATCCGTTACTATAGCGCGATGAAAAATATTGACCAGTTCTTCCCTGATTTTGATGCACAGAGCGGCTTTAGCACGGGAATAAAAAATTACGCAGAAAATAATAATGGTAAATATACCAGCGATGCAGTTATCTTTGACGTGAGATTGGGATATGAAATGAAAAAACATTTCAGGTTCGGTCTTATTATGAATAACGTTGTCAATAAAGCGTACACGTTACGCCCAATGGCACCTGAAGCCCCACGCACGACTTCACTTCAGGTAGTTTATAAAATATAATAATTAAAATCAAGAAACATGAAAAAACAGTTACTTTTTGTGGGTGCCGCAGTTATTTTGAGTAGCGTTACATCCATCGCACAAACCGTAGTTCCTAACGGAAATTTAGAAGCATGGACCGTAGTAAATGGGAATGATGAACCAACCGGTTCCATACTTAAATCCCTAAACATGATCACACAATGGCCAGGTGGAGCTCCCGCTACCTGTTTCAAAGAAACAACAATCGTACACGGAGGATCAGCCTCTGCCAAAATAGTTTCTAAGGAAATTACCTCTTTGGATCTATTCGTTCCAGGTGTGTTAGGTACGGCTACCCCTATATTGAATCCACCAAGTGCCGTATTGGCTGTTCCTTTTACGTCACAACCATCCGCAGTAAAAGCTTGGATCAATTATCAACCAGTTCAGGGAGATTCAGCCGAGATTTTCGCACACCTTTTAAAAACAACCGGTGGTGTTCGTGAAACATTGGCCACAGCTTCCAAAATCATCCTTCAAAATACAGGTGGATGGGCGCTTCAGGACGTGCCGTTTGTATACAGCAATACATCCGTGGCTCCAGATTCTATTTCATTCATTTTTGTGTCGAGCGCAGGATATAACTTCAACAATCTTTTCCTTTGTGCCGGTAAAATAAATTCAACACTTTATGTAGATGATGTTGAGTTGGTTTATGATCCATTGGGTGTTTCAGAAATGTTGTTCTCCGGAGAAGAGATCAACGTATATCCAAACCCATCCGAAAGCATCCTAAATATCTCCATCACACAAACCCTAAACAATGCGGTTTTGAGTGTTACAGATATGAACGGTCGCGAAGTTTCAAACCAGAACGTATCCGGAAACCAATTTACGTTAGACGTAAATACATTGAAAGCCGGAAATTATATCATGGCATTGAAACAAAACAATACCATTTTAGGTCGTAAGACTTTCGTGAAAAAATAGTAATTCTCATACATTGAGCTGAAAAGCCGGCGATTCCCACAATCGCCGGCTTTTTTCATTTTGGCCTGTTTTTGCTCCCTTTTTTTGTTTAATTTTGTATCCCGTTACATTGATTTAAAACACAACATGTCTCAAACAAAATATGTATTCGTAACGGGCGGAGTCGCCTCCTCGCTTGGTAAAGGAATCTTGGCTGCTTCATTGGGAAAAATCCTTATCGAAAGAGGGTTTAAGGTAACCATCCAAAAATTAGATCCATACATCAACGTTGACCCGGGAACACTGAACCCTTATGAGCATGGTGAATGTTTCGTGACCGACGACGGTGCCGAGACGGATTTGGACTTGGGACATTATGAGCGTTTTCTGGATGTATCCACATCACAGGCTAACAACGTAACCACGGGGCGCATATACCAAACCGTCATCAATAAAGAACGTCGCGGAGATTTTCTTGGGAAAACGGTCCAAGTAATCCCACACATTACCGACGAAATCAAACGACGCATTAAATTATTGGGAGAAACCGGTAAATATGATATCGTTTTAACCGAAATAGGCGGCACTGTGGGCGATATCGAGTCGCTTCCATACATTGAGGCCGTTCGTCAATTAAAATGGGAATTAGGCACCGAAGATGCGCTTGTGCTGCATCTCACGCTCCTGCCCTTCCTGCAGACCTCGGGCGAATTAAAAACTAAACCTACGCAACACTCCGTTAAGATGTTGTTGGAATCTGGCGTGCAATGCGATATTTTGGCATTACGTACCGAATTTAGCATAGACCCAGATCTACGCCGCAAGATTGCCTTGTTCTGTAACTTGGATCCGGCCGCCGTGATAGAAGCCCGCGATGCGGATACGATTTATGATGTGCCATTGATGTTGCAGGAAGAGGGGTTGGATACCGTACTTCTAAAAAAACTAGGTCTTCCGCTCAAGAAAGAACCGAAATTGACCGAGTGGAAAGAGTTCCTGCATACATTCAAAAACCCCGATGGGATTGTAACCATAGGATTAGTGGGTAAATATGTCGAACTGAAAGATTCATATCTCTCCATCCATGAAGCATTGGTGCATGCCGGGGTGAAGAATAAAATGAAAACCAAAATCCGTTGGATACATTCCGAAGATTTGGAAGATTTTGATGAGCGCGAGTTAGCCGCCGAATTTGCCGATTTAGATGGTATTTTGGTAGCGCCTGGTTTTGGAAGCCGTGGTATTGAGGGTAAAATAAAGGCCATTCGCTTTGCGCGTGAAAACAAGTTACCGTTTTTCGGTATTTGTTTAGGTATGCAATGTGCCGTGGTTGAATTTGCGCGTAACGTGCTAAACATGCCCGAAGCCAACTCCACCGAGTTTGACGATACCACGAAATTCCCCGTGATCCACCTGCAAAAGGACCAAGTGGATATTACCGAAAAAGGAGGAACCATGCGATTGGGCCTCTACAACTGTAAAATTGAGAAAAACACGTTGGCCGCCAAAGCATACGGAGAAACGAATATATACGAAAGACACCGCCACCGTTACGAGTTCAATAATGCCTACCAGGACGAGTACCAAAAAGGCGGCATGATGACAACGGGAATAAATCCGGAAAAAGGTTTGGTAGAAATCGTAGAGGTAAAAGACCATCCATTCTTTATGGGCGTGCAATTCCACCCGGAATACCGTAGCCGTGTATTGACGCCACATCCAGCATTTGTGGCTTTCATTGCGGCTTCCGTCATTAATAGGGACCAAAAAGAAAACGCATCTACGGCAAAACCAAAATCCAAAGCGGCAAAATCCGTGGCTTAATGATGAATTTCTGTTCCAACTGCGGCAGTGAAGTCAGCTTGTCCATCATTCCCGGTGACACGCACAAACGATTTTTCTGTTCCACTTGTGAAACAGTTCATTACCAAAATCCAAAAATTGTTGTGGGTTGCATCGCAAAGCAAGGGACAAAAATTTTGCTTTGCAAACGTGCCATAGAACCACGTATTGGCAAATGGGGAATTCCGGCCGGTTACATGGAAAACGGCGAAACGGTGGAAGCCGGGGCTGTCCGTGAAACGTTTGAGGAATCAAACGGCGTCGTGGCTGATCTCTCTCTGCATTGCATTTACAATCTACCGCACGTCAACCAAGTCTATATCTACTTCAAGGCAACGTTGGTTTCATGGGATTTTGAACCCAATACGGAAACATCCGAGGCCCAATTGTTTGAGCCGGATGAAATACCTTGGGACGACCTCGCGTTTACATCGAACCGTTTTGCTTTAGAAAAATACTTATCTGATGAAAAATCTGACAACAACAACGTTTTCATGGGCACGTTTGATAGCGATACCCGTACTTATTAGCCTATTTGCTAGCGGATGCAAGGATGCACCATGGGAAGGGAAATTTGAGGCCCCCAAGGAAAACAATTGTTATTTGTTGGAATATATCGATATCCACCAAGATGAATCGGCAGACGTAAAATATGAAGCCTTGAAAGAACCTGCCAATTTTGAATCCTATTTTAGGGAAAGTGACAGCATGCTTTTTGTTCGCGAATTAAACCGGGAATGGGCATTCAAATATAAAAGCGATACACTATTCGAAATGTCGAACCAAGATCCGTATTGTTTTTTGGTCAAGGTAAAATAACCATCAGTCTATTTTACGAAACCACAACTGCCAAGCCTTTTCATCCACCGCGCGAGAAAATGTTTCGCCCAGAATACCTCCCTGCTTAATCGACTCTACGGCCACAATGCCGCTAATAGAGCCGAATCGGGTATCGTTTAAACTCAAACGGATTGTTTCATTGCCGGTGCTTAATTCCAATAATTGATACGTGTGTTGGCTACCGTTAAAAGTATATGCAGATTTTGTACCAAAAACCAAGGTATCCGCCAAGGGCAATACGGTGGTTATGCCCTCATCTTTATATCCATACAATTCCCAAGAAGTATCCGCCAATAAATTGGCATTGGTACCTTCTATTCCGCAGGAAACCAAAAACAATAAGGACATAAGATATACATACTTTTTCATGCGCTAAATATCGCTAAAAACGGATTGAAAAAATGCCACCCGAACTGGATGGCATTTACTATAAGAGGTTCTGAAAATTATTACTTCTTTTCTTCGGTTGCCACCGGTGTGGAGGATACATAACGGGAGTTTAACTTAGCAATCACATCTGCAGTGATGTCGTTGCCCGGCTTACGATAGAAAATGGTTCCATTTTTTTGGTAGCCCAATACATAATCCACGTCTTTGCCTTTGGTATAATCCACCATAAAGTTTTCTATCGTATCCACGATACTGCTCAACAAAGCTTGCTCTTCCATCATGGCATCCTGTTGGAATTGTTGTTGCAAGCCCATCATTTCATTCTGCATACCCATAATCTGCTCTTCTTTCGAAGCCCTTTCACGCTCAGTCATAATGGCAGCGCTAGACTGGTATTTGCGTACGGAACTTTCGTAAGCGGCTTGCTTGTTACGGAGCAACAATTCGCGCTGTTCGTTATTTTTCTTAATGAAGTCAGTTTTATCTTTCGTGAAATTATATGCGGTAACCACACTATCCGTATTGATGTAGAGAATATTTCCCTGTACGCCACTACCACCTTCGCCGCCATCGGCAACGGTTTTGGAACATCCGGAGAAATGGAAATAATATAATACGCCTACGGCTACCAATAAAACAACGTTGAGAATCAGGGATGCGTTTTTCATCTTTTTATTTTGTAATCAGCCGCAAATATAACTTCCTCAACCACAAAATGCAATTTTAGTATCCACCGCATTATGAATGTATAACAAAAAACAACACCCGAACGGTCACCCATGCCAGACATTAGAACCTTTAAAAAGTATACATTTATCACGAAATTTACTTTTATGGACCTGTTTGAAGCACAAGAAAAGATCGATCGACTGACCGCGGAACTAAACGAACATAACCACCGATATTATGTATTGGCGGAACCGACCATCAGCGATTTCGATTTCGATATGTTGATGAAGGAACTTGAAAAAATCGAACGTGAATTTCCCCAATTGGCATCGCCCAATTCTCCCACTAAACGTGTCGGAGGCGACATCACCAAAAAATTCAACACCGCGGCGCATCGTTATCCGATGTTATCTTTGGACAATACCTATAACGAAGAAGAACTCTTTGATTTCGACCGACGCGTCAGGGAAGCGTTACAGGCCGATGAAATCGAATACGTTTGTGAATTAAAGATAGACGGCACAGCCATTTCATTGTTATACGAAAATGGTCTATTGATTAGGGCCGTGACCCGTGGGGATGGTATGAAGGGCGATGATATAACAGCCAACGTGCGTACCGTGAGGACAATCCCATTGGCTCTCAGGGGAAACGATTGGCCTCCGCTTTTTGAGATGCGTGGAGAAATTTTCATGCCCAGTTCCGTTTTTCTGTCCATCAACGAAAATATTCGAAAAGATTTAGAAGACAAAGGCTTCCATGAAGATGAAATTGCGGAAAAATTATTAAAAAATCCTAGAAATGCCGCCGCGGGAACATTAAAACAACAAGACAGCAAAGCCGTGGCCGTACGTAAGCTAGACTGCTTTGTCTATGGTATGTTGGGCGACAAACTGCCCTTCTCTTCCCATTTCGAAAACATAGAACAATCTGCCAAATGGGGATTCAAAACCAATCCGCACTTGCGTAAGGTGAAAGGCATACAGGCCGTGTTGGGTTTTATCCACGAATGGGAAACCAAACGCAACTCACTGGGCTATGAAACCGATGGCATCGTAATCAAAGTAAATAGTTATGGCCAGCAGAGATCATTAGGTTTTACGGCCAAATCACCACGTTGGGCCACTTCGTTTAAATATAAGGCACAAAACGAAAGCACCATCCTTCAATCTGTTTCCTACCAAGTAGGCAGAACCGGCGCCGTTACGCCAGTAGCCAACCTAAAACCGGTACAATTGGCCGGTACAACAGTAAAACGTGCCTCACTTCACAATGCGGATATTATCGCCGAATTGGATTTACACATCGGGGATACGGTGTTTGTGGAGAAAGGCGGTGAAATCATTCCGAAAATAACGGGGGTTGATATAACCAAACGGGCACCGGATGCACCCATCGTCGAATTCATTTCCCGCTGCCCGGAATGTGATACACCGCTTATACGCAAGGAAGGCGAAGCCGCATACTATTGTCCGAATGAAATAGGATGCCCACCAATTATCGTGGGAAAACTCATCCATTTCGTGAGTAAAAAAGCTTTGGACATCAACACACTGGGAGAAAAAACATTGGATGAATTTTTCCGCGCCGGTTTTGTGAGAGATGTTTCGGATATATATGCGGTGACGAAGGAACAAATTCTTTCGCTGGACGGATACAAGGAATTGTCGGCCACCAATATCTTGGCAGGGATCGAGGCATCCAAAAATATTCCGTTTGAACGTGTGCTGTTTGGTCTCGGCATACGTTATGTTGGCGAAACCGTAGCCAAAAAACTGGCTTACGCACTACGCGATATAGAGCGCATTGCCAATGCCTCCCAGGAAGAATTGGCTAACGTAGAAGAAATCGGTGGCAAAATTGCCGAAAGTGTGGCGCAATGGTTTGCTAACGGAGAAAATCTGTCATTGATAGAACGATTGAAATCTTATGGATTACAGTTTACACTGGATGAATCCAAACTACTCAACAGAAGCGACAAATTAGGTGGAAAAACATTTGTTATCTCCGGTGTATTTAACGTACACCGCGACGAATTAAAAAAACAGATAGAACAAAACGGAGGAAAAAGTACATCCAGCGTGACGAAAAAGACCGACTACCTATTGGCCGGTGATAAACCGGGACCGGATAAAGTAAAGAAGGCTGAGCAATTTAATATAACGATTTTGAGTGAAGATGAATTCTTAAAGTTAATCGAATAATCCATGAACAAATTGCCGATCAAAGATCCCGTATTCAAAAAAGCGGTGAGAGGAATCGAACTCAAACCTTTCATTCCGCAGCGAGATTATTTCAATTATTTGATTCGCTCCGTTGCATACCAGCAATTGAGTGGCAAGGCCGCGGGAACTATCTATAAACGTTTCTTGGATTTATTTCCTTTGGGTACGCCAACGCCCGATCTAATCTTGAATACTTCTACCACCCAATTACGTGCGGTAGGCCTTTCCGGGCAAAAGTCGTCCTATATCCACCATATTGCCCAGTTTGCCAAGGAAAATGATTTTTCCGATGAATACTTGGATACATTGCAAGATGAAGAAGTGATTAAATACCTTACCCAAATAAAAGGCGTAGGTAAATGGACCGTTGAGATGTTATTGATATTTGCCATGGATAGGCCCGACGTTTTTCCATTGGATGATTTTGGCATCAGCAGCGGAATACAATTGATGTATGGCCTAGATATCACTCTCACTAAAAAGGAAATGAATGGCAAACTATTGAAAATATCTGCAGCCTGGCAGCCACATCGCAGTTTGGCCACTCGTTATATCTGGGCGTGGAAAGACCGTTTTGTTATGGAAAAAAGAAAAGGATAATCCATCAATTCGATATAAGCGGTCTTTATTTGGCCAAAGCATATTTATTCAAAAAATCTTCTGAGGCCAACACCTCCAAATCAGAATAAAAATAGTCGCCCACATCTTCAGTGACGATGCATTTACATTTAGAATGGACAGCGCTGTAATATTGCATCGCATCCTCAAAATCATTGGCTTTCTTATTTTTTGAGGCCAACTTTACTTCCGCTTCGCCCAAACTAGAGATGCCTATATGCCGCAATAATATATCTATTTTATTTTTGGCCGATTTGGTACCGCTTTTCTTTTCTGCAAAATAAAAGGCAATAGCCAAACATACGGGAGAAGTTACCAAATCAAATCGTTTGTCATCGGCCAAACTTAATAATCGGGATGAAAAAGTAAATAATGGATATTCCTTATTCAATACGGAAACCAAAATATTGGCATCGATAAATACACGCATCTATTTCCTTTTACGTTCGTGGAATTCTTTCTTGATAGCCCTATTTGATTTGGGTTTCGAAATATATTTTGCCTCACCTTCGGAAACCATAGAAACCCAATCCGCCACGGGAAAATCTTCTATGTTGGAGTAACTTCCCGACGTAAGCTTACGTAATAAAATTTCCGTGAGACGACTAAGGCTTATGCCTTGGCTTTCGGCATATCGTTTGGCTTTTTCTATCACAGATTCGTTAAAACTTAAGGTTACTTTGGCATCCATGGCTATTTATCTTATACTACAAAAATAAAAAATCTATACGTATAAAATAATCTATTCTTAAAAAAATTTGCTAAAAAACCGGCAATGGAGGTAATCAAAAGACGGTAAAAAGCGAGCCGATCTTGGATTTCACGGTTGAGAATGTAGCAAGCTACATGGATATCAACAAGGTCTGGAGTCCAAGCACTAAACCATGGACTTCCCTTGCCACCGTCTACCCCAATAATACATACCGATGGTATATAACGCAGTAGCCACAAAACTTACCGATGCACTAAACGGAGCCGTCATTTCATCAAAAAACGGTTTTATAATAAAAAATAGCAGAACCAACACGACTAAATTAATTAAGGATCCGATAAAATTTACACGGTTCAATCCCTTACCGGCAAAATAATGGGCATAGATGTTTCCAACGCTCATGGCTAAAATGGCCGGACTCAACCATAACACCAAACGAGAAACTTCTGAAAAATCCCGCCCGAATAAATACGTAAAAAATGAAGCGGGAATCAAAAGCAATATGGTAATTCCAACTGCACTTACAACGCCGCTGATGGGTACATATTTATTCGTAATGGCACGTGCTTCAGAATCTGAATGGCTATTGACTATTTTAGAAAACTGTACGGTGGAAATACTTTTTGAAATCATCCATACCGACTCTGCCAAAGCCAACGCATTGGAATATACGCCCAAGAATGCACGCCCAAAAAAATCGTCGATCAAATAAAACAAAATCCTGTAATTAAGGAATTGTGTAAGATTTGCCAATTGAATATAAATACCGTGTTTAAAAAGTGCCTTCCAATTTTTCTTTTCTTCGGAATCCTTTTGTTCATCGGGCAACGAGTTAATCCACACGAACGAAACAACCAAAGTTATGGCTTGTGCCAAAGTATATCCGTTAGCAAATGCATATAGATTGTGTTGCAACGTGTATAATAAAACCAATAAAAAGCCGGCGCTCATCAAAGGATTGATGAACATGATGATGTTGTATGCCTTGTTATATTGGCGTCCCAACAATAAGGTGACATAACTATTCCAACAGGCAAATAAAATTCCGGATATGATGATATACCATTCAAACCCTTCGGGCAATAAATCCAAAGCCCATAGGATGGCACCACAAATTCCGCCTGACAAAACGCTCCACAGGGTAGAAAGCCGCACCAAAAAAGCAATGGAATGCCTTGGTGCCAAATAACCGAGCGACGCTCCACCAAACAAATTCGTAAATAAGTGAATAATGGAAACGCCTACCACGAAAAGTGCATGGTCTCCCTTAATCTCAGCCCCTAATTCGCGCGATATAACAATACTGACGACCAACCCGAAACCAGCGGAGGCAATACGCGAAAATAGATTGAGTAGGATAGACCAATTCACGGGCGATCGTTTTCTATGGCTGCAAGATACAATTCGTTGATTTTTTTTCCTACTGCCGAAAAACTGTAATTTTCTACCGCATATTGGCGAATTGAGGTCCTGGAAAATTCAAACTTACCCTCCGACATCACGATGAATGCATCCGCCAGAGCATCCGCGTTTTCCGATTGGACCACGATACCACGATGGTTGGCCAACATTTCCGGAATACTTCCCACATCAGTAGCCACCACCGGAAGGCCACAGGCAAATGCTTCGATGATCACTACAGGTTGGTTCTCAAAACGACTGAACATCACAAAAGCATCATGCCTTTGTAGTTCATCTGATAAATCTTTTCCTTCCAATAATCCGGTAAAAGTGATGGCATCGTTTCCCAAGTTCAGATTTTCAGCAAATGTTTTGGACACTTTCCAGTCAATGCCATCACCTATAAGCGTAAGACGCAATGATGGATTTTGTGTATGGGCTTTTGCAAAACCGGATAATAAACCTGTTATATTTTTAGGGTGTTCATCAAAACATGAAACATGTACCCAACGTGCGCATATTTGCCCTTTTTGCACGGGTAAAAACCTATCGACATCCACCACATTATTGATCAACCTGTAATAGCTGTTTTTTAATCCATGCTGTTGCATGGCCTCAGCCAATCTTTGACTTACCGGTGTAACGGCAAAGGCCCGCTCCACAATTTTCTCGGTCAGGAATTTCCGGATAATACCCGAATAAGCACCTTTATTGATAGGCAAATAGCGAGACCAATGCTCCGTGATAAGATATGGAATACCGGATGTTATTTTTTTCCATAACGGAAATAAACCAGCCCGTGTCAATACATGCACATGATTTATATTGGGTTCGCCCATTCTGGTGACCAAAAAATCATAGCCTTTTTTCGCTGCCTGTAAATATCTTATGCCATTGATAAAATATGAAACCCCTAACCGTTTCGATTTCTTAAAATAAATTCGAACTGTTTTGACGCCTGCTTCGTTGGCAAACTCCAGGTCGTAACGTTTCGGAGCCTCTATATACTCGCCTATCACAAATATAACACACACTTCGGCAAACTGGGAGACTGCTTCTGCATGACGCTTCACAAATAAACCAAACATAGGATCATATCGGTGCGGATACCAAGCCGGGTAAAAAAATACGGTGAGTTTCTTTTCTTCCAAGGATAAAATTCTAATATCTAACGTCTAATATCTGGTGTCTATTTAGTATTCATCCAAACTAAAAATACGATCGATCGTGGGACCCTTTTCCGTTTGCTTTAAGATAGCGCATTCGTTTACGGCATCATGCTCAAAAAACAAAATCTGTTGTTTCTCTGCAGCTTGATTCATGATGAATTCACGTTCTTTCATGCTATCCAACGGGCGGATATCATACCCCATGATCCAAGCTGGCTTAATGTGTCCGACAGATGGAGCCACATCGGCACAATAAATGACCTGCGTTCCTTTATAATCGATGATGGGGATCATTTGGGATTCAGTGTGACCGTTGGCGGTATATATTCCAAATCCGGGGAATAAATCCTCACCTTCCCGTAAAAAGTTCAATTGTCCGCTTTCCTGGATGGGTATAATATTTTCTTTCAGGAAAGACGCCTTTTCCCTTACATTGGGCTTGATGGCATGGTTCCAATGCTTTTCGTTGCTCCAAAATTTCGCATTGTGAAATGTGGTACGAAAACCATTACGTTCAGCATTCCATTCCGCACAACCGCCGCAATGATCAAAATGAAGGTGGGTCAGAAATACATCGGTGATATCATCGCGCGTAAAACCTTTCTTGGCCAATGATTTATCTAATGAATCCGGCCCATGTAAATAATAATGTGAAAAGAATTTTTCGTCCTGCTTGTCACCAATTCCGGTATCAATCAAAACCAATCTTCCCTCCGCTTCAACCAACAGGGAACGCATGGCCCAGTTACACATATTATTTTCGTCTGAAGGGTTGATCTTGTTCCAGATACTTTTCGGAACCACACCAAACATGGCCCCTCCATCCAACTTAAAATGTCCTGTATTGATTGAATATAATTTCATCGCACTTTCTTTTTGAAACGAATCAAAGATACACTTTTGGTTTTGGGAGATTCCGCTATCCGATTTTTTTGGCAGATGTTTTGTTTATGTCATGGTCGTCAAACAAAACAAATTATTATGAAAAATCTAGTGTTAATTCCAGTTTCGGCATTAATGGTATTTGTGGCATCTTGTGATGACACAAAAAAATCGGAAACCGAGAGAGATGCCGAGAAAACCGGCCAAGAAATTAGGGAAGATGCCCGCGATGCACGCCAGGAAGTAAAAGAAGAAACGCAAGAAGCAAAGCAAGATATGCGTGAAACCAACGCCGAAATAAAAGCCGACGCGAAAGAAAGCCGGGAAGACCTGCAAAAAAGGATTGATAAACTACGTAAAGATCTAAAATCGGCCACCGGCGAAGCCAAAAGAGAAATTCAGGAAGATTTGGATGATGCCGAGCGTGACCTAAAACAATTGGGCAAAGACATCAAGAACTAACAGATAGTTCACATTCACATCTATATATACCGGGAATCGCTTCATTGCGGTTCCCGTCTCTTTTTTATAGAGGTATGGTTACTTTGGTTTTGCTTTTCTTCTTTTTTGTATTAGGAAATGGCTTAAACATCTTATCCACCCGTGAGTAAATAGAATATCCGATCGTAAAACCGATGCCATGGATGTTTACGCTCATGTTATTGTTATTCGTTCCCAAGAATAAATTGTCGCTGGATGGGTTCCCCATGTTCGCAAAATTCTTGTTATAATTCGAAAACCCATATTTGTATAACAAACCTATATATGTCCTCCTGTTTTCGTTTTGGATGCTGATGCCGATCGAATAATGCAGAAAGTGCCAAAACTGTGGATTGACGGAGGTTATATAATCCTCATATTTTTCCTTGAAAAGAGGCACCTTATTATTGAAATCCGTCCTAAACCCGGTTAAGAGGCTCATTTTACGGCCTATTTTTTTGTCTAATCCGATGCCAAAGTTCAATACGCCGAAAGATCCCGTCTTTACGCGTAAAAAGTCCAGGATCGGTTGTTGTGCGTATGCATCTTCAGGCCTCGCGTATACGGGTTCATCGCTATATATCAAATCATATTCCTTCATCGGAAAAAAGTATTCTACCATACAAGACACTTTCCAATTTTTTGCCTTGTATTCATACCCTGCAGAGATGCTGGCCGCCTGCTTCATGGTGGTCCTTACCCTTCTTTGGTCACCAATCACCACCAAATTGGGCGACGACGAAAACAATGCGCTGCTATCCACCAGGTAATAATGTAGGTTGCCCGTTTCCACAGACCGATATACCCTCCCTTGTCCATAAATGCGTATGGACGGCAACATAGAAGCGATGCCCAGCTTATGTTTTTTCCAACGAAAATCAATCCCAGGCTTAAACAGGATATTGAAGTGGTTTAGGTTATATTTAAACCGCTGTCTTATCGAAGCTACATAAGGTACGCCATCCGGATTGGTGGCATCCACGCTTAAATCCTGGTAATTCAAATTTTTGGTGTTGCTATATGCACCATAGTGACCCAAACCGACAGAAATATGGTCGTTAATTTTATACCCGAATCCAACCCCGCCCCAATATTCGCTGTTGCTGAACGAAAAATCGAATATGCCCCTGAAAAATTCAGAACCGGGAGCCGCCGGAATAAAATTCCCGGTCTTTTCCGTATCCTGCTCAAAGTCTAACCGGTTAAAGTTCCTCAACAAGTAACCATATATAAACTTAAAGCGGGGCGCCTTCTTAAAATAAAGGTTACCGGCCAATACTTGGGCATGCGCATTCAACTTGTTGGATATCAAATCCAGCCCGTCGCCAGCCCCATTTTTCAAGGTAACCCTATCGTATGCATATACGTTGGCACTGACGTTGATGCTCATGGTATCGATAAAACCGATAGCCCCCGGATTATAATAAAAAACGCTGTTATCATCCGAATTAGACATACCCGTACCGCCCATCAAAGCCGTATATGAACTATATTGTTGGGTCCAATAATTATTTTGTGCGTAAGATGCGATTGATAACCCACCCAAAAGGATTACATGAATAATTGAAATAAAATAAAATTTCCGTTCCATCACTTAGCATCCTTAACAAAACTATACCAAAAGCTTACAGTGCCCAAATATAAAATAGATTGGGGAATATCGAAGCGATTTAATTCCCGCGTTTTCCAAAGAAATAATTTACTTTGTTCCGATGCTAAAAAATAACCTGAAACACATATATGCCAGTTTAGCTTTATTGGTGTGGATCTATCTGATGATGAGGGCATATTTCATCCCACCTGTCCATGATGAGGCGGCCACCTTTTTCCATTATATCAACCACCAAGAATTTATTCCTGGCAAAGCGTTATGGGATGCAAACAACCATATCCTAAATACCGCACTTTCCATTTGCTTCGTGAAGATACTTGGCATCAGTACATTCACGATTCGTTTGGCTAATCTTATTTTTTTTCCGGTGTATGCTTGGTTCATCTATCGAATCGCCATACAACTCCGCCAATTTTATTTGCAAGTTCTTTTGCTATTAACCGCCCTAACCATGCACGGATTTATTGAGTACTTAGCCTATTCGCGCGGTTACGGCATATCTATGGCATTGCTTACGGGCGCATTGTATTATTCTTTTCTCTTTATTAAACAAAAAAATGTCCATCTGATTATACCGGCTATCATATTTTTTGTGTTTGCCACGCTCAGCAATCTGACGCTTCAAAACTCTACCCTACTCTTTTTGGGTGTGGCCGGCATATTTTTATGCATTGATTCATTTCCTAGAAAACAGCGCGTCCTCGGATTGGCTTACCTCTTCGGTGGCGGATTGATGATGCTTCCATTTATCCGACTGTCCCTGGCCATGAAAGCCGATGGGTTGTTATATTATGCAGTAGGCGAAGATTTTTGGACGGCCGTCATCGTATCCTTCACGCAGATGTTTTTTGGTGCCAAAAATTCGCTGTTATTGAACCTGTTCTGGATTGTGTGGTTTTCTATTTTTATGGGGCTCAGCCTAATGATGATTCCTAAAATAAAAATGGTGTGGGACGAAAATAAACCATCCCTGTTTTTTCCGGTTCTATTTTGGGGCAGTTTGATAGCGGTATTATCCATGCATTATATACTCGGCGTCAACTTTCCATCGGACAGGACGGGCATGTATCTCATTCTATATTTGGTATTGGGAGGTATTTTTCTGGCGGATTCCATCTGGTCAAAAACTTCCGCCGTGATGGTTTCTATTCCATCGTTATTTTTTTTGGTGCACTTCCCTGTGGGAGCCAATCTTACACACAGTACCTATTGGAAAAATGAACGCCTGCCGGAGCGTTTTTGGAATAGGGTATACGAGGAATCCATCAGTGGTAATTATGTAGATAACCCTACCATAGGAGGCTACCAAATCCGTACGTTGGTATGGGCTTGGCACAATTTCACGCATGGAGGAAAATCACAGAACCTGCAATATTTTGATTATTATTCTGGTTTTGAGGACTACCAAGTGTTCTCACCAGGAGATTATAGCCTGCACAAAAGTGCGTATGACTCATTGGATACAGACGAAATTTCGGAAATTACGTTGGGACGTAGAAAAACATTCATCCATACCGAGCCGTATTTTGATACTACCGGCATTTCGACGCCAGAAAATTATGCGGGCGAATATTTCAACCTATTCGAAACCTTACAAACGGATTCGTTCATAGACGAGTCATTCTTGGTAGAGGCGGACATTAAATTATATTCACTAAAAACACCACCCAAGATACAATTGGTAGCCACATGCAATGACTCCACCGGAAAGGTATTGGATCATGAGACCTCATCCTTAGACTGGATTAAGAAGGAATACAGACCCGAAGACAAGGCCATCACATTAAAATTATGGTGGCACCAGATTCCTAAGGAGACAACACGAATCGTAGTTTATTTATGGAACATTAACAGGGAAGCATACACACTTCAAAACGCATCTCTCAGCATCAAGAAAAAAATACGATAATAGCACTTGTTTATTTTAAGTCTTATTTAACTTGTAAAAAACACGCCTTACCCTAAGATTTATTTTTCTATTTCATAAAAAAAATTAGATTTGTAATACTAATATTAAAAGATTGTTATGGGAAAAGGCGACAAAAAATCGAAAAAAGGGAAACGCTTTCTCGGATCGTACGGCGTAACCAGAAAACAAAAATCGGCAACGGTAATTCCGGCCGAAAAGCCGAAGACCCCAAAGCCGGCAAAAGCAGCCGAAGCCGTGGAAGAAAAACCTGTAGCTAAGCGAAGCACGGAACAAAGTGAAGTAAAAGTGCCGAAAAAAGAAACGGCCGAACCAAAATCTAAGGCCCCGAAAAAAGAGCCGGCAGCGAAAAAGGAAGCCGCTCCTAAAGCAGAAGCCAAAAAGAAAACAAAAGAAGAGTAATACTTCGCGGAAAACCGGCTATCATGAGCCGGTTTTTTTATGAAATGACGGGGCATTAAGTTTCTGAAATCATACGGCACATATCCAAAGTCTATTTACCTTCGCACCGCTAAAAGAGAAATCGATCGTTATGAATAAACAGCTGATTGAATGTATACCCAACTTCTCCGAAGGGAGAGACCAAAACATATTAAATAAAATTGCCGATGCCGTCCGTAGTATCGATGGCGTAAAATTATTAGACGTAGACCCCGGCAAAGCCACCAACCGTACGGTATTTACTTTTGTGGGCGAGCCAGAAGCCGTCATCAATGCGGCATTTGTTGCCATTAAAACGGCTTCGGAACTAATCGACATGAGCAAACATTCCGGCGAACATCCGCGTATGGGTGCAACCGACGTTTGTCCGTTGGTTCCCATTGCCAACATCGGCATGGAAGAAACCGTGGAATGGTCTAAGAAACTGGCCAAACGTGTGGGCGAAGAATTAAATATTCCTGTTTATCTATACGAATTTGCCGCATCGGCCCCATACCGTAAAAATTTGGCTGATATCCGCTCTGGCGAATATGAGGGACTAAAAGATAAAATCCTGAAACCGGAATGGAAACCGGATTTCGGGCCGCAGTCATTCAACGCCCGTTCCGGCGCCACGGTCATCGGAGCCAGGAATTTCCTGGTGGCCTATAATGTCAACCTCAATACCACCTCCACCCGACGAGCCAATGCCATCGCATTCGACGTACGCGAAAAAGGCCGCGTGAAACAAGAAAACGGAAAACCGGTATTGGACGAAAAAGGCGAACAGGTATTTGAGCCGGGCATGTTGAAATCGGTCAAGGCCATCGGATGGTTCATCGAAGAATACGGCATCGCACAAATTTCGATGAACCTCACCGATATTACCGTTTGCAAAGTACACGAGGCATACGAAGCGGTGAAGAAAAAATCGGAGGAACGCGGCGTTCGTGTTACCGGTTCCGAATTGGTTGGGTTGATTCCCAAACAAGCCTTGTTGGATGCTGGAAGGTATTATCTCCAGATGCAGGAACGCTCCGCCGGAATCCCGGAAAGCGAAATCATCAAAATTGCCATCAAATCGTTGGGATTGGATGAATTGAAACCTTTTGATCCAAAGAAAAAGATCATTGAATATTTGCTGGAAGAAGAGAACGGCAAGAAATTGGTGGACATGACCGTAACCGGCTTCGTACACGAAACATCATCCGAATCACCCGCCCCGGGCGGCGGTTCCGTGGCGGCCTTGGCCGGTGCCTTGGGTACGGCCTTGGGAACCATGGTGGCCAATCTTTCTTCTCACAAACGTGGTTGGGACGATCGTTGGGAATTCTTCGCCGGATATGCAGACAAAGGTGCACAAATACAGCAAGAATTAATCCATCTGGTAGACGAAGACACGCGTTCGTTCAATCTGTTGATGGATGCTTTCCGCTTGCCCAATGGTAACGACGGAGAGAAAGCCATCCGCAAGGAAGCGGTACAAAAAGCCACACAATATGCCGCGGAAATACCATTGAAAGTGATGCAGACATCCCTCAAAGGATACGAAATTTTGGAAGCCATGGCTGAACACGGCATGGAGAGTTCCATCTCCGACATCGGCGTGGGAGCATTATGTTTACGTACCTGCGTTACGGGCGCTTGGCTCAACGTCCGCATCAATGCGCAAAGCATTACGGACGAAACATTCAAAAGCAAATTATTGAATACCGGTTCCGAAGTTGAACATACATCAGAAAAGAAATCGGCAGAAATTCTTGGAAAAGTGAATGACAAAATCAAGTAAGAACCTATATTTACCATATACCATCACCTGTAACGTATGATGACATCGACGGGGAAAGCGCCACTTTGGAAAAATATTTTTTATTTTTTCCCTATCCAATTATTATTGGTGCACATACAACGAAATTTCCTGTTGTTGTTCTTCTGGGGCTTAATGACGGCCTTACTTCATGGTTATGTGGGCGAAGTGTTGGGTATCCGTTATCTGTTCCTTACGCCCGAATACCAAGGCAGTGTTTCATTCACCCCTTTCTTCATCATAGGCTTTGCATTGGGCGGATTCATTTCCGCATTCCAGATTTCCAGTTATATCATCAATAGCCGGAACTTTCCGTTTTTGGCTACACTGTCGCGGCCATTTTTTAAATATACGCTAAATAATTCGGTCATTCCGTTAGCTTTCACGGTTTCGTATGTAATCGAAATCATCCATTTCCAATACCGCGACGAACTGAAGGAAGGAATTAACCCATATTATTTTGCCCTGGCATTGGTATTGGGCATATTGGCTTTCAATTTTATTATGTACACCTATTTTTTTGCGTTGAGCAGAGACATAAAAAACTTTTTGAAAGCCGGGGGTGAACAACGAAAGAAGCGAAGGGCAGCCAATAAAGGCATAAAAATAAGGCGTAAAAAAAGAGAGAAGGATTCTCCGTTGGAAGAACAAAAAGAAGACAAGCGATCCTGGCCTGTGGAAACTTATCTACGACATCCTTTCAGCATAAAGTTTGCCCGCTCCGGCGACCACTACTCAAAGGAAGTATTAGACTTGGTTTTTAAGAAGAACCACTTTAATTCTGCCATCTTCCAGCTCATCGTCATGGGGTCGTTGTTGACCCTGGGAATTTTCAGGGAAGTAAACGCATTACAGATTCCCGCGGCAGCGGCGGTATTTCTCATCAGTACCATGTTTTTGTTGATGGCCGGTTTTATCCGTTATATTTTTGGAAGATGGGCCATCGTATTTGTTATAGCCATTTTCTTTACGCTTAATTTTCTGTCGTCCCATAAAATCATTACCTATACCAATTACGCCTACGGATTGGATTATAACAAAGAACCCGTTTTCTACGATACGGATTCCTTGGCCAACAATTTAAATAGCCACAAGGAACTGTTGGAGATGGACAAACGACACCATATTTCTATTTTAAACAAATGGAAATACAAAGTGCAAAAGGGGCAGAAGAAAAAGAAAAAACCTAAGATTATTTTCGTTTCCTGCAGCGGTGGGGGATCCAAAGCTGCTTATTGGACTATTCATTCCCTACAGCATGCCGACAGTTTATTGCAGGGCAAGCTATTGAAACATACCCACCTCATCACCGGTTCATCCGGCGGAATGATCGGCGCTGCCTATTTGCGCGAATTGTATAGACAAAACCAGCAGGGATCGTTGGGTTCATACCGTGCCGCCCACCAACGCGAAAACATTGGCAAGGACATGCTGAACCAAGTGATGCTGACGCTTTCGTTAAATGATATGTTTATCCGTAGCCAACGTTTTACCTACGAAAATTATAGCTATCCCAAAGACCGTGGCTATGCTTTTGAAAGACAGATGAATGAAAACACGGAATATTTACTGAACAGGCCGCTCATGAATTTTAGGATTGCCGAAGCCGAATCGCAGATTCCGCTGTTGGTATTTGCGCCCACGGTGATTAACGATGGGCGGCGGATGATTATTTCTGCACAGCCTTCTTCTTTTTATTCCTACAAAATTCCGCAGAAAGAGTTCGATTATCACCCAAAAATTGATGATGTGGAATTCATGCGTCTATTCGCCAACCACGGCGCCGATAAGTTGACGCTGACCACGGCCATCCGCATGAATGCCACTTTCCCTTTCATGCTGCCGCCCGTTTCTTTACCCACCGTTCCTGCCGTAGAATTGATGGATGCCGGCATCCGCGATAACTATGGGATTACGACCTCATTGAAATACATTTATACATTCCGCGAATGGATCAATGAAAACACGGACGGTGTGATATTACTGGAAATTAGCGATGGCTTGCGCTACGACTACGAAAGGACAAAAAACAAAAAACTCATCAACAACCTGGCGGAAGGGTTAGTGATGCCGTTAGGCGGAATGATTGGCAACTTAGTGACTTCACAGGTATATAACAACGAACAATTTTTCTACTACGTGGCGGATGGTTTCAACGGAAAACTCCAACACATCGCTTTTGACATGACGGACTATAACAACAAGGAAGTCTCCATGAGCCTGCACTTAACGCAAGCCGAGAAAAAGAAAATCCTTTCATCCACAGAATTGCCTTGGAACAAAAAAGCAATTCGTGAATTGGCTGAAGCTTTGGATGTGGAATTGAAGGAAAAATGATGTGAGAGAATCTAACAAAGTTATTTCCCCCTAAATACCACCTGCGTGGCTCCTGCGCCATACTTCTTAAACGAACCGTCAAAAAAATCCGTGATGGAAGGCTGTTCGGCCAACAACGCTCGCACCTCATCGCGCAGGCGGCCTTTGCCCACGCCGTGTATAATAACGGCTTCGCGCGTATGCATTTGGTGTAAACGCCTTAATTCCTTACGGAGATAATTTAATTGATATTGCAGTTTGTCATAATCATCCATACCCGATTCGTTTTCCAACAATTCGTGTAAGTGCAAGTCAATCTCGGGCAGGCCCGTTTCGTCATCGGTCTGTACGGCTTGCACGTCGGGCGCCGTAGAAGGATCCTTATATTCGATGGCCGCCGATTTATCTTTCACTTTTTTAATTGTCGGCTTTGCTTCCCAATTAAAATCCGTCGGTTTCGGTGTTATATTTTCTTCCGCCGTCTTTTTCTCCGCAAACGGATTATGGATTTTGTTCTTGCCGGCAGATGGTTTCGGATTTTTATCCGCTTCCGTCCTATACACCGGCAAATCTTTCTCGGGTTTAAAAACCGGCACCACATCTTTCCAGGTCAGGTGCAGCACAATGCCGTTATCATCTTCCACCACGATGGTTTCGCCGTCAATCTTAAAGATGACGCCACCACCCAAATCATTGGTAAAATTTACCCTATCTCCCGGCTTAAAGTCAAACAGCATCAGGCTAAAATTTCGGCTACACTTTGGTCCAAAAATGCTTTCACGGCTTCACGGCTTTCCGCCTCGGCATAAATACGCAGCACGGGTTCCGTTCCACTGGCGCGGATCATCAACCAACCGCCGTCTTCAAAATGCACTTTATAACCGTCTATCGTTTCTGTCTTCACCACCTTTTTACCGGCAAACGAATCAAACCCTATTCCAGCACAACGCAGCATCACGGCCTCTTTTTTGGCATTGTCCAAATGCAGGTCGCTGCGGTCATATTTAAACGGTCCCACAATTTCATACACCTCCTCTATCAGATCTTCCAACGATTTACCGGATTTGGCCATGAACTCCCATACAATGAGTCCCATCCAAATACCGTCTCGTTCCGGAATATGGCCTTTTACCGCAATTCCTCCAGATTCTTCGGCACCGATCAACACATCTTCCGTCAGAAAGTAACCCGCGATGTATTTAAACCCGATTTTTACCGTTTCCTGCTGCAAGCCGTAGTGTTCACACATTTTCTTCACCTTATCGGTTACCGAAAATGCGGTAATCACTTTGCCCGTAAATCCTTTATATTTCACCATGTAATGGATGAGCAACAAAATGATATGGTGCGAATCCACGAAATTTCCTTCGGAATCAAACAGCCCAATCCTGTCCGCATCGCCGTCGGTTGCCAAACCACAGCGTATACCGCCATCGTTTTTTATATATTCGGAAAACTCCGTCAAATTCTTCATGATGGGCTCCGGGGCAATCCCGTTAAAACCCGGATTTTGCTCACAGTGCAACAAATCGATCTCCGGAAACAGGCGTCTCATCACGCTTTGCCCCGCGCCAAACATGGCATCATACGCAAAACGGTGACCCGAATTTTTTATCAGGTCCAAATCAAACGCTGCACGCACACGGCTGATGTATAACTCTTCCAAATCAACCCTGTGACAGTTTGGATGCGTCGCCAGATCAACGTCTGCCACTTCCGGCACAAAATCAGGAATCAGGTTTTCCACCGCTTCAATATCCGCCGGCAACAACGGACCGCCAAAGTTCCCCTTCAATTTATAACCGTTGTAGGTATGTGGGTTATGGCTTGCTGTCAGAATCACCCCCAAAGTAGTCTGCAAGTAATTCGCGCCCATGGAAATCATCGGTGTGCTCACGAACCCTTGTGCATAATGCACAGTGACACCCTCGGCAATAAATACCGAAGCCGCAGCCTGCATAAACAAAGGACCGCCAAACCGGCAATCATGTCCTATGATGACCGAAGGTGTCGCACTTTTCTGCTTTATATATTGTGCCGTACCATAACTTACCCGTTTCACGTTGTCCACGGTAAATTCTTTTCCAATAATGGCACGCCAGCCGTCGGTTCCAAATCTTATCTGTTCCATCCCTATAAAAAAATCGTTAGCGAAGATAGATTTTAATTAGGTAAAACCCGAGCATCAATTAAACAAGATTATGGCGTGCGCCTATCCCGCACAAAGCCGGCCCACGTCGCCGGGCTATCCATTCCAAGTCCTCGCTCCGTTCCACTCCGCTGTGGGCTTTTCATTACTATCCCTCACGCAAAAAAGAAAACGCATTGAAGGCCACCAGCAGTACAGCCCCTATTCCAAAGAATAATCATCCACCCAAACAGGCTTTAGCCCGTTTGGCGCTAATTTTTAAAACCAACAAATCATACACGAAAAATCGCTAAGTTTGCCGTCCCAATTTTATACGTGATATGTCATTGACAAACATTACCGAGATATTAGGCAGCGAAGCCGAGCACCTGTTGGGTTATACCTGTACGGGCATCACAAAAGACCAGATCCATTTGCCAGGCGCAGATTTTACGGATCGTCTTTTTTCGCATTCCAACCGCAGCAACCAAGTATTACGTAGCATCCAATCATTATACGGGCATGGTCGTTTGGGCGGAACGGGTTACGTTTCCATCCTACCGGTCGACCAAGGCATCGAACACAGTGCCGGAGCCAGCTTCGCACCGAATCCTGCGTATTTCGACCCGGAGAATATCGTAAAGTTGGCCATCGAAGGTGGGTGCAATTCCGTAGCTTCCACGTTCGGCGTATTGGCATCTTGCTCACGTAAGTATGCACACAAAATTCCATTCATGGTAAAGGTGAACCACAACGAGCTTCTTACCTATCCCAACAAGGCCGACCAGGTTTTGTACGGTAGCATGAAAGATGCCTGGAATATGGGAGCCGTAGCCGTAGGCGCTACCATCTACTTTGGTTCGGAGGAAAGCAGCCGCCAAATCGTGGACATTGCCCGCGCATTCGAAATGGCGCACGACTTGGGTATGGCCACCGTGTTGTGGTGTTATGTGCGCAACAACGCATTCAAGACAAAAGAAAAAGATTTCCACGTATCAGCCGACTTGACTGGCCAGGCCAACCATATCGGCGTAACGATACAGGCAGATATCATCAAACAAAAACTGCCCGAGAACAACGGCGGTTACACTGCCGTGCAAATGGGCGACAGCAGCTACGGAAAAATTGACAAACGGGTGTATACCGATTTGACGACGGACCATCCGATCGACCTATGTCGTTACCAAGTAGCCAACTGCTATATGGGCCGCATCGGTTTAATCAACTCCGGTGGCGCATCCAAGGGATCCAGCGATTTAAAGGAAGCCGTAGCCACGGCCGTCATTAACAAACGTGCCGGCGGACATGGTTTGATTTCAGGACGCAAGGCGTTCCAAAAACCGATGAACGAAGGAATTGCATTGTTAAATTCAATTCAGGATGTTTATCTAGAAAACGGCGTAACCATCGCGTAAGCGGGTTACTCCCATTTATTCACTTAAACGGG
>Ga0247814_10000286_pt1 | contig 43970 bp, 32 predicted proteins | sample UWRJL179409R1_FD_179947 | JGI IMG/M metagenome (GOLD analysis project Ga0247814, IMG submission 179947) | Plant litter microbial communities from Arlington Agricultural Research Station in Wisconsin, United States - UWRJ-L179-409R-1 | ecosystem: Environmental > Terrestrial > Plant litter >... | reverse complement strand
ACCAAAGGTTCAGGATTGGGCCTGCATTATGTCAGACAGCTGTTAGAGCGGCATGGGGGCAGTATTAAATTGAAAAGTGAACCCGGAAACGGAGCGGATTTTATAATTACCTTACCTGCAGCATCATGAGCTTAAAAGTATTATATGTAGAAGATGAGCCGTTTTTATCACATATTGTAAGCGACGGGCTGAAGAGCAGTGGTTATACTGTTCAGGTAGTTGGCGATGGTAACCTGGTGATGGATGCCTATGCCAGTTTCCTGCCGGATATCTGTATCCTGGATATTATGCTGCCTTCAAAAGACGGTTATACCCTGGCAAAAGAACTGAAAACAGTGCAGCCAGACCTTCCTGTTATCTTTTTAAGCGCAAAGGTGCTGACAGAAGACGTGGTAAAAGGCTTTAAATCTGGCGGAAATGACTACCTCAAAAAGCCTTTCAGTATGGAAGAGTTACTGGTAAGAATGGAAGCCTTGTTACAACGTTTTGGCAGGGCGACCGCCGCTGGGCCAGATATACAAAATACCGTTTACCACTTTGGCAGCTGCCAGCTGGATACCGTACAGCAAAAACTAAAAACTTCTACAGGAGAATTTGCACTTTCCTTCAAGGAATCTGCCCTGCTGGAAATGATGATTATACGAAAGAATGATGTGCTGGAGCGGCAGGAGGCATTGATCAAAATCTGGGGCGACGATAATTATTACAATACACGCAGCATGGATGTGTTCATGACGCATATCAGGAAACTCCTCAAGGACGAACCTGATATCCAGATTATGAACCTGAGGAGTATCGGTTATAAACTCATCTGCTGATTTAGGCCTGTGATTTATTGATCGGCCGAAAACCCGAACAATGACCGCTCTTTAATCAGAGCTACCACTTTTTCCGGAATATATTCTTCCCAGCCAGCAGCATTTTTCTTTAAAAGATGCAGTACGTGATCGGTTTGTACATTGAGATTATTCACATTATAGTTGAGGATGTCTTCAATTTTATCATTAGCAATAAGGTATTCAAATAAATCAATCAGATGTGGAGGTGGAGAAAATCTTTTCGAGTTATAAACTACTCCCTGACCCAATGTAGGATAGATAAAAAGCTTTACTTTTCTGCTGAATAATGTAGCAAAAGCTTCTAAAATACCACCTTGCAGGTATTGGTAATGTTCTTCATTAAAGATAAATTCCAGGTTGGGATAACCCAGTACCACCCCTATTTTGAGTGTAGTAATCTTCGAGAGATAGGCTATCAGTTTATAGTATTCATGGAAATTTGATATTAAAACCGTTTGCCCCATAGAGCAAAGGATATCAACCCTGTCTAAAAAGTCTTTTTCATTGATTTCAGCACTATCATCTGCGCCTCTTTCTTTCAGGGACTGCAAAGTAAGCTCTGTCACCACAATCACCTTGGTATTGTCTACGTCAGGCTCCTTCATGAATTTCTCCACGCCGGTATTGATCATGTCCATATGTACATTGATGAGCGGACGAAAACGTCCCCTCACAATCATAATATGTTTTTTATATAAAACTTCTGAAGGCTGCAGGTTTTTTCCATCCGGCCCAAATACAGCGGCATCAGAAAGTCCGTATTTCACCAGGTGCAGACTCATCAGTCTGTTATCAACCTCATTGAATCCTGGACCTTCAAAACGGATCATATCGATCTGGATACGGTCCCTGCTCAAATCATCCAGTAAAGAAAGCAAAAATACCGAGGGTGATTTATAATAATTAAAACAGGCATACACCAGATTTACACCGAGGGTACCCACTGCGGAATGTTGTAAACCCAGGTCATTGTCCAGTAATTTAACATGGAGAACCACATCATGAAACGGTCCGCCTGGTTCCTGCTGGTAACGCATACCCATCCAGCCATGCCCCTGATTGGTCTTTTGATAATTCAGTGCAGAAAAGGTGTCCGCAAATGAAAAGAAAGTTGAAGTTTCTCCTCTTTTAGCGGCCAAACGTTCTATCACCAGGTCATATTCATGGCCAAGCATTGCCATCAAACGCTGCTCACTCACGTAGCGTTTGATCTCCTGGACGCCATAAATAGCATCAGAAAATGCCATATCATACGCAGACATAGTCTTCGCAATAGTTCCTGCAGCAGCACCTGCTTTAAAAAAGTTGGCAGCTACATCCTGTCCTGCGCCGATTTCAGCAAATGAACCGTAAATTTTAGGATCAAGATTGATGGCCAGTGCTTTCTGTTTGGTATTGATAAATTGGTTGTGAATATTCTCCATGCGTAAATAGGGTACAGCTTCTTATGATTTGCAATATAGCAATCCTGAGGCTAATAACCCCTTTCGTCACTATCCTTTTACTATTTAGCAGGACAAATTTTCTTCCTGATTTATGGCTTACTGTCTTCCGTAATCACTAACCGTGGTGCTGTCCTCCGCTCCGCATCCTCAGCAGAATAAACGAACTGACGCATCAGCCGTCCGGCTTTATCGAAAACCAGCATCTGGGTGGAAAATGCAGGAATACGATTGCTGAAAGTCTGCTCCACACCCGCATCAATGTGCACGACAAGACCGGTTTTCACTGTATTTTTTTTGCTAAAGCTCAGCGTATAAGAAAGACTTTCAGTTTTATTTTTATTTAAAACCATTACGGCAATTCCCGTCTCATCGCCGGTCGGGATCACGACCAGATCTTTAGTATTGGGGCTGTGCGACAAATAACGGGTCTTAACATGCTGTGCAAGTAATTGGGTATGGTAATAGTTAGACCGCGGTTTATACTGACCATTCTCCAGATCAAACAAGCTTAAATCTGTCCCCTCTCTATCTGCTCCACCCTCAAGCATGCTCCACGGACAAATGGTAAAAGCACCTTCACGCATCCCCAGATCATACATCTCTGCATAAATCTGACCATTATGAAAAGTATATGGCCAATATTCTTCGTCCAGCTTCGGATCTACGAGCCAATGTGAATTGAACTCGGTAATTGCCCAGCCTATCTGCTGCTGGAGAGGTCTTTTGGCATTGAAGACGGATAGCCTCAATTTGAGATCCTTTACATCAGTCTCAAACTTATTTATATTTCTGAACTTGTAATTATGAAAAGTAACCTTGTCAAGATAATAATAAGGCTTACCAGGAACTTTACCTGTCACATCCAGATCTCCACCCAGCAGACGGTTCAAAAAGGGCAGTTTATAGGATGACAAATCAAAGCCCATTACTACTGCCTCAGGATCATAACGTTTGATCTGCGTACTGATTTTGGTGAAATATTCATATACTTCCTCTTCTGTGGCACGCTGATTTTTATGGTCGGGCTCATTTCCTATACTCCAGAAACGAATTTTCCTTTTCATCTGACCATTAATCCATTCGATAGCTTTATAAGCCTGGTCATTGTCCTTGAGCTGTCTCGGTAACTGCAGGATAGGTTCAGCACCAGAGGCCCTGACAAAGTCGATCAGTTCCAAGGCTGTCTGACTAAAGAAATCTGCTTTCTCATAGCTGTTCCCGCCGATCCTGATAGCCTGAAATTTAACGGCTGCAATCTGTTGCTTCACTTTAAAGATTGATCTTCTTTCCCAGGCATTCTGACCAATGAGATAGGGACTTATTTTTTGCTGCCCAAAAAGATTCAGAGGTTTTGTTAGTCCGGCGAGCAATAACAAGGCTATTGCTTGCCGGCTGAGTATTAAGCGGATCAATTATTGGGTGATTTAATAGTGAAATCCTTCGATAACCTGATGTCTTCTGAAGAAGAACCCACCATCACTTTAAATGTACCCGGCTCCACTGTCCAGTTCATATCTTTGTCCAGGATAGCCAGATCATCAGGATGCAAAATGAAGCTGACCGTCCTGGTTTCTCCGGGAGCTAAAGTGATCCGCTCAAAACCTCTTAATACAGATTCATATGTAGTTACACTGCTCACCATATCTTTGAGATACAGCTGAACAACCTCGTCGCCCTTCAGTTTTCCGCTATTACTGATATCGAGTGTAACCGTGATATCACCCTGATCATTTTGAGCAGCGGGCGAAACTTTAAGGTTACTGTATTTAAAAGTGGTATAACTCAAACCATAACCAAAAGGATACAATGCGCCTACTACAGCGGTATTTCCATATCCATTAGGTCCATCGCCAGGCTGACCATTATGGGATCCCTTTTTATAAGGAAAATTCAGTTCAATCTGCCCCAATGTTTTTGGGAAAGTAACTGGCAGTTTTCCTCCGGGATTATACTCACCAAAAAGCGCTTCAGCAATCACTTTTCCACCTTCACCACCGGGGAACCAAGCCTCCAGTATACCGGAAACAAATTTATTCTCCCAGTTGATCGTTAAAGGCTGACCATTAATCAGGACTATCACTACAGGTTTACCCGTCGCCTGCAACGCCTGGATCAGCTGCAATTGTCTTCCCGGCAAACCGAGTCCGGTTCGGGAAAGGCTCTCTCCTACTCTTTTTTCATCTTCTCCAACTACGGCGATGATGACGTCCGACGCTGCAGCCATTTTTACTGCTTCAGCAATACCGGCCTCTTCTGTCGTAGTCAGGGGTGTTGGAATAATCTCACTTTCAGGCCAGGTGGCATCAACAATATCACAGCCTTTGGCGTAAGTCACATTTACCTCAGCAGCCTGACTTTTAATTCCTTCCAGTACGTTCATCAATTTGTTATTTGACGGTCCATAACGACTCTCCATATATCCTGTTGCAGTAGCCAATGGCCCCGTCACGAGGATATTTTTAACCACCTTTCTGTCTATTGGCAATACTTTCCGATCCGTCCCGGGAGCATTCTCGTTCTTCAGTAATACGAGCGATTCACGGTTCAGCTGGGTAGCAAAAGCTTCGTCTGCGGGTGTATGTACCAGCAGATCTGCCGCTTTCTGATCTTTAACGTAAGGCTGATCGAATAATCCGATTTTGAATTTAACGCGCAGCACATCGGCCACCCGCGAATCCAGCGTCTTCATTGAAACTTTACCTTCTTTCACAAGTTCACGCAAGGGCAGGATATAGTCTTCCGGCGGAGTGAAATTAGTACGTACGTTCAAACCAGCTTCTATAGTCATTTTAACGGCAGATTTATAATCAGACACCACATGATGTTTGGTCAGCAGAAACTCTACAGCTTCACTATCAGACACAACATAACCTGTAAAACCATATTGGTTTCTCAGCAATTCGGTCAGGAAATAGTGACTGCCTGTAACAGGCATACCATCCCAGTCGTTATAACTGCTCATCACCCCCATCACGCCAGTCTCCCGAATAACCTTTCTAAATGGATACAAATATATTTCATGCAGTTCGCGTGGTGCAATATGCGGATCAGTACGTGCATTCCCGTCCCGGCCACCTTTTGGTACGCTATACGCCGCAAAGTGTTTAAGTGTGGATGCAATGCCATTGCTCTGAATGCCAAGCACCATCTGGCTGCCTAGTGCTGCAACCAGGAAGGGATCTTCACCATAGGTTTCCACTACCCGACCCCATCTTGGATCGCGCGCCACATCAAGAATAGGCGCGTAGATATTGGTATAACCGAGGGCTTTTCCTTCACGGCCGACCAGCTCTCCGGCCTTTCTCACCATATCTTTATTCCAGGTGCTGCCAATATTAATGGGCGAAGGTAAAGGTGTTGCCCTGTCATGGTTTAAGCCGTGTATACCTTCATTGGTAAAATCTACAGGAATTCCCATACGGGTTTGCTCTACAAACCACTTCTGCACCTCATTAATAGCTTGTGCGTGTTTGCTGTAAGGAAAAGACCATTGTGATTTCACCTGGGGATGATTCGGCAGACTGTTTAAATGCTCATCAATATTAGCGATGCCATCTTTCCAGATCTGGTTCTTCCAGCCTGTATTGGGCAGCTCATCTTTCAATACGCGTTTATAACCATATAAGGTGGCCATCTGGTTGGTCTTCTCTTCCAGGGTCATCAATGACAACAGATTGTCTATTCTTTTCTCAATCGTCTGCCTTGAATCTTCAAACACATCCATCTTCCCGTTTTTGTTAAAGTCTATCCAACGGTCATGGTATATTTTAGCGGGTTGAATCTGCGCAGCAGTATTTGCTGCAATGAGCACTAAAGTTGGCAAAAACACTTTTGATAAGTTTATTCTAATAGGGAACATGAGCTATTTTTTAGGTTGAACCGGATGGGCATATTGTTTCTCCAGCTGATCGTAACGTGTTTTAAGGGTAAAAAAAGCTTTCTTCTTCTTACCTGTATCAGAAATAAGTCCTTTCCTGTTCCAAAAATTCTGGTAGATAGGATGAGTTCTCCGGGGCGATTTAAAATCTACGAGAATCCATGGGGTCATCCCCCTCAAACCGTCGATAGACTCCTGAATTTTGAACTGATTTTTATAGAGCGCCTCCTGGTATTCTTCTGACCAGCGGGTGTCTTCATCGGCATGAAAACCTGCGAGTGCATCGCCGCCGAATTCGGTAATGATCACGGGTTTCTGGTATTTAACTTTGAAACTGTATTTAGTAATTTCTTTTGGTGTTCCTCCCCAATACCATCCTGCATATTCGTTGAAGCTAACGAGATCCAGCTTTTCACTGAGTACATCGTCTACAATAACATTATTGCCTTCACGGTGTAATTCCAGCGCAGCAGAAATCAAACGGGTATCGTCAAGTTTGCGTGCTTTGGAAGCGAGGTTACTCATAAATTTTAAGCGGGGATCGCTGAGCGGGGTTTCATTGCCGACCGACCAGATAATTACGCCTGCCCTGTTTTTATCTCTGCTGATCAGATCAGTGAGCTGATGTTCGGCGTTTCGATAAGTGTCAGCATTTTCCCAGTCGATAGTCCAGTACACAGGAATTTCTGCCCATACCAATAACCCCATCTCATCCGCCAGGCGCACCATTTCTTCATTGTGCGGATAGTGTGCCAAACGAACAAAATTGCAATTCAGCTCCTTAGCCCAGCTGAGCAGCATTTTCAGGTCGCCCGTACCACGTGGTCTGCCGGGTATAAGCGGATTTTCATCATGCATAGATATCCCGCGCAGGAATACAGATTTGCCGTTGAGCAAAATATCTTTCCCACGTGTTTCTATCGTACGGAAGCCAATTTTATCAGTTACCGCATCGGTTGCTGAGCTGATTTGTACAGTGTATAATTTTGGGTTTTCGGGCGACCAGTAACTGATCTTTTTAGCTGGAATAGTAAAAGCTGCAAAACCGGCAGTATCTGTATTTACAGCCAACACAATTCCGGCTTCAGGAATCTTTAGCATTACTTTTTGTTTTTTATTGTCGCCTTTTAATTGTACATAACCTTCAATTTGAGCAGCATTTCCTTTGGCTAACTGCACTTTATAATCACGAATAAACGTTTTAGGCAGCTCCGTCAGGTACACATCACGGGTAATTCCACCATAATTCCACCAGTCGGTCGCAATGGTAGGAATAGCCTCCTTTTTACGTGTATTGTCCACTTTTAATACTACAAAGTTTTCTCCTTCTTTAAGCAATGCCGTCACATCAAACTGAAAGGGTGTGAAACCTCCCTGATGGATGCCCAGCTTCTTGCCATTCAGGTAAACATGCGCTTCATAACTTACTGCAGCAAAGTACAACAAGTACTGTTTATCCTTCTTAGGAGTTATGGTGAATGACTTTTTATACCAGACACTGCCTTCATACAGCGATAACTTTTCTACCTGAGAATTCCAGTCGCCGGGCACATTAAGCGTAGGCGAATGGTCAAAATCATATTCCAGCAATTCCGATTTATCAGTCTGCTGTTTATTGTCGTAAAACCCTCCTTCTTGTGTTTTAGACTGGTCGAAAGGCACTCTGCGATAATCATAATAACCCGATTCATAGGGATCTATCATATAATTCCATTTCCCGTTTAAGCTCAGATTAGTTCTTGAAGCGATGTTCTGCACAGGTTCCTGTGCATAGGACCGGAATCCCGAAAAAAGTAATAAAGTGTAAAATATGCTAGTCTTATACATGCTCGTTTTTTTTATTTGATGATCAGACAGTCTAACGACCAATCTAATTTAAGCAATTGAATCCCTTAATTATATCCCGGATTTTGCTCCATTTTTCTTCCCGTATTTGCATCAATTACTTTTTGCGGAATAGGCAGTAAGACATGGAAATCCTTGATTCCAACAGTAAATTTATTGTATACCGGGTTTCTCGCTCTTTCTAGTAATTTACCAGTTCTGATCAATGTTTCCCTTCTCAGTTCTTCCGTAACCAGCTCCCTTGACCTTTCATCGAGGATATAATCCAGTGTAACAGTAGCACCATCGGCACTGATGGGCGTGGCGTGAGACCTTGTCCGTATTGCGTTAATGTACTGTGCAGCTTGTGGAAGTTTTCCCTGTTTGAAATAAGCTTCAGCCAGTAACAGGTAAGTATCTGCCAGTCTCAGATAAGTCTGATCCGAAAACGAATGTGTGTCTGCCCATCTTGCAGGATCTGCAGATACCCAGTCCCATTTCCTCGTGCTTGCCCATCGGGTAGAATTGATATTCATTTGCGCGACAGCAGATTGCGTCAGCGTAACTGTACCATTTGTGCCAGAATAAGATTTTTTGATGGCGTATTCACTGAAACGGTCATCTTGTGGTTCATAAATATTCAATCCCCAGGAGGTAATTGCCCCACGACCAATTCCTCTGCCGCCATTTTCGGGATTGTAGGGCGCAAATGAGCTATAATTAACTACCCAGGTTCTTCTCATAGAATTTGGTCTGGCGCCAATCAGTTGCAGTACATCAGAATTCGGAAAAATCCACAGTGCTTCAGTATTGCCTTGTGTGGCTAAAATATTTCCACTCTTAAACTGATCCATGAAGGCATTTCCCGGCAGACTGGCGTTGGTACCATATCTTTGGGTAATCAATTTATAACTGCTGTTATTTACTACTTTTAGTGCTGCAGCTTCTGCTTTTGCAGGATCATTCATCCACAGATACATTTCTGCCAGATAATGATTGGCTACAGCTTTAGAAAGCACCAGCACATCAGTAGAATATTCCGGCAGGTATTGTGCTGCAAATTCCAGATCAGACACAATCAGTTCCTGGACTTTGGCTACAGGTGCCCGCTCCCAGTCATTTCTGAAATTCAGGCCGGTAATTTCTTCAGTGGTTAACGGTACAGCACCAAAAGTATAAGCCAGATGCCTGTAAGCCCACGCCCTGATCAGGTGTGCATGTGCCAGCATCAGGTTTTTATTGTTTTCATTTGCCTCTGGAGAATTTCCCTGCCAGTCTACCGCCGGATTTTTTGCCCTGCTGATAATCGTGTTTGCAGAACCAATGGCATTATAAAGTATCAGGAATATCCCGTCACGTCCTTCTGTATCTCCGTTGATAAACTGCATGGTGGGGTTGAGATCCACTTCCGTGTATTTACTCAGTCCGCGTGACCATGACAGCTCTGCATTGGCCCAACCATTGTCGGTCCCAATTTTCCAGATGATCCCAAGTTCGGCCGACTGAATCATATCTGCACGTTCCTGTCTCGGGAAATCCAGCAAACCATTCACGGCCAGCTTAAATCCTTCATATTTACCGAAAAGGTTATCTGCATAGAAATTAGCTTTGGGCTCTTCTTTCAGGAACCGGTCTTCTTTGCAGGAGGAGAAAAATCCTGCCATACAAAACAAAATGATATATATCTTCTTCATGTCAATAGAATTAAAATTGTGTACGCAAACCGATTAAATACGAGCGGAGTTGTGGCCGGTCAGTCTGGCTGTCAAACTCAGGGTCCAATCCTGTCCAGTGTGTTACTGTAGCCAAGTTTTTCGCATTGATAAAAAACTGCAGTCTGGCTAATTTCAGTTTTTCTGTTACACTTTTTGGCAGCGAATAGCTCAGCGAGATATCCTGCAGACGGATAAAACTGGCATTACTGGTTTTGTCATCAAAGATCCCGACCCCCAGCGGATTTGCATCCTCTCTGTTTGCAGGATAGGTATTAATCGGATTATCCGGCGTCCAGAATTCACGGTCCAATGCCCCATTTCTTCCATCAAAGTAAGTATTCAGCAATGGATTCGTTTTTCTCACTCCCTGCACGGCACGGATAAAGAAGCTCAATGAGAAATTCTTGTAAGTAAACGAGTTGGTTAATCCTGCAGTGAAATCAGGAATCCTTGAACTTAACACTACCCGGTCATAAGTAGCCGAAATAATTCCGTCAGGCACACCATTCGGCCCGCTGATATCCTTCACCTTCACATCTCCCGGTTTTGCAGCGGGCTGTGCGGATCCTGCAATATTATCACCCGTTTGCCAGATACCATCAAAGGCATAACCAAAGTTTACATCAGTAGGCTCGCCGATAAACCATCGGTTGCCGATATCACTGATATAATTGCCATTTGCATCTGTTAAGCCAACATTATCGATTTTGCTGAGTGAAGTAGAAAAATTAAGATCCGTTGTCCAGCTAAAGTTTTTGTTTTTCACGTTTACACTCGACACGAAAATATCTAAACCGCGGTTATTGGTCGCACCAATATTCTGACGGATACTCTTCACCCCGTTTACGGGAGAGATTGATTTATCCAGCAGCAGGTCTGAAGTTTTGGTACTAAAAAAATCTATCGATCCGTTAATCCTGTTTTTAAGCACCGCGAAATCCAGTCCAAGGTTAAATCCAACTGTAGATTCCCAACCCAATGAAGGATCTCCCAAACGGTTAGGACGATAGCCTAGTGCAGGGGTTTTGTCTGTATTCAGGTTATGCTGTGCAGATAACTGTGGTAAAGTCGAATAAGGCCCTATCGCCTGATTACCCACTTTTCCATAAGAAGTACGCAGTTTTAGGTTATCTACCCAGCTATACTTTCTCATAAAATCTTCTTCCGTGATGTTCCATCCCAAAGCCAGTACCGGAAAAATACCGAACTTGGTATTCTCTCCAAATCCAGAGAAACCATCTCTCCTGGCAGTTAAAGTGACGAGGTATTTACTATTATAGGAATAGTTTAACCTGCCCATCTGTGAGATATTAGCTTCAGATGTATATTCATCTGCACCAATCAGCGAAGAGGCAATTCCGTTCTGATAAAAGGATTGAATATCACTTGGAAAACCTACACCCGTTACCTGATGTTTTACGATAGTCCGTTTTTGCGAACTGTATAAACCGGTAAAGTCAAAACTGTGCTTCCCGATAGTTTTATTGTAAGTAACAATATTTTCCAGCAGCCAGTCGTCTGTGCTCTGGTTAGCAATCAGCGATTGCCCCTTTCCTGTAAAACCGATTTTAGTATTTCTTCCGTAATACTGCTCCACTCCATTAGTCAGGTAAGTATAACCCGTATTCAGTTTGTATGACAAACCTTTAATGAAAGGTACATCTACTTTGATGAAGTTGTTGGTGATGACAGATTTAGTGCGGTCCTGACTGAGTACATTCAATCCTTCAAGAGGATTTTTGAAAAACTGATCTTCTGTCCAGGGGATAATATTAATAGAACCGTCTGCATTATAAGGAGAAATCAGCGGGTTCATCGCAAAAGCATCGGTAAAACTTGCCGGCTCCCCGTCCCTGTTGGAAGAACCAAATTGTGTATTTGTTCCGATAGTGATCCATGAATTGATCTTCGAATCCAGATTTAAGCGAAGTGTAATCCGTTTAAAGCGATCATTTTTTGCAATACCTTTTGTATCGTTATAGTTCCCTGAGAGATAATAATGGGTATCATCAGTACCGCCCGAAACACCAAGACTATGTTGTTGTCTTGAGCCCGTTCTCGTGGCCAGATCCACCCAGTTAGTGGATACGCCATTGTCTAAACCGCGTTGTTCTGTCGGCGATATAGCTGCCTGATTAATCCTGTCTACTTTATTTCTATAAAAAGTCGGGCCATCCATCAGCTGAGGGACAAATGCCACTTCATCAATCCCGAAATTGCTGCTGTAACTTACTTTGGCTTTACCTGTTTTTCCTTTTTTGGTAGTAACCAGGATTACGCCGTTTGCTGCCCTTGCGCCATAGATAGCTGCTGAAGAAGCATCTTTCAACACGTCGAGCGACTCAATATCATCCGGACTCAGTTCGGATAAACTCCCTCCATAAGGCACACCGTCTAATACAACTAATGGTCCGTTCGATGCGGTCAGTGATCTTTTTCCCCTTACCTGGATATTGTTGTTTCCACCCTCAGCACTGGCGCCATTGGTAGATACACTTACCCCGGCCATCCTGCCCTGCAGTGCTTGTCCAAGATTGGTTTGCGGCATTACTTCCAGTTGCTCCGATACTTTTAGCGTTGAAATTGATCCTGTAACATCTTTCTTTTTCTGCGTACCGTAACCTACTACCACTACCTGGTTTAAAGAGGTGGAACTACTTTTAAGTACTATTGTCAGATTTGGATTCGTACCGGCCGGCACCTGTTGTCCTATGTAACCGATAGAGCGGAAGACCAATATGGCCGTGGCAGAAGGTACCTGAATAGCAAAAGTTCCGTTATTGTTGGTTGCGATTTGTTTAGTGGTCCCCTTCACCATCACAATAACTCCCGGAAGGGTAATTCCCTGCTCATCTTTGACCAGTCCTTTGATTTCGATTTGCTGGGCATGTACTTCCGTGACCAGGAAACAGAGGATCCCGAGGATGCCTTTAGCCAGGTATCTTTTTAGCAGACCCGACAGCAAAACTTTCATTTTGTAATGTTTTTCCATTCGTTCTTTTGGTTAGAATATATTTGGTTATTCTTGTTATCATACGTTGACAACAGGGACAAATATGAATAATATTGAAGCCACAGAGGGTCTCTGTACGTCCTGATTTGAGGGTCTGAACGTACTAAAAAGACTTTAAACACTGCTTAATCGTCTTTTTTGTACTCCTGCTGGTAAATTGAGGGAGAAACCTTATACTGTTTTTTGAATTCCCTGCTGAAATGTTTCCTGTCATTGAAGCCTACCAGATAAGCCACTTCCGCAACCGGATAAGACACAGTCGCCAGTAACTCCGCAGCCTTTTGCAGTCGCATATGTTTAATCAGGTCGGCCACGGCAAAATTGGTAATGGCCTGTACTTTTTTATACAGTACCGTTCTGCTCATGCCAATTTCGGCCACCAGTGAATTCACATCAAAATCAGGATTACTCATCTGATCGCTGATAATCTGCGTGAGTTTCCGGATAAACTTTTCTTCCGGTGTAGTTACAGCTGCTCCAAGAGGCTGCAACAGTAACCGTTCACTGAACTTATTGCGGATCACCTCCTGCGCTTTCAGCAGGTTCCTGATATTCAGCAACAATACCTGCAGACTGAAAGGTTTGGAAATATAGGCATCTGCCCCTTTAGAAAGACCGTCCACCTGATGTGAAATGGCTGCACGTGCGGTTAACAGTACTACGGGGATATGGCTGGTGCTTTCTGTGGTTTTTACTCTTTCACAGAATTCCAGTCCGTCCATTCCGGGCATCATCACATCGCTAAGAATTAAATCCGGCAGCTGATTCTCCATAAAATGCAGCGCATCATTACCATTTTCAAATTCAATTACCTCATACTCCTCTGCCAGCGTATCAGCTATCAGTTGCCGCACTTCCACATTGTCTTCGGCAACCAGCACAGTATATCTTTTTTTCAGTGTACCAGGGGTTGAAGTATTGAATGCTCCCGGACTTACAGCATCTGCTGTAAATCCAGCCTGCGCTGTATCAGCTATCGACTGATCTGCACTAAGCGGTATAAATTTGTCCTCATGAAAATGAACTGCTGCCGCTGTCATCTCTTCCGCACTGAGATGGCTGCTGCCTGTTTGCAAAAGAACGGTAAAGGTGTTGAGTGCCGGCACACCATCTTCACTGGACACCTTAATGGTGCCCTTATGCAGCTCTGTGATGCTTTTAGAAAGTGCTAAACCTATTCCGCTTCCGGGAAGGCTGTTTCCAGTATCGGCGGATTGGAAAAAACTATCAAATAATTTATCCTGAACCTCTGGGGGAATATAATTTCCAGTGTTGGACACACACAGTTCCACCCCCTTATCGCCCCCAAGCTCTTCGACAGATAATTTTACTGTACCGCCTGGGGGTGTAAATTTAAAAGCGTTGGAAAGCAGGTTGAACACCACCTTCTCGAGCTGATCTTTTTCAAAGTAAACCCAAACCGGTGCTGTTGGCGACAAAAACTCAAAACTGATATTCTTTTCGGCGGCCAGTCCTTCAAAGGACCTGCAAATATCTTCACAAAAAGATACTAGATCCTCCTTTGAAAAATGAATCCTGAGATGCCCCTCCTCTGCTTTTCTGAAGTCCAGTAATGCGGTAACCAGCTTCATCAGCCGGTCGGCATTATGCCTGATCAGCATCAGCGGTTTGGCCATGTTTTTCTCCTGCTGCGTGGCAATGAGTTTTTCCAATGGTCCGAGAATGAGTGTGAGCGGAGTTCTGATCTCGTGTGAGATATTGGTAAAAAAGTTCAGCTTCATCTGGTACAATTCCTGCTGTCTCAAATGGTTTACCTGTTCTATATAGAGGTTTCTTTTCAGCATTGCCCTGTTGCGCAGGAAGTTGATCACTACCCCTGTAATAGATAAGACTACAAACACTTCAATCAGGTAAGCCCACCAGGTACGCCACCAGGGCGGCAATACTACAATATCAAGCACACGTATAGCAGTACCCCAAACACCGTCATTATTCGCGGCCTTCACTTTAAACCGGTACTTTCCGGGGGAGAGGTTTGCAAAGTTGACCACTCTTTCTGTGCCCGACTGCTGCCATTCATCTCCATTGGGCAAACCTTCTAGTTTATAGGCATACTGGTTATTTTCAGTATTGATGAAATTGAGTGCCGCATACCTTAAACTGAGGTTCGACTGATCATGTTCGAGTACAATCTGCTGTGCTTCACTAATAGCGCGCTTCAAGGGGCCTTTCAGCGAATCAATTTGTACGGTTTTATTGTTAATTAAGATTTGTGTCAGTGCCACCCGGGGTGCCATCATATTTTTAATGATCTTGTGCGGATAAAAAACCGACAGACCGTTAATACCTCCAAAGATCAGTTCACCAGAACGAAGTCTGCGACCAGCATTTCCAGAGAACTGATTGTTAATCAGGCCATCGTTTGCCGTATATCCTGTAATCTCAAGGTTCTTAGTCAAAAAGGGTAAAGCAAAATGTTTTATTTTAACCTTGAATAAACCCAGATCCGTACTTAACCATAAGTTTTGCTGCTCATCTTCTACTATAGCATGAATAACATCATCCCTTAGCCCCAGTTTTTTGCTGATCGAATAAAATTTCCTACCCGCCTCATCAAAATAATTCAGTCCCCCGCCTTCTGTACCAATCCATAATCTGCCTTTCGTATCCCTCAATAAAGCAGTGATATTATTGTTGCTCAACTGATATTTGGTATTCCTTACCTTTTTGTATAGCTGTGTAATCAGCTTGCGCTTTGCATCGTAATAATTCAATCCGTTTTGTGTGCCGATCCACAGATTCCCGGATGTATCCCTCAGAAGTGCCGTAACAAAATTATCGCTGATTTCGTTCGCCGGCAAATGTAATTCCCCTTTGCCTTTTTTCAGTAACAGCGACGATGCCCCACCCGGGAGAACGTATCTCAGTCCGCCTCCATTTGTGCCTACCCATACCCCGGAACCATCCGGCAGCAGCGTATTGATCAGGTTCTCACTCAACTTGCCATCCGTTACCGGAAAATTGAAATACTTAAAGCTCTTATTATTTTTATTGAACAGACTTAATCCGTCCAGGGAACCGATCCATAGCTGACCATTACCACCATCAGCAAGAGACTTTACGCCATTTGCTGCCCTGCCATGGTGCAGCGACCGGATAAAATAATATGCATTGGTTCCTTTTAGCCTGTTAATGTGATTTAATCCACCCCCAAATGTTCCTATCCAGAGGCTCCCATCCTGATCTTCTTCTATCGCATTAACCAGGACATGGTTCAGTCCCAGCTCTCCGCCTACACTTTCACCGATATTCTGAAAATTGGAATTCCCCTGGTAATAAAAATTGATTCCTCCGGTAAAGGTGCCCACCCAAACACACCCCGCTTTGTCTTTCATAAAAGACCAGATGGCATTGTCATTTAAAGAGTGGCTGTTTTTCGGGTCATGGGAAGCAGTAGAAAATTTACCACTGCTCAGATGAAGCATACTGATTCCGTTTCTTGTACCAAACCAAACCGTATTACGGTCATAGATCAGGATATCTTTCACCCAGTTAGAAGCCAGGGCATTCGTCTCTGTATCAGAAGAAATATAATGGAGCAGCCGGCTCTTCTCTTTTTCGTATTTATAAACGCCTGAGCTTTCAGTTCCAAACCATAAATTACCTGTACTGTCTTGCCTTGACACCAGTATATTTACGTTTGTGGTCCCTTTAATTTTATCAAAGGCTGAAGATAAAGGCATGAGCTGACCTGTCTGCGGATTAAACATCCTCAGCCCTCTTTTGGTCCCTGCCCACATGTGGTTATCCTGATCCAGAAAGAGTGAGAAAATCGCCTCCGAGCGTAATGATTCTGAATGAGGCATTGTGCTTACCTCTTCCAGTTTCATGGTGATCCGGTTCAATTTTCTGATGCCAGCAAAGGTGCCTATCCATAAATTATGCTGTTTATCTTCCACAATAGCGGAGATATAATTCCTTCCGCCCTTTATCTCGAGCACATCAACAGGACTGAACGTTTCTGATTCCCTGTGGTATAAATTCACCCCATTGGCCGTACCAATCCATAAATTTTTACCACTATCCTGAAAAATGATATTTACCCTGTTATTACTCAGGCTCTTTTTATCATTTTCATTATACATGAATGTCCTGAACTCATATCCATCAAACCTGTTCAGTCCTTTCAGGGTACCAAACCAGATAAATCCCTTTTCATCCTGTAAAAAATTGGAAATGGGGCTCTGCACGAGTCCCTCTTTATAGGAAATATGCTTAAAATTTAATTTAGCGACCTGCCCCTTCACCCCCTTTCCTGAACAAAGAAACAGTACCGTAAGAAAAAGAATATACCTGAGGAACTTCTTCAATCAATTGTATTTTGTTACCAAATTACGGGATTATTATAAGATGATTGTAATTAATTAGAAATTGTAGAGGCCTCCCAGCCTATCAGCACGTTTTTACGCTCCGCTCCCCAGCGGTATTGTCCAATTTCACCAGAAGACTTAATTACCCTGTGGCACGGTATCAAAAATGCAACAGGATTGCCCCCAATCGCTGTGCCCACCGCCCTGTAGGCCCCGTCATATCCAGCTTTTCTGGCCAAGTCACCATATGTTGTTAACCCACCGCATGGCACTTTTAACAGGGTTTCCCATACTTTAAGCTGGAAATCTGTTCCTTTCAGATGCAGCTTGATCTCGTCCAGTCTGCTCCAGTCCTGCGAGAACACAAATAGTGCATTTTGCTGAATGACATCTGCTATAGCATGATAACGGGCATTAGGAAAATGAGTTACCAATGTATGCAGTGCTGCTTCCTCTCCCTCATCTGCGAAGGACATATGACAGATTCCCCTGGCAGTAGAGGCGACCAGTACTTTTCCGAATACTGTTGCTGCAAATGAATACTTGATATCAAGTGCTGCTCCCCCATTTTTATATTCACCAGGTGTCATTCCCTCCACTTTTATAAAAAGGTCATGCAGACGACTTGTACCCGAAAGTCCGGTTTCATATGCAGTATCAGCTAAGCTTGCGCCTGTATGCTGTAAAATCTGCTTCGCATGCCCGATACTGAGATATTGAAGGAAAGTTTTGGGACTCACACCTGCAAAGTTTTGAAACATGCGCTGAAAGTGAAACGGACTCAGGTTAACATGTGCCGCCACAGCTTCCAGTTTTGGCTGTAACTTATAATTTTCTCTGAAAAAGGCAATTGCCGAAGCAACTCTTTTATAATCCAGTTCCTGCTGCGTTTCCATTGTTAAGGTTTAAGCTCAAATTTACCTGCAAAACAGCCGTGATTCAACCCGATTCTTGCTAACTTTATGGAGGGCAAGATGAAGAAAAAAAGATACAATCAAATGGAACGCTTTAATAATTTATCGCAATACCGGCACCATATCCCATATCGCTGTCATAATGTGCAGATAGCGAGAAATATTTACTGAGACCATAACGCAGTCCGGCCATATATTCCCTGTCTGTATTTGCCATCAGGTTTAACCTCAGCCTTGCAGTTACGGGTATATCGTCGCGCTTGAGCTGAAAGCGCAGTTTACCTTTACTGTCCAGCCTCGTCTCCGCAACAAAAAGCATGGGTAAAGTATATTGAAAACCGGCAACAAATGCCTGCCTGTTTTTCTGATTACTTGATTGTCCAAAAAGATTATCCTCACTATCATTCCGCACCGCATTATGGTGGTAATCGAAACCAATAAAAGGCATAAACCATTGCATCTTCCCTAGATAACGACCAAAATAGGTTTCACTTTCCAAACCATATTTAGCTTTCAGCCCAATACGCCAGTCGCTCGATATTTGATAACGGGTATTAGAAAGCACAGCAGTTCCATCACTTCCATTGCTCTCCAAACCAACTGCTGCTTTTAAGCGAAATTTCTGGTCATCGCTGTTCAGTTTCCTTTGTGCATAAGCCAGATCAGGAAGCTGCGGATTGACCGGCGAATCCTCATAACTGAAGATCCTGCCCATACCGCTCATCATATGATACAGAATATGGCAATGAAAAAACCAGTCGCCGCTCTCTGTTGCTGCAAATGCGATGGTATCTGTTTCCATTGGTAAAATGTCCAGCACATTTTTTAAGGGGGCATATTCTCCTTTACCATTCAGCACCCTGAAATCATGGCCATGCAGGTGCATGGGATGGCGCATCATAGAATTATTGTAGATAATAATTTTTACATTCTCTCCTTTTTTAATAAGTATTTTATCAGATTCTGATACCGTCTTATTGTTGATGGTCCATACATAACGGTTCATATTGCCAGTCAGTTCAAATTTCAACACCTTTTCAGGACCTTTGCGTAAGGTAGTTTTCTCTGTACTTTTTAACATCCCATAATTAAGCGTAACCAGATCTGCCTCAGGATACATTACATCGTTCATATCCATTTTCTGATTACTCATCTTCATACCCATGGGTGCCATATCGCCATTCATTTTCATCATGCCATTCATCATCTCCATCCCCTCAAAATAGTTGAGCTTGCCCAAACGCGCAGCAGGAACTTTTTCTCCGCTGCCCAGCCAGATAGTGGTGGTTCCGGTGCGGTCTTCTGCGGTAGATAAAAATTCATAACTCTTCTGATCAGGAAGAGTGACAATAACATCGTAGGTTTCAGATGGAGCAATGATCAGACGGTCTACCTCTACGGGGGTCACGTCATTTCCATCACTTGCAACTACAGTTATTTTACCGGCCGACCAGCTCAGCCAGAAATAGGTGGAGGATCCACCATTAACAACGCGTAGTTTTACCCGATCGCCTGCGTGGAAATTTGGATAGGCTGCAGCCGCTTTCCCGTTGCTGAGGAAGTTATCATAATATACATCACTTACATCCATGGCCGACATCCGCTTCCATTCGTTCGTTACTTTCGTTTTAAAGTGTCCCTTCTTAATTGCCTCCGCGTATCCCTGCGTTGTCCCCTTCTGAATTGCAAACCAGTCATTCGCCGTATGCAGGGAACGATCCACTTCTGCTGGCGCCATATCTGTCCAGTCGCTCAAAACCACCGGAATTGCCGGGATTACAGGTTCCTTCTTCTTATTAAAAATTAAGGCGCCGTAAAGTCCGCTCTGCTCCTGCAGCATCGTATGACTGTGGTACCAATAGGTACCATTTTGTATCACTGGAAACTTGTATACATAAGTACTGTGCGGTTTTATAGGCATCTGCGTCAGGTAAGGCACCCCGTCCATCCGATTTGGCAGGAATACACCATGCCAGTGGACAGACGTCTCCATATCCATCGTATTATGTACATAAACTTCAGCCGTGTCGCCTTCCGTAAAATGGAGTGCAGGTCCCGGAATCTGGCCGTTGATGGCCATGGCCATTTTCATTTTGCCCGAATAGTTCACCATCGTATCAGCAACATACAGGTCATACCTAACCGTTCTTGCTTTGGCTGTTTGTTGCGCAAATGCAGATGCAGTTAGTCCTATCAATAAAATAAAGGCCAATAAACGCTTCCTCATCATCTTGTTCATTCTACAGATTCCTTTCATCAGAAATCTTATTTACACTTACAAAGTTATCTGTATCACCTTTCCCATTGTTACATAATTCTGTGAAAAACCTATATAATTACTAATTTAGCCATTGCATTTTTCAGCGCAGGATATGGAAGAAATATTAAGGGAACAAATAGAGAAGATCGTAAAGCTCAGTGATGAAGAATTCCGGTTTACCCTATCTCACTTTACAACGAAAACCCTTAAAAAACACCAATACCTTGTTCAGGCTGGCGAACCGGCACCAAATGATCATTTTGTAGTGAAGGGATTGCTGAAATCATCCTATTTGGATGAACTGGGTAAAACACATATTTTACAATTTGCTATGGAAGACTGGTGGATATCAGATCCGCAGGCCTATCACAATAAATTAAATGCTACGCTGAATATTGATTGCCTGGAAGACACGCAAGTGTATTTGATTTCGATAGATAACAGGGAAAAACTCTGTGCCGAGCTGCAGAAAATGGAATACTTCTTTATGAAAAAAACTACTGCTGGTTACATCGCTTTGCAAAAAAGAATCCTGTCACTGATGAGTCAGCGTGCCGAAGAGCGTTTTACACAGTTCGTTCAGTTATACCCTACCTTACTGCAAAGGGTACCGAAAGCGCTGATTGCCTCTTACCTGGGCATTAGCAGGGAGACCTTAAGCCGCATGCCTGTAGTATAATGTGACCTACCGCACATTTATTTCGTGAGCTACATCCTTGGTGAACCGCCCCTGGATGACGATTTTTGCACTGTTTATTAAATTGTAAATTTTGTAAAGCGAACAATATGAGTAAAATAGCATTAGTAGTTGGAGCAAGCGGTATCACAGGCAGCAATCTTGCTGAAAAACTGATTTCGCAAGGCTGGACAACATATGGTTTATCACGAAATCCTAAAAACGACATCGTTGGCCTTTTACCGGTTGGGGCAGATCTGCTCGACCTCAATAGCCTGAATACAGCACTGTCTGAGATCTCCCCTACACACGTATTCATCACCACCTGGATGCGTAATGATACAGAAGCAGAAAATATCCGTGTAAATGCGGAAATGGTCCGCAATATCCTGAATGTTTTATCGCCCAGGAAAAGTGTGCAGCATGTAGCACTGGTCACAGGATTAAAGCATTATTTAGGTCCATTTGAGGCTTATGCAGCAGAAGGTTTTTTACCGGAAACACCTTTACGTGAAGAACATCCGCGACTGAATATAGAGAATTTTTACTATGCCCAGGAGGATGAAGTTTATGCCGCAGCGGCAAGGGATAATTTTACCTGGAGCATTCACCGCCCCCATACGGTAATCGGACATGCAGTGGGTAACCAAATGAATATGGGCACTACACTGGCTGTATACGCAAGTATATGTAAAGAAACTGGTCGCCCTTTCCAATGGCCGGGATCTGAAGCGCAATGGAACGGCCTGTCAGACATGACTGATGCAAGGGTACTTGCAGAACACCTGATCTGGGCAGCGACAACAGAAGCTGCACACAATGAGGCTTTCAATATTGTAAACGGCGACTTTTTCCGCTGGAGCTGGTTATGGAAACAGCTGGCGACTTATTTCGATATCACCGCTGCAGGATACGACGGAACGATCCATCCGCTGGAAAAACAAATAGAAAATGATAGCCCCCTTTGGAAGGAGATTGCAGAACGCTATCAGCTGGAGGAAAAAGACCTCGGTCGTCTCGCATCGGCATGGCATACGGACCTTGATTTAGGTCGACCTATAGAAGTCATGACAGATATGTCTAAAAGTCGTAAATTAGGTTTCTCCGTTTTTCAGAAAACAAATGAGTCATTTTACGAACTGTTCGATCAGCTTCGTGCAAAAAAACTCATTCCTTAATATAAGATAACAGTTCTGCCATTAGTCTGGCGGAACTGTTACTTAACTATTTAAAGCTGATGCTCAAAGTCTATTTTCTTTGAAGATAGTGCCCAGAAAATCCACAACAATATGCAAATCAATAACGCTGTTGCCGGATAATAAAAAGACAAAGCGAATGCAGCGAGATAAGTAGGTAAACCGTATCGATAGTCATTGCGAATAGCTGCGATCGCCTTTTCGCCCAATCCGGGCCTGAGCAGACTGCGATCTTTACTGGCCAGGTACCACAGCAAAATATGAGCTAAATTTATCAGTACAAACATTCCCGTATAGATAGATACCGCAATCTGCTGCGAAGGCGTTTCGTAAAACCGGGCCAGCAATGCGCTTGGATAAGATACGAGCGATACCAGGAAGAGGATCAGCCCATTGGCAAACATGATCCCGGTATTGCGCTTGTAAATCTGTTTGAACAGTTTGTGGTGATTCACCCACATGATAAATATGCTGAAAAAGGAAATCAGGAAAGCCAGGTATCCCGGCCACTGTATTTTCAGTTCGTTGATCAGCATCGCTGGCTTGCTGCCGTACCTGTACTCAGGAACATGAAGTTCAAGCACCAGCAGTGTAACCGCAATGGCAAAGACAGCATCGCTGAATGCCTCTATCCTAGCCGTCTCCTTTTCCATTCTTCTTTCCTTAATGGTGATTAAAAATCAGCTTATTAACCTGCACTATTTCTGAGTGGCTGATGGTATGCCCCATATTTTCATAAATGATTTCCGTCACCTCAGCACCCATATCTTCATACAATGCAGTGGTTGCTTTCACCCTTTCTACCGGCACATGAAAGTCAGGATCACTGCTGCCGGTAAACACCGGTGTGCCATCAAAGTCACCATGGTAATTTCTATGGTCAACCGTTGCCCCGATCACTCCACCCGTAAAAGCAATTATACCGCCATAACGCGCTGCATTTGCCGCTGCAAAATCCAGCACCAGGCAAGCGCCTTGGGAAAAACCAAGGAAGTAAAGCTGCGACTTTGTAAAGCCTTGCGACTCCAGGTTAGACACGATATCTTTCAGTGTCTGTAACGACGCTGATAAATAGGGTTCATTTTCTGCTCTTGGTGAAAGAAAAGAGGTGGGATACCAGGTATTCCCTTTTGCCTGTGGTGCAATCAGTGCAAAATCCGGCACATGAAGTTCGGCCGACAAAGAAAGGATATCCCCTGCCGTTGCGCCGCGTCCGTGTACCATGATGAGTACTTTACTGGCCTGGCTTAAACTTTTGCCAGCTGAAACTATATCATTCATAAGCTTATCTTTTTATATGTTATCATTTTGTCTTTTCCAGACATCATTATACTCCTCTTCATGCTTTCTAAACTGTGCGTGAACATAAGCACACATCGGGATTACTTTTAGCCCATGTTCACGGGCATAGCTAACCATGCTGTTCAATAAAAGCTTTGCATAACCTTTACCTTCGCTTTCCGGTTCTACCTCGGTATGATAAATCGTGATATCATTTCCCACTATATCAAAAATCATCTCCCCTTGTTTTCCTTTTTCATCATAGATATCAAAGGATTTAGGCGCATCAGCCTCTGTACTTAACCTAACTTCCGGCATAACAAATAAATTAACTCAATTTAGGTAAAAGCTTTTCCAGATCATCGCGCAGATGTGCATGCTGATGAGGGAGCATCAAGTGTGTACCCAATTCATTCAGAGGCTCATCTGCCGTAAAACCAGGATTCTCCGTAGCGATTTCAAAAAGCACACCACCCGGCTCCCTGAAATAAAGCGAGAAGAAATAATCCCTGTCAATCTTAGGCGTAATCTGCAGGTTTTTACTCAGGATCTTTTCGCGGAATTCCATTTGAGCCGCTTCATCCTTAACCCTGAATGCAACATGATGATTAGTTCCCGCAGCATTTCTTCCACGTGTACCATCCGGCAATTCTAAAATATCCACGATGGATGCTGTTTCAACGGTATCAGTAATAAACCTGTAACGGTTGCCTTCCTGAGATACCAGGCTGTAACCAAAAATATCAGTCAGTACTTTTGCTGTTTCATCAATCTTTTGCAAACTCAGCGTAGTGCTGTGGAAGCCGCGTGTAGCTGTTTCTTTTTTAACCCCTTCGGTCTCCCATGGTGTTCTGCCATCTGCTTTTTTAGGGATGATCAGACTTAAAGAAAGACCATCCGGATCCTTAAATGGAAGAATTGTCTCTCCAAACCTTTGTGTGATCTCTCCTGTAACCACCTTGTTTTCCCTGAACCTTTCCAACCAGAAATCCAGACTCCCTTCAGGTACAGCGTAACCAATCTCTGTTGCCATACCTATACCTTCTGTTCCCTGTCCTATACCTTCCCATGGAAAGAAAGTAAGGATGGTCCCTGCAGCACCACTTTCATCACCATAATACAGATGGTAAGTGCCAGGATCATCAAAATTGACAGTTTTTTTTACCAGTCTCAAACCAAGAATACGTGTGTAAAAATCAAAATTTTGCTGCGCATTACCTGCTATCGCAGTAATATGGTGCAGACCTAAAATGCTATTGCTCATAATATTATTATTTTGTATATATCTTTCTATTAAATCCAAAATCAATGCCATTGAGTTGTAAGCCAACCCTCAGCATCGATCAGTTAAGAGGAACTATTTCTGCGGCGCTGCAACGGCAGACCTGCTGTAATAATAGCAGATCATCATGGCAATCCCTGGTAAGACTACACCCACCAGTCCAAACAATTTCCCTACGTAGGCGCCGAAATAACAACCTATCAGAAAACCACTTACAGTAATCAGACCATGTTTGAATGCTTTGAGGTAATCAATATCACTGAAACCACTAAACAATAATCCTTTAAGATCAAGTGATAGCTGGGTTACATTACCCGTCATCATCGTTGTGGGACCAAAGGTGTCTTTAGGAAACAGCTTTCCGTAAGCATTCTGTAGGCCCATAGCGAAGACAATCATCATTGTTACCAGATACATTGGCCAGGTCACTGCTCTATCTGGCAGATAACCCAGTGAGTAAGCAATGGCGCCACCCACAATCAAGATGATGCCCTCACAATACAACAAGGTATGTTTATTAATAAAACGAGTAGCGATCCATCCGCCAGTCATCACTGCGATAATAAAAACCGGAAAGGTGAGCAACTTAATCCAGGCATCACCATTTCCCCCCTGAATCAGCTGGTAGGCGAAAACAATAAAGTTTCCTGTAACATGCGCAGAAAAAATCTTGTCTGCAGCAACGAATGTGATACTATCGCAGTAACCGGCTATACCCGTTAATATCAAGGTCACCGACCATATTTTGTTATCTTCCATAATTTCCTTTTTTTAGGCTAAATGCGCTCTCAGCATCCAGGCCATCGTTTCATGTGTTTCCATCAAACCAGTGATGTAATCACTCGTACCTAAATCTTTTAATGTATTTGCGTATACATTGATATGTTCTCTCAAGTGGATCAGGATACTTTCATGATCCTCAAGCAATACTTTGATATAAGTGAGACTATCATTTTTGCCTCTGATATCCTCTGATAAGTGAGTAAGTTCCAGGTACTGCTTCAATGAAGCAGGAGCATAATGCCCTAACTTACGGATGCGTTCCGCTACTTCGTCGACGATTTCTTCCAGTTCACCGTACTGCGCTTCAAAAAATTTATGCTTGTTGTAAAAATCCGGCCCTTCCACATTCCAGTGGGCATTACGTGTTTTTGTATACAATACAAATTCATCTGCAAGGATTTTGCTTAATGAGTGGGCTACTTCTGTAAGGTTTTCTGTTTTTATTCCAATTTTAGCTTCCATAATGGTAATTTGTTTATGATTGTTATTAAAATTTAAAAAATGTATGTAATAAGTAGGTATCCATAGCATAGGTACCGGGACCTGTAGCCCACAGCAGTAATAATGCAAGCGTATACATATAAGGGACGTCCCTCACCTCGATAGTGTCTTTACGGTGTACCACAAAATAACCAATCGCCGTTACACCTATAGTAGGTAGCAGCACCAGTCTCGTTCCCAGGCCTAAAGCAACCAGAAACGGCACCACCGTGTCCGAAAAAGTAGCAACCAATGCGTTGAGCTTTTCAGGAAGATGCAATGGATTGGGTACATGCTCGCGCTGCCCGTTTTCTATCCTGAACTTTTTCATTCCATGCACACGAAAGAGTTCCAGCATCAGCAGTAATCTGAATACCAGCATAATGATATTATTTAGCTCAGAGCCCAGATCAGAGTAAAGCAGGGTTTTGATAATTGTCTCCATTTTGAAATGTTAAAAAGCAAAACAGGAACAACCAAGCGCGCCCCAGAATGCAGTATAATTGTTAATAGGTAAATTACTTTGCCGAACAGCATCATGTTGATGTGCATGCACATCGCAGCTGCCACTGCAGGAATGGATCTGATTGGTATGCTGATGAGTTGGCTGTATATTGCTTTGAGCAGCAGCACGCGCCCCGGCAGTATAATAGCCGTTGTAAATATTGGTGGGTGACCAGTCAGGCAGGATAGGTATTTTTGGTGGGGAGAAAGATGAAAAGTCATCCTTAGCGTATACAATATTCCCGGCAACGATGGTCAGGTCTGATTCTATGCTTTTGATTTCCTCTTCCCCTACCTTGAAATAATCCTTATTCAGCACTGCAAGGTCGGCAAACATGCCCACCGCAATATCACCTTTTTTGTGCTGTTCATTAGAGAACCAGGCACTACCGCGGGTATACAGTTCCAATGCCGTCTCCCTGCTAAGCATTGAAGTTTCATCATAAATTTTTAAACCGCCAACCGTTTTACCGGCCGACAACCAATACATGGAAACCCAGGGATTATAACTGCTCACACGTGTAGCATCAGAGCCTCCGCCTACAGGCACTTCCATCTCCACCATTTTTTTAACCGGTGGCGTTTGCAGAGTTGCCCTTTCGCCATATCTTTCGGTAAAATATTCTCCCTGATAGGCCATTCTGCTCTGTATCGCGATTCCGCCACCCAGTTTTTTCACTCTTTCTATATTTCTTTCATCAATCGTTTCCGCATGATCAAATATCCAGGGTATACCTGCAAAAGGTATATCCCGGTTCACCTTTTCAAATACATTTAAAAAGCGGCTGATACTTTCATTATAAGTAGCATGCAGACGAAAAGGCCACCTTTTTTCTACCAATAAACGCACTACCCTTTCCAGCTCTGCTTCCATATTTTCCGGGAGATCTGGTCGTGGCTGCAAAAAGTCTTCGAAATCTGCCGCCGAAAATACCAGCATTTCACCCGCACCATTATGCCTGTACATATCATCTCCCTGGTAAAGGTCTACCGAACCTGTCCAGCTCTCAAAATCTTCAAACTCCTGTTTAGGTCTTTGTGTAAACAGATTATAGGCAATTCTTACTGTCAGCTGTTTTTTTTCATTCAGCTCATTAACCACCTGATAATCGTCAGGAAAGTTCTGAAAACCTCCGCCGGCATCAATTACACTTGTGATCCCGAAACGGTTCAGCTCAGTCATAAAATGGCGGGTAGAGTTTACCTGATGTTCCAGTGAGAGTTTTGGACCTTTAGCTAGTGTAGAATAGAGAATCATGGCATTCGGACTGGCAATAATCAGTCCCGTAGGTTCTCCGGAAGCATCGCGCTGAATCACACCGCCCGGAGGAGCGGGTGTATCTCTGGTATAGCCTACGGCACGCAGTGCAGCCCTGTTCATAAATGCCCGGTCATATAAATGAAGGATAAAAACTGGTGTTTCCGGTGCAATGGTATTTATTTCTTCCAGGGTTGGCATTCTTCTTTCCGCAAACTGGAATTCCGACCAGCCACCTACTACTCTTACCCATTGCGGAGAAGGCGTCCTGTCTACCTGCTCCTTCAACATCCGTAATGCATCTGCCAGAGAGGGTACGCCATCCCAGCGGAGCTCAAGATTAAAATTTAAGCCTCCCCTGATCAGGTGAATATGCGAATCATTGATTCCCGGCACTACACGTTTTTGCTTCAGATCTACCAGTTTAGTAGTAGAGCCGGAAAGCTTCAGCACTTCAGCATCACCGCCAATAGCGATGAATTGTCCGTCTTTGATCGCAACTGCTGTGATCTCTTCTTTATGCCTGGCAATGGTATGGATTTTACCATTGAATAAAATCATATCTGCATTCATATCTTCGCTGTATTAATTATAAATGTGGATGTGCGTTTAATTCTTTAAGGTTGTAATCGCTTCCGAGATACCTTCACCTGCAACAGTGAAAAAAGCCGGACCAGCCAGAAGGATGATCTTTGTTACCGGTTTAAAGCTGGCCATCTTTTTGTCTTTCAGCCAAAGTTGTGTACGGTAAGCTCCAAAAGCCCCTTTTACCACGTTGGATGCTACTAAAGCAGTTGGGGAATCTATCCCTGCATCTTTAAGATCACTCGCAAAAGAGAAACTGCTTACGCCCAGTTTCAGTGCTTCACGCATAGCTACACTGCCCACGGTAATCATCACATCTGCATTGAACTTGTTCCTGTCGCCCAAACCAATCAGCAGTAACATTTTACCTCCTATGGTACCAGCAGGGGGACTAATTAAAATAGTTTCATTGCTGTGACCAGAGAACTTTCCAGTTTTGCGCAGCTCAGTCAGTAAACCTTTCATATCGTGGTCCAGGTGAACCAAACCATTTACTGCGGCAGGTAAAGCTGGTGGAGAATTGAAGATATCGTTTTCCGTGTATTCAAAAAGACAAGCAATCTGAAGCGGACTCACCTGTGCGGATGGCCCCTGCACTACTCCTTCAATCTCAATGCCGTCTAGTTTACCCCAGACTTTTGTGGTGCCTACAGCGGTAGTCTGCTGAGCAGAGCTGGTATTTCCTGCAAACAAGAGTGCAGATAATAGTAATATAAAGGATAATTTCGTTTTCATTGTTTTTCTGTTTAAGTTAAAATTTATAAGAAATCTGGATATTAAAAAAGCGGGAGTCGGCCGCCGGATTTACAATGTCTTTGATAAAAGAACCTACTTTAAAATACTGACCACCAAGGCTTGCAGACAGCATAGAATTAAACCGGTAGTCTGCACTCAACAGGTAAGCTGTTCCTATAAAACGATGATCAGATACTGATCCTGCAGTATTGAAATTTCCGCTCGGTCTATAAATACCGTCGCCTTTAGCATATCGCCAGTTCAATACCACATCTGCCTGCAGCGTCAGTTTATCAGACATGGTCATCACCAGATAAGGATGCAGATCAATCAGGTTTGACGGTCCGATGAGCGGATTGAAACCGAAATATCCTCCTTTTGGATATAGCGGATTGAAAGTCTGAAGACTCCCGTCGCCTGCCTTTTTATCGCCCGAGATATAATCGTTTCTAAGATTAAGAGAAGGCTTATATTTCAGCTGCTCAAAGGTGTAGCCAATATCAATAGCTCCTGTCCAGGCATTGATATTACCCTGACCAAATTCGCCGAACTGATACGCGGCTTCTAGATTATAGATAAATCCACCACCACTTTTCCAATAGCGTGTAGCTACCGTGTGCCTCATTTCTTTGGCTCTGCCCTCCTCAAATTCGGCATCATCACGCCTGATCCCAAGATAGTAGAAGTCGAAATTTCCGCCACCAGCGATGTTGAGATTAGCATAAGCCCCCCAAAGGTTGGCCTGGTACGAAGGCTTATTATCAAACACGCCGGGGTTCACTTCATCTGCTTCCATTACAAAGGCATCAATGGCAAAGCGGCCCGAGGTATACATGGCTTTTGCACCTGTAAAATATTGCCTTACTGTGGTACCTTCCCTCACAGAAATGAGTCGCCCTGATCCATAATTCATTTCCTGCCTGCCTACGCGTAATGCAAGCGTGCGACGCTCATTTTTAAGGAGTGTAACTTCAGCAAATAAGTTTTGTACTGCCAGCTGATCTTCATCTACCGGTGCCGGGCCATATTTACTTCCATCTTCCAGTCCGCTGTTCACCTGGGCAAAAAACCTCAAGTTGTTTCCCGTATGCAGATCGGCATAAACCGAATACCGTTGCAGGAAGGAAGCATTATATCCCTGATCCCTGATCCAGTCCTCATTTATCTTTCCCCCATATTCATAGCGCAGCTCTCCGCCTACAGTCAGGTAAGTTTTTTGATCAGCCGAAATGGGAATGAACTTCAGCCTGTTGTAAAAAGTCCTCACCGAGTCTTTTAGCTTGCTGTAATCTTCATCATAGCGCATCAGTTTTATGCTTTGTGCTGACAGTTTCTCCAACGAGAAACTGAACAGCACGATTAACAATACCGCGGCACGGATATACCTGGATCTACTCATGGAGTTGTCAGGTATTTTAGTGATTAACCATTTTGTGTGCATACTGGATCCCGAGACCGTAACCTGCACCATATTTTTTCATCAGGTCTGTTACAGCCACATAAGTTTCAGTTCTCGCCCAATCCCTTTGCAGCTCCAGCAAGTACTGTACAGCAGTAATCGGCCTAACGCCTGCGTGCACCATACGCTGAATCGCACGTTCATGCGCTTCATCACTTACATCACCACAGGCATCTGTAATTACAAAAACTTCATATCCTTCTGTTAAAGCCGATAATGCAGGACCAACAATACATACTCCTGTCCACAAGCCTGCCATTACCAGTTTTTGTTTTCCCGTTCCGGTAATTGCTTTGTAAGCTGCTTCATCTTCCCAGGTATTCATAGAAGTCCTGTCTATATATCCTGAGGTAGCCTGTGGATAAAATTCTTCAATTTCAGGAAAAACAGGTCCTGCAAATGATTCTTCAGCAACTGTAGTTACAACCGTAGGAATGTTAAAAATTTTGGATGCTCCGGCAACAATTGCTACGTTAGTACGTAATTCATTGATAGAAATACTCTTAGTGGCAAAAGCCATTTGCCCTTCAAAATCAATTAGAATTAAGGCGTGATTGTCTGGAGAAAGCAAGTTCGGTGATGGTTTCATAATATTTTAATTTTTATTTACCACCATTAGCCAAGAAACATACCAACCAAACAAATAACTATGTATCAATTACTTACCAATAATGCCAAAAAAAAACCTTAACTATATATCGTCAATTCACGAACAAAATGCGGAGAGACACCTGATCATCCTCAGCCATCATTATATATAAAATGCTTAGGGTACGGGCGACTATCAATTTTCAGGAAAAAGATTATCAAAATCTAACCAACTAATAATCAGAACATAAAAACATGTCATAGCGAAATATCGTTATCTTAATTTTCACATTTCGTCAATAGTATATAATATTAGTTCTACCTTTACATGATGGAACAGGTGCATACAGATTTAAGCATGCAGGATGAAAATGCAAAATTGCTTATCTTGCTTTCCCTGAGCAATGCTATTGCTACAACCAGGAATAAATCAGATCTATTTGATGTTATTGATCAAAAGCTTAAAAAGTTGTTTCATTTTCAGGATTTTGTGATCTGCCTTATTAATGAAGATCAGCAAACGCATAGTCCATTTTTATATAATCAGAGAGAGGATTTTGTTAAAAATGAAGGTATCGCGCCAGCTGCAAGTAAAAGCTACTCCCTGGATGACGGATTATGCGAAGTGATGATGAGCGCAACAGCACCGGTTGTATTTCAGGTAGAAGAAGTGTTGAGCTGGCCCTCTCCCCCCGCCTGGCTGAGTTTTTGGCATCAACAGGGAATTAAAGAAATGATAGGCCTCACTATCTCCGACGGTGAGCGCTGTGCAGGCTTTTTCTATCTCTATGCCAAAGAATCAAATGCGCTTGCTAATGAATATTATCATTTGCTGCAGAGCATTGCCCTGCAGATCTCTGTTGCCGTTACCAATATCAAGGCTAACGAGAAAATAGAAGAGCAGCTGCAGCAGATCAATTTATACAAACAACAACTCGAAGAAGAAAAGTCATACCTGAAAGACCAGGTGGAGAAGAATTATAACCATACAGAAATCATTGGTCAGAGTCAGGAAATAAAAAAAGTATTCCATCTGATTGAGCAGGTGGCGTCATCCGACAGTACGGTGCTGATCCTTGGTGAAACAGGAACAGGAAAAGAGCTGATAGCAAGAGGCATACACTCTTGCTCACCAAGAAAGGACAAATTGATGATCAAGCTGAATTGCGCTGCGCTACCACCAAACCTGGTAGAGAGCGAGCTTTTCGGCCATGAAAAAGGAAGTTTTACTGGTGCCCTGGAACGAAGGATAGGAAAATTTGAACTGGCACATAATGGCACACTCTTTCTGGATGAAATCGGAGAACTATCTCTGGATCTTCAGGTAAAACTGCTCAGAGCCATCCAGGAAAAAGAAATTGAACGAGTTGGCGGTAAAGGAGTGATCAAAACCAATGTGAGGATCCTCGCTGCCACAAACAGAGATCTGGCCAGGGAAGTAGGGAACGGAAAATTCAGAAGCGATCTTTTTTACCGGTTAAATGTTTTCCCTATCACCGTGCCCGCGCTAAGAGAGCGAAAGGAAGATATCGTGATGCTGGCACATCATTTCATCTCCCGCTTTGCAAAAAAGACCGGCAGAGAAATAAAAACACTCAGCAAGGGTGTAACCTCTACACTCATTAATTATCCCTGGCCGGGTAATATCAGGGAGCTGGAACACCTGATAGAAAGAAGTGTATTGCTCAATAATGGAAACGTAATCAAGGAAGTTCACCTCCCAAAAATCGGACAGATAGAACAACCGGATTCCAGCCGCGCGGCAAAAGTGAAAACGATTTTTGAAAATGAACGCGACCATATCCTGTCTATCCTGAAATTGTGTAAAGGAAAGATCTCCGGAATTGGTGGCGCTGCAAAGGTGCTGGATATTCCGGCGACAACCCTGAATTCAAAAATCAAGAAATTTAAGATTAAAAAGGAGCATATCGTTTCCTGATCTACACTAAGCATGCCCGAATAATTGGGGATCAACATATTTATTTCCCCTGCCAGTCAATGAAAAAAAGAACGCGCTCTGCTAATTATTAAATGATTAAACAGATCTAATGACCGAAAGAATTTTAATTGTAGAAGATGAGTTTATTGTGGCACATGATCTGGAGATGATCCTGTCCCGCGCAGGTTACAGTATTGCCGGTAAGGCAGACTCCGTAAAAAATGCAATGGCAATACTGGCTGATCAGGAGGTGGACATGGTACTGCTGGACATATTTCTGAAAGGAAAACAAACGGGTATTGATCTGGCTAAAATACTGATGACAAAACAGATTCCTTTTATCTACATCTCTGCTAATTCTAATGAAAAAGTACTTGAAGCAGCAAAATCTACTCTTCCATATGGCTTTATTGTTAAGCCTTACCGCGAAAAAGATGTGTTGCTCAGCATAGATATCGCCCGCTACAGAAAGACACATAGTCAACACCTTAAGATCAGCAGCAAACTGTTTATGGAAGATTTTATTATCGCTATTTCCATCAAACCAGTTAGCTGGCAGAAAAAACTATTGCTGATTGCGGAAGCTTTCCAGCCTTATATTCCATTCGACTTTATGGTGATGAAAGGAATCGCCAGTGACCGGTCCCACTATTCGGAAATCGGCATTTTAAGAAAGAATTTTGATGAATATGATATCGTTTCCGTAGCTGACTTTATCAAAAAAGCCGGCATTACAGCTGATCAACTCAGTTCCATGAGTATACTAACGCCAGCAATGACGGATGATGCGGTATATGCTGGAGATGATTTTACCCATCTGCTGACTATCGCACCTGTAAAAAAACTGATTTCCAGCACTTATGGTCTCCAATCCAACCTGGTTAAATCCGTTATACTGGAAAATGGAGACTTCATTACATTCTCCTTTTACAGTCGCCTGCAACATGTGTTAAAACAAGAACACCTTGATTTGATGAATGGGCTGGAACATACCCTCGCAAACCATTTTGCCCATATCATTGAATTTGAGAAAAGCAATACCTACCCTCAGGAACCTCATGAAGCACAACAGCAAACGCCGTTACCTTCAATAAAGGACTTTAAATTCCATGATATTATTGGTCATAGTCCGGCGCTGCTGAACTTATTAGATCAGGCATTAATTGTCGCACCAACTGATACTTCAGTATTGATTACCGGAGAAAGCGGTACAGGAAAGGAATTGATTGCTCAAAATCTGCATCGGCTTTCCAGCAGGAAAAGCAAACCCCTGATTGCTGTAAACTGTGCAGCTTTGCCTGCAGACCTAATCGAGTCGATACTTTTCGGACACGAGAAGGGTTCATTTACAGGCGCGATTAGTCAGCGGATCGGTAAATTTGAGGAAGCCAACGGAGGAACGATATTTCTGGATGAGATAGGCGAAATGCCGTTCGACCTGCAAGCGAAATTATTGAGGGTTTTACAGGAAAAAGAGATAGAGCGGATTGGCGGAAGAAGTCCCGTTGCAGTGGACCTGCGTATCATAGCCGCCACCAATCTTCAGTTGGAAAAAGAGATCGCTAGAGGAAGATTCAGGCTGGACTTGTTTTTCAGATTGAATGTTTTCCCTCTTCATGTCCCCGCTCTGCGTTACAGAAAAGATGACATTCCCCTATTAGTTAGCTGTTTTATCGACAAACATAACAGGTCATTAGGCAAGAATATTATCGGCGTATCCGAAAAATTCATGGAAAAACTGATGCACTACGACTGGCCCGGCAATATCAGGGAACTGGAACATGTAATTTTACGCAGTATGCTGCTCTCTACTGTTGAAACATTACAGGAAGAGCTGCTCGAGCTCAACATGCCCGACAAAGAGTTACCCAATGATTCAGGTATCAAAACCATTGAAGAAAATGAACGGGATCATATTATTAATGTATTGAATAAAACCAAAGGGAAAGTATCTGGAATTGGGGGTGCTGCCGATCTTTTGGGAATTCCAACAACTACTTTAAATTCAAAAATGAAAAAGCTCGGCATACAGCGATAAACACAAAGGTTGTATACCATCGTAAATTCACTAAATATCGTGAATTTACATACAAATGAAATAGCGTTTACAGCACCGATGCAGGGTTTTGCAGTCTGGTGCTGAATTTGATTAAGGATAATTGTGATGATTGAAAATAAGATGAGGGAAAAAATTCTGATAGTTGAGGATGAATTTATTGTCGCCAATGATTTAAGCATGATGCTCGAAAGATCAGGTTACCACGTTAGCGGCGTCGCACCATCAGTTGCCAAAGCCCTGGAGCTAATCCTTGCGGAGAAACCCGACTGGGTACTGATGGATATCTTCCTGCAGGGAGACAAAACCGGAATTGATCTGGCTGCACAATTAGCTGAAATGGAGATTCCATTTATATTTATATCTGCCAATACCAACCAAACTATTTTAGAGGCAGCAAAGGCCACGCTTCCCTATGGTTTTCTCGTGAAGCCATTCCGTGAAAAAGACCTGCTTGTGATGCTGGATATTGCACGGTACAGACATGCGCAAAGCATGAAATACAATCAGCGCCGGGATCAGGGAACAGAATTTAATCAACAGATGGAACAGATCGTTGATCAGGATACTTTACTCGCTGAAAAAACAAAACAGCTCGGCACCATACTCCACAAGATTATTCCCTTTGATTTCCTTTGGGTTAGTCGCGCGCAACCCCTGAGCAGTACCAAAGACATCAACCTGCAGCAAGTCGCCGGTAATGAATTCGCTGTATTCCCTTACGAGGTATTATTACCAATGCTATCAGTTTCTCAGCGTGACTTTAAATCCTGGGAGCCGCGTACAGTTTCATCTTCTGCGGGCATATCTATATTCAATGGCTATGACTTCAGGAAGCTCAGAATGGAAAATACCTGGATCAGAACACTATCAGACTTCTTTAAATTAACCTCCGCAATATGCGTAGAGATTGTGCAAAGTGAAGAAGTATTTCAGTTTATCTTTTTTAATAAAGAAAGTCAGCGCTACAACGCCTCACACACAGCAAATCTCACCCAGTACCGGCAGAGTCTCAAATTGCTGGTAACAAAGATTATTTACGGGAAGGACCCTGTTATTGTTCCTCAGGCAGAACTGAAAACGAAACTCCTGCCAGACCAGAGTGAAAGTAAGGAAGATAGTTTCAAAGGTATTATTGGGAATAGCCCATTACTGAAGACCGTTTTCAACAACATCAGATTAGTAGCACCAGATGATACCTCCGTGCTTATTCTTGGCGATAGCGGCACTGGTAAAGAACGCATTGCCTCAGCAATCCACAAATTATCACCCAGAAAAGATAAACCTTTCATCACCGTGAATTGTGCTGCACTGCCGCTATCCTTACTGGAGTCTGAACTTTTCGGGCATGAAAAAGGTGCCTTTACCGGGGCTAACGACAAGCGGATCGGGAAATTTGAGCAGGCAGATGGGGGTTCTATATTTCTCGATGAAATTGGTGAAATGCCCTTAGAAGCACAAGTAAAATTACTAAGAGTACTGCAGGAAAAAGAAATTGAGAGATTAGGCGGTACGGTCACAAAAAAGATCAATGTCAGGATTATCGCTGCCACTAATAGAAACCTGGAAAAAGAAGTATCTGAAGGCAGGTTAAGACTGGATTTATATTATCGTCTTAACGTCTTCCCAATTGAACTGCCACCATTGCGCGAAAGAAAAGAAGATATACCAGCACTCGTGACCCATTTTTTGGATAAATACAATAAAAACGCATACAAAATTATCTCGGGAATCTCTGTACGTGCGATGGAAACTTTAGTAGCATATGACTGGCCCGGGAATATCAGGGAACTGGAACACCTGATAGAGAGAAGTATGTTAATGTCTGCGACTCCTGAAATTCAGGAAATCAACCTGCCGGCAAATACTGGTACTCCTCACGCGGTAAGCGATGCGCCTGTAAGAATGAAAACAATGGAAGAAATGGAGCGCGACCATATCCTAAGTATTCTCAAAATGTGCAAAGGAAAGATATTTGGTCCTGGCGGAGCAGCAGAAGTGCTGAACCTACCTTCCACCACACTCAACTCAAAAATTAAGAAATTAGGTATTAAATTTGAATTTGTATAATAGAGGCTGTCTCAGCCCCTATTATACAAATGACTATCCTGCTTTAACCGTCAGGAATTCATTCAAATGCTGCTCTAATAAATCAGTATTGTAATCTCCTTCAGTTTCATTTTTCGAAACTTCGATCTGTTCATCTGCAACTGTAAGCGTAAAAACTGTTCCTTCAATCACTTCAGGGAAAGAGATATTAACGATATCTGCAACGTGTGCATATTCTACACTTAAGTTAGACCCAAGTGCCTGGTTAATATATTCAGAGAATTCTACCTTTAAAAGGTTAAATACTGCTTCCGGACTTAAGGGTTGTATATTTTTTATAGCTGTCATACTTTTATATACCTAAAAATGGTGCCACGAAGCAAATCATACTCATCTTTAACAGTCTTTAAGACTTTTGAGCATATTTAACTTCTTCATAAGGCTGCACCAATACCCAACCCTCACCGCTAAATTCCAGCTGGAAAGATTCACCGCTGCCCCTGCCAATAAAAGAACCAAAAGTGAGGTTAGTCTTTATTTTAGGCGACAGCCTTTCTGACCAGGCTACCGTTGCATTGGGATCTGTAAACACAGGCTGCCCGGGAGTTACTCTCAGCAAAATGGGCTCTCCATGAGTGGTAATTGCGATATATCCTGAACCGGAAAGTTTCACCTGGAACAGTCCGCCAGACATCATTCCCGCCACACTTTTGAGCATTTTGATCTCATTCGTGATGCTTTGTTCCAGCGCCAGCACATCATTTCCATTGACAAAAATAGATTCGTTCTGCAACTTGATGATTTTCACTTTTTTTCCTTCATCTGCAAGGTATAACTTCCCGGAACCGGTAGCATACATTAAAGAAGTGCCTTCACCAGAGATGGCTTTTTTCAATAACCCACCCAGTCCTTTACTCAGCATCCCTTCTCGCTTGAAATCAATATTACCAATATAAGCAACCATAGAGCCTGCTTTGGCCATGATCTGTTGTCCTTTAAGGTTGATCTCCAGCATCGCTGGTTTTTCTAGTTCAAAGAAATCATTTTCGTTTGGATCTTCAGCCGATTCAAGGATTAACTCGTTCAGTGTATATTCTCTTTTGTTCATGTTTAATATTTTGGTTCAAATAAATAATATTGATAAATATCTAAATTTAAAAGACAAATCAAACCAAAAAATTCTTTAAAAGAGATCAGCAATCTGCATTTCAGTGACGATTAATATTACCCGGAACACTCAATGGTGAGGGAGGGAAAGTAATGGTAATTACTGTACCATTTTGTGAGCGGATATCAAATTTCCCCGACAACTGGTCTGTAAGGCCAACCATCAACTTCATACCCAAAGAAGGACAAGAGTGGATATCAAAATCAGCCGGCAAACCTTTCCCATTGTCGCTGATCATTAGCCGATATGCTCCCCCTTCAATTTCAAGTAGTGAAATATGAATTAAGCACTCCCCATTTTTATTGAACGCATACTTAACGCTATTTGTAATCGCTTCATTCAAAATCAATCCCAAGGGCACAGTATCTGCCGTAGTTAAACGAGCAGAGGTAATCTCGAAGATAAACTTAACCTGCTGTTCAGTATGAAAAGAGTTGCAGATACTATGAGCCAGTTCCTCTATGTAAGGCTTTAGACTTACCGTAGCCAGGTCGTCTGACTGATAAAGTTTATGGTGGACAATAGAAATGGCCTGCATACGGTTCTGACTATCCCTGATCGCAGTTTTAGCCTCCGGATTATGCAGGTAAGAAGACTGGGCATTCAGCAAACTTGAAATAATCTGCAGGTTATTTTTCACTCTATGGTGTATTTCTTTGATCAGCCATTCCTTTTCATGCACCAGCTCATTCAGCTCCTGATTCTGTTCATTGATCTCCTCCTGCTGTTTAGACAAGTTTTTATGGCTCTTTTGTTTTGCTACATATAAATAAACCAGCAGGCAGATCACCAGAACTGCTCCCAGCAAACCTGTGGTGATCAATTTTCCTTTCAGCTCTTCTTTCTCCAGCTCACTATGCTGGATCATATTCTTATTCCTTAAAGTCAGGTTCTCTTTCTCCCGCTGTGAGGTTTGATACTGCAGTTGCAGCTGTTCTGACTGCTTAACTTTAACCTGGTTGAAAATAGAATCGGTAATAGATTTGGCCGTCTGAAAATGCCGGATCGCATCAACATAATCGCCATTAGCCGAATCTACTTTAAACTTAAGGTGATGGGCCTCGGCCATATCTGTCACAGGCACCATATTCTTCCCGGCTGAAAAGATTTTTTTCAGGTATTGATCTGCTTTCGCATAATTTTTCTGCCTGATATAAAAGGCGGCTACATTCTTGTAACCCCAGTAATAATAGGCCACATTAGCATCCCATGTCTTAAATCCTTTAATAACCTGCTCATAATACTTTTCTGCGATAGCCGGCTGGTTTAACGCAGCATAACAATCGCCTTGCAGCATGGTAATAAAAATAGACGATGTAGGAGGTGGTGGATAGGCTTTTAGCGCCGCATCCAGCTTTTTTAATACCAACTGAGCTTTCCCTTCTGCAATAAGCTCTATAGCCTGCTGTCTGAATACCAGGTAAGGGAAACGATGTTCTGCTTTGATGGTGGATTCGATAGCCCGCTCATACCAGTAAATAGTTTCTTTACGCTGACCCAATTTTTGACAAAGATCCCCCAATCTGTATTGCAGATAATTGGTGTGCAGGTCTGTTCCCGACGCATCAGCAAAAGTCATCGCCGTTAATGCATAACGTACTGCAATTTCCAGGTTACCCCGGGCATTTTGTACTGCAGACAGCATCTCATATGGCAACTGTAAATTTTTGTAGCCCAGAGTGGTATACATTTTTACCACTTCCTTCAATTGCTGTTCTGCCAGATCCAGTTTACCCATACGAAAATTAATATCTGCAATCTCCCTGAAGCAATCAATAGCGACCCTATGGTCTTTTGCAAGGTTAGCTAATCTTGCGGCTTCATAATAATAAGTAGCGGCAAGCGGAACGTTCACATCCATGATATAGGCAGCACGAATTTTCCAGATCTTTGCATCAAGCGCCGGATTTTTATAAACTTTGCAAATCGCACTGATTTTACGGAATTCATGATCACATGTAGTACTGTCTGCTCCCCTTTCCAGCATCACGGTATAACGGTAAATGCGGCCAGTGAGCGCTAGCATTGGCATCTGATGCCGATCGGCATAGCGCTGTGCAGTACTAAAAAAAGCATCTGCAAGATCAAGATCAGATTTCTCCTCTCCCGCTATTTCCAGATAATGCCGACCAACCAGCAACTGAAGTCTGCAATACAGACTACCTTGAGTTATCCCTGCCATTCTTTGGAAATCGCCGAATCTATTTTGCGCAATTAGCGTACTGCCTTTCAATACTTCTGCATCTTCCACCCCTTTTTTATAGCCAATTTTCTGGGCGAGGTCCCCTCCTGCTGCTGCATAATTAAATGAAGAGTCTATCGAGGAAGTTGAATAACTTTTATTGTTCAGGTAGAAATTACTGATGGCAAGCGCAGTGTTGACCTTTGAAATATCATCTCCCGCGTGAGTATAAGTACTCAGAAGGTCGGGCAATGCATTTTTAAAATCCATCAGGTCTACTGATGTCTGGGCAATAGCCGGGTAGGTAACAGATAACAGGAAGGCGATGATCAATCTATTCCACATTGGGCGGCAAATTAATCAAAATAATAGATTTAACCAGCATCAATGCCTGAATAACATCATTCGCTCAGTAGCGTTAGTCCGTATTCATGAGGATCGGTAGAGAAAAATAAAAACTGGAACCTTTGTTCAGACTACTTTCAACCCACACATGCCCTCCATGCTGGTTAATGATTTCTTTAACCAGGTACAGACCAAGGCCAAATCCGTCAGCTTTGGTACCCGGAGTGCGGTAATAACGGTCGAACACTTTTTGATGGTATTCAGGATCTATTCCAATTCCCTTATCCTTCACCATCATTTTTAATTTGCCATTTTCTACACTACAATGAACTATAATACCACTGCCTGCTGGCGAATACTTAACTGCATTTGTCAGATAATTTAAAATTACCTGTGTTATTTTACGTTTGTCGGCCCTGATATGCTGTGAAGGAACATCAATTACAAATGTATAGCCGGGATATTTTAACTGCATCTCACCAACAATATTGCTCACAAGCAGGTTCATATCAAACCATTCATAACACAGCGTCATTGTGGTATTACCAACGGTTGAATAGGAAAGGAAATCATCCATCAGCAAAGACATCGCAGAAACCTGCTCATCTGCTTTATCCATAAAAATGGCCGCATCATCAACGTTCTTATCGGTGGAAATCTTGCAGGCTCTTTGCAGGTACAGCCTGATTGTACTCAGCGGTCCTTTTAGCTCATGGCTCAACAAAGCAAGCCGGTCATTATTCCAGATCTCCTTCATTTTTTCTTCAGTAATATCTGTCAGTATGCCCATGTACATTCCCTGCTGATCATCACATTGCGCATAAGATTTCCCTGTAACCTTAAACCATCTGCAATCCAGCGCCTGATCAGCAGCAACCTTAAATTCTATCGCAACGTTCCCTCCCGAACTACATATATTTTTAATCTCCTTAATTACCTTTTTACGGCAGGAAAAAGCAATTGTCCGCAGCAAATCAGCAAAATTGTATGCATTTCTATTAGGCAGTCTCAACAGGCCTTTGAAAGTCGGACATACCTTAAACTGTAAGGTATCAACATCAAAAGCCCAAACGCCTATGCCTGTACCTGCAATAATTGCGTCCAGACTGTAAATATTACTTTGTTGTGCAGCATGAACTGCTTGTTGAGTACTGATTGCCATAATGATGATTTATTATTTACAACCAATACAATTCAATCTACGCACCAAAATCACAAAATACTGACAAACAATAACTTAACAAACAAAAGGATCCTCTTCCGCTCACTTCATATCGTTAATTTATGAAACATTAACGTCAGGAAAAGATGAAATCAGCTTTCAGAAAGAATATAATTGCTTAACAAGGCTAGCTAACCTAAAACCTAAAGGACGTCCCCATGAAATAACTTTTCATCGCATCTGTCTGCAAGCCATAGTTCAATCCTGCATCCAAAGCAAAATTTGGTGATATTTTCAATTGTGCTGATGCATTCAGAAAATTACTCCAATGATGCGCATTGAAATCATAAGTGTAATAAGTTTCCGCAATACCGTCCAGGTTTTTAAATAACTCATGACTGATGGTGAGCGACTGTAATAACTCGGTATGCATCGCATGCGCGTCGCTGTTATATAACCTGTCTGCCTCTACCTGTCCGGCTAATCTCCATTCCCCCGGCAGTCTGACCATCATTGGAACAATAATCCCGCCTTCATATTTACTGTCCTCCGTATATTTTGCTGTAGGAATTTTAACATAAGGAAGAATTGCCAGTATAAAATTCCCCCCATTATTACCCACAATATTTTGCTTAATCCTGAGGGTGATATCCCCTATTCCGTGCCCTTTCGTAATTTCACCATCTTCAGCCCTTTCCTTCTGCCACACAAATGTTTCAAATCCAAATTGAAAAGCGGTAGAACTCGTTATCCCCAGTTTCAAATTACCCTTATTAAACAAGTTGGTATGCTGTTCGCTCATTTCACCTTTCTCCCGTTCAAGTCTTATAAAGTCAGCCTCATACAGTATATGTCCCGCATCCAACGTATAAGGAGATTCGGTTACATCAGGCCTGTCTGTTTCCATATCTCTCATATACTGAGCCGGAACCGGATGGAAAAGGTTAAATGATGTTTTACCGGGAGTCTGTGCCTGCACTGCAGAAAAGAGTGCCGGGATAGTCGTTAGGATGAAGAAAATATAAAATCTGAATTTCATGCTTATAATTTATTTATAGGCACAACAATTACAGTACAGCTTTGTTGATGAATTCAGCATTTAGCCTGACATATACATTATGACTATGAACGTAAAACCTCCCAAACGCAGTTTTTTCTATAGGAACGGGCTAACGATTGTCTTTCTCAGCCTGTTTATCATCACGCTCGCCGCACAGGGATTAACCGGCTGGAAACAGCACAACGCGGATTTAAAAGAGAATCACGCGCAGGAAATCGGTTTAGGCACTTATCTTCGCAGCGGACATTTCATTTCGGCAACATTTGAAAACTTTGAAAGCGAATTTCTCCAGATGGCGCTTTATGTGATGTTAACCGTTTCCCTGCGACAAATAGGTTCAGCGGAATCCAAGAAACTGGATGAACCGGAAGAGGTAGACAGAACACCAAAGCCGTCTCCTGATGCACCCTGGTCTGTGACGCAAGGGGGCTGGATCCTTAAAATCTATAGTAACTCTTTATCCATCTGTTTTGCACTGCTCTTTTTTGCCAGCTGGGCTTTACATTTGTACGGCAGCTGGCAAAACCATAATGTGGAACAATTGGCTAAACATCTCCCAACAACTTCAGTTATGACCTATCTTGCTGAACCGGAATTCTGGTTTGAGACCTTTCAGAACTGGCAAAGTGAATTCCTATCCGTTGCATCTATTGTATTTTTCACCATTTACCTGCGTCAGAAAGGTTCTCCGGAATCAAAACCTGTAGATGCCCCGCATTTAGAGACCGGGAAATAATTAAATCCGCCTGCCAGAACTGTGCTGTAAAAAAAATTATGTTTCCGTAAACTCAATCGCCTTCAATTACGTATGTCAGTTCATTATATACATTAAGCTCAGGATGGGAGATTAACCTTGATCGCGACCAGGTGTTTGATGGCAGATAATAATCAGCAAGGTTATGCCCGAAAAGGAAGAAAAAAGACTAAATACCGTACGCCGGTTTTTGAACCTGAACATCAGTAA
>Ga0247814_10000285_pt1 | contig 43972 bp, 47 predicted proteins | sample UWRJL179409R1_FD_179947 | JGI IMG/M metagenome (GOLD analysis project Ga0247814, IMG submission 179947) | Plant litter microbial communities from Arlington Agricultural Research Station in Wisconsin, United States - UWRJ-L179-409R-1 | ecosystem: Environmental > Terrestrial > Plant litter >... | reverse complement strand
CTCAGACTCGTGAGCACGTTCTGCTCGCCAAGCAGGTCGGCGTGCCGTACCTCATGGTCGCGCTGAACAAGTCCGACATGGTCGACGACGAAGAGATCCTTGAGCTCGTCGAGCTCGAGGTTCGCGAACTCCTCTCCAGCCAGGGCTTCGACGGCGACAACGCTCCCGTCATCCGCGTCTCGGGCCTCAAGGCTCTCGAGGGCGACGCCAAGTGGGAAGACTCCATCCTGGAGCTCATGGCCGCCGCTGACGAGTCCATCCCGGACCCGATCCGCGACAAGGACAAGCCGTTCCTCATGCCGATCGAGGACGTCTTCACGATCACCGGTCGTGGAACCGTCGTCACGGGCCGCGCCGAGCGTGGCACGCTCGCCATCAACTCCGATGTCGAGATCGTTGGAATCCGCCCGATCCAGAAGACCACGGTCACTGGTATCGAGATGTTCCACAAGCAGCTCGACGAGGCTTGGGCCGGCGAGAACTGTGGTCTGCTCCTTCGTGGAACGAAGCGTGAAGACGTCGAGCGTGGCCAGGTTGTAGTCAAGCCCGGCTCGGTCACCCCTCACACGAACTTCACCGGTACCGCGTACATCCTTTCCAAGGAAGAGGGCGGCCGTCACAACCCGTTCTACGCGAACTACCGTCCGCAGTTCTACTTCCGTACCACCGACGTCACCGGCGTCATCACGCTGCCCGAGGGCACCGAGATGGTTATGCCCGGCGACACCACCGACATGACCGTTGAGCTGATTCAGCCCATCGCCATGGAGGAGGGCCTCTCGTTCGCCATCCGTGAGGGTGGACGCACGGTTGGTGCCGGTACGGTCACGAAGGTTCTCAAGTAACTTCAGTTACCTCTAAAGGGGCTCACGACTTCGGTCGTGGGCTCCTTTTGTTTTGTGCCCAGAATTGGGTGAACAGCGTAGATATTTTAGACACAAAGTGTGTCGAAAACGCGGGTAGGATTTCTTTGTACTCGCTGTAGAGGACACCACGGCAGGGGGCCTGGGTGCTACGAGGCAGTCGAGACGAGCATGGGAGTCTTGAATGCCTTTCACCCGAATCGGCAAGAGAGCAGCACTTGCCGCTGCTGTCATCGGCGCGCTCGTGCTCACCACGTTGGTCGTGCCGCAATCGGCCAGTGCAGCGACCTACGCACTGACCGCTGTGCGCAGCAACTCTGGGACGAGCACAGTGGACGCCGCAGGGCTCTGCCCGGCCCAGGTAGCAGGAACACCCGCACACTGCGCGGGATACGACACCAGCCTGTCGGCGGCCGACCAGATTCTTCGCACGGGCGACACCGCCATCGTGCGCTTCGACTTCTCCTTCTCGGCGGCGGACACCGGTGTGGTGCTGAGAGCGACACTCCCGCTCAACAATGGTGTCGCGGCGGCAACCTGGAGTTCGATTCCCTCGTCGTGCGCATCGGGTTCAACGCGTAGCGACGGCAACCGCACCATCAACTGCGTTATTGCCAACCCCGCAGGAGCCGGCAACGGGTCGATCTCGGTGCCGTTCCTGCTCGCCGCCAGCGCCGATGACGGCTATACCTTCACCGTGCCAGCGCAGATCAGCTCGGCCACCAGTGCTGTGGTCACCGCTGTGACCACGGCGACATTCACGACGTCGAGCGCACCCTTCTGGAACATCAGCAAGACCGCTGGGCCCATCACCAATACTCTGCCCGGGCCCTTCTTCTACCGTTCGGCCACGGGTGCTCCCGGCTATGCGGTACCTACGTCGACCGCGGTCGGGGCGGGTCGCGTCGGCGGCTTTTCGCCGCTCGCCGGGCCGGTGACCTGGACCGAGACGATGACCTCCGCCCAGATCGATGTCTCTGGGTATCGCCTGCTCAACTGGGGCAACTACGGTGACGGTTGTGCGAGTGACGGTCAAGGCGCCACTCCCGCGAACCCCGGCTACACCAACAGCGGGCTCGCAATCACTAACCAGGTTACGGTCAGCGCGGGCAACTTCGACTGCGCACAACCGGCCGGCCCTGGAACCCCGATCAACGTCACCTGGACAAACCCCAATGCGGGCAACCCCGCAGCAAACATGTGGATTCTGCTCTGGGTGCCCGCCGCCGTCGTGCCGTCAGGCACCACGACGCCCGCGCCGGTGATGACCGCCTCGGCTTTCGACCCCAACGACACCAAGGGCGTCAGCAACTACATCGCCCTCACCGAGCCGACCACCGACAACGCGCGCGCGCACGGCCAGTTCATTACCGGTGACAATCGCGTGGTGCAGAAGCGGCCGATCGCGGACGTGGCGAACCCGTACGCATCCAACTACCCGGCGGCCAGTAACACCACCACGCGTGGTGGATCCTTTGTTTCGTTGATGATCTTCAGCAATACCGGAACCGTCTCTCAGACTCCCGTTCAAGTGTGCGACGTGTTTGACGTCACGACACAGCGTCTCTCGCCCTTCGCCACCTCTGCGCTGGTGCCAGCGAACACCTACGCCGTTGCGACGACTAACGGACCGCTCAGCGACCCGATCCTGTCTCCGCCGTATCAGCCAGCGGCTGGTTACAACGCCTCCAACAACTGGGCCGTGAGCACGGCGGCCTACACGGTCGAGTACGCGGCAGGCGAGCTGGGTGCCGCCGTGCCGACAACGGCGCCGGCGGCCGCTGCGTCGTACACCGGCCTCACCTGTGCGGACGCATCGACGGCGACCGGCTGGCACAGCAGCCCGACCGACCCGGCGATCGCCGCGTACGCCGCGACCCTGGGGCTCGTGGATCCTCTCGACGTGGTTAACCGCGTGCGCGTGACCTTCACTGGAGCCGCCGTCTCGCCGCAGCAGCAAATTGGCATCAAGCTGCACATGACCACGCGCAGCACCTACCGTGCCGCGTCGTCACAGGCCGGGCAGACGATCTACGCGACGACCGGGATCACCGACGCTGCCACTGCTGACTATCCCCAGATCTCCATCGCCCATTGGACCCCCGTTGTGCGCAGCGGGCCGGTGGTGGCTGGCCTCATAGGTGTCAACACCGCGGTGGACATCATGAGCGTGAGCCCCACGAACGTGCAGGCCGGAGCTCCAGGGCAGAACCGTGCGACTTACACCGTGCGCGCCTCGGTCGCATTCGGCGAGAACGTGGCCACGACACAGCCGCTCCGGGTGGTCTACAGCCTTCCCGCCGGTATGAGATACGTGGCCGACTCCGCCAGCCGAGTGCCCGATCACGTGCTGCCGCAGGCAAATGGTGCGACCGTGCTGGTGTGGGACCTCGGCAATATCACCGGGGCTACGAATACGAACGTCATCACGCCCTCGTGGACTTTCGTTGGTGAGGCCGACCCGCTATCCCCGACGCCCAGCACGAACTTCAGCACGGCGATCTCCGAGTCCGTGTCGCCTACAGGCACCGCGCTTGATCAAGACGCGCCTACCACTGGTTGTGGTGGAGTAGTGCAAATCACTATCCCCCCGACTCCGAACGTGCCTGTCACGACGACGACCGCGGTGCCCACCCCCGCTGACTACAGCGGCTGCGTCACTCAGGGATTCGTGCGCAGAATGGACTACCAGCCGCTGGCGATCGGCAGCGCATTCCTCAACCTCGCCGCCTACAAGAGCGCGCTCGCACCGCTCATCGAATCGGGTGCTGACGACGGTGTCGCTGGCGCGCTGGTCGGCTGGAACCTCGTCTACCGCAACACGACGAGCAACAGCTTCCCCGGCGTCGACATCATCGACGTGCTGCCCTACCCGGGTGACGGCCGCAGCCCAGCGTCTGACTTCACCGGCACGGTTGCGCTCAAGAGCCTCACGACCACCGACACGATGTCACCGGCGCTCACGCCGAACCTGCTGCCGGTGTCATCGTCGGTGATACCGACGCGCGTTGGAACAACCTTCTACGTGACCAACCGTCCGCCAGCCCAGATCAACTGGGACCCATATGACGCCAGCAACCTGCAGGGCGGCACGACGTCGTGGTGCGTGCTCGGCGCTGCGAGCTGCACCGTTACCCTTGCTCAGGCAACAGCCGTTCGCATCATCTCTGGCGCGCTTGCGACTAGCGCACAGCGGACGGTGCGACTCGGGTTCTCGACCGACGGCGCCCAGCAGGGCGAGCGCATGACTAACTCGGCGAAGGCACGCGTTGAGACGCTGACCACGCCGGTTGATATCTCGGGTGACAGTGTCGAGTTTGCGGCATCCAGCGTCGCGGGCACGGTCTGGGCAGACACCAATGCTGATGGCGTCATCGACGCCAGCGAGAGCACCCGCCTCGCGAACGTCTCGGTGCGCATTCTCGGCACCGCAACGAGCGGCGAAGCAGTCGATCGCACGGTCACCACCGCGAGCGACGGCCGCTACACCTTCCCGGGGCTCGGCTCTGGCACGTACACCCTGAGCATCAACCAGGCCACGGTGCGCGCAATCAACCCGGGCTATGCCCTCACCGCGGATCCCGATGGCGCAACCGCGCCCGATGGGTCGTACGCGCTGACGCTGCCGCTCGGCACCAACGTGACCGCCAGAGACTTCGGATTCACCACGTCATCGCTCGCAGGCCGCGTGTTCGGCGACAACAACAACAATGGCGCGATCGACGGCACGGAGTCAGGTACCGCGGGTGTCACCGTGACCCTGACGGGCACCGATGATCTCAGCCAGCCTGTCTCGCGCACCACGACGACCGACGCCACCGGGGCGTACTCGTTCGCCGGTGTTCGCCCCGGCACCTACCAGCTCGTCGAGACGACGCCGCCTGGTCTGCTCAACGGTCAGAACGTGGCAGGCACGGCTGGTGGCACCTCGACGTTCGGCACGAGCACCATCGCGGGCATCACTCTCGCAGCGGGCCAGAACGGAGTTGGCTACCTCTTCGGTCTGCTGGTGCCAGAGATCATCAGCGGTGTCGTCTACGAGGACTCCAACGACAACGGTGTGCAAGATGGTGGAGAGTCCGGCATCGCTGGCGTCACGATCACCCTGAGTGGCCCGGTGAACCTCACGACGCAGACGCTCGCCGACGGCCAGTTCGCCTTCGCGGGCCTTGGCCCAGGCACTTACCAAATCGTCGAGACGCAGCCCGCCGGTCACCTTGACGGCACCAATGCGACGAACGGATCGATCGGCACGGTCAGTGGCGACACGATCAGCGGCATTGTTGTGGGCACTCTCGACAGCACCGACAGCTACAGCTTCGGTGACATCGAAATGGCCTCGATCACCGGTGTCGTCTACGACGACCTCAACGCGAACGGCATTCGGGACCCGGGCGAGCCGGGCATCGCGGGCGCCCAGGTCTCGCTCTCGGGCCACGCGGCAATTGGACCGCTCACCACAGGCGCCGACGGAACCTACCTATTCGACGGCCTCGAGCCGGGCACTTATTCGATTGCCGCCACACAGGCAACGGGATACCTCGACGCCCTAGAGATTGCTGGCACCGCTGGCGGTAACGTCAGCTCGGTTCCCGGTACCAGCACCATCACCACGGTGACTCTGGCCGTTGGGCAGCAGTCGACGGGCAACCTGTTCGGAGACGTGCGCGCGGCGTCCCTCGCCGGCGTGGTCTTCGAAGACACCAACGGCGACGGCGTTCAGGATGCGGGAGAGTCCGGAATCAGCGGCGTTCTCGTCTCGCTGAGCGGCACCAACCTGTTCAGCGCAGCGGTCTCGAACTCGATGTCGACCGGTCTCGACGGGTCGTACTCCTTCACCGGTCTCGTGCCGGGCACCTACCAACTCAACGAAGCGCAGCCGGTCACCCACTTCGACGGCATTGACAGTGCGGGCAGTGCGGGCGGCACGGTCGCGGCTGACGAGGTCAGCGGCATCCAGCTGAATTCTGGCGTCGCGGCCACGGGCTACCTCTTCGCTGAGAGGGACGCGGTCGAGATCAGCGGCTTCGTCTTCGAAGACCCCAACGGCAATGGCGTAAGAGACGCCGGCGAAGCAGGGATTGCGGGCGTCGACGTCGAGATCCAAGGCCCGGATGACGGGCTAACGACGACGGATGCCACCGGCGCCTGGTCGTTCACCGGTCTGCAGCCCGGCACGTACACGGTCACCGAGCAGTCGCAGCCGATCCTTCACTACGTCGACGGAGCGTCCGTTGCCGGAACCGCTGGAGGCACGGTCGCAACGAATACGATCAGCGACATCGATCTCACCAGCACCGCCGGTGGCTACCTATTCGCTGAGATTCCCATGTCGGTCATTCGTGGAACGGTGTGGAACGACAAGAACGACGACGGCGTGATTGACGCGGGCGAGCCGCTTCTCGAGGGCATCAACATCACCCTCAGTGGAAGCGCGGATCGCGTTGCCGTGACCGGCGCGGACGGCACCTTCGTCTTCGGTGACCTCCCCGTGGGCACCTACACGCTGACCGAGGAAGTGCTCGACAACTGGTCGGATGGCGCGACGGTCGTCGGCACGGCGGGCGGTGTTCCCGACGTCAACACCGTGACGGGAATCGTCATCGGTACCGACGTCGACGCGTCGGGCTACGGCTTTGGCGAACGCGCCGCGTCAATGCAGCTCAAGGCGCTCGCGCAGACCCTCGATGCCCAGGTGGCACCCGGACCATACGTGCCGATCGGCGACCCGGTGCGGCTGGGCTATGTCGTGACGAACACCGGCGACACCGACCTCGAGAATGTCGTGGTCACTGATGACACGCTCGGCCAGGTGCTGTGCCCGCAGACCACGCTCGAGCCCGGTGCCGACATGTACTGCTTGCTCGAGACCCCGTCGGTTGCGGGGCAGCAGATGCACGTGGGATCCGCCACGGCAGACGTGGTGACCGTGTCGATCGTGTCGGCGACCCTGGTTGATGGCCAGGCTCGCGCGGCGGCGGCTCCGGTGGCAGCCAGCGCGTCGGATCCCGTCTTCTTCTTTGGAATGATCGCGACCGCAGAGATCACTACAACGGTGAACGGGGTAGACGCCAACCAGACGCCTGGCCCCGTCTTCGTCAGCGGTCAGAGCCTGCACATCGTTGTCACGGTCACGAACACGGGCAATGTGCCACTCGAGCTCGACACGCTCGACTTCGGTGGGCTCGGGGCCTTCGACTGCGGCAGCGTCGTCACAATCGCGGCAGGCACGTCGATCGAATGCGTGCTCGACGTGACACCGCCGACTGGCAACTTCGAGTTCGAGGTCACGGGAACCTTCATCGCACCCGACGGCACCACTGTCGACGGTGACACCACCCCCGGCGGGGCCAGTGAGCTGGCCACGCTGGCGTTCCAGGTGCTCGAGCCTGCGGTTGCTCTGGCGGCGACCGGTGTTGAGGTTGGCTGGGACGCCCCGGCCACAGCGACACTGCTCGTGCTGCTGGGCGCAACCCTGGTGATCGTCACCCGCCGTTGGTCGAGACCAGAAGAACCGGTGACCAGCTAGACCCCCCGATAGATAGGGCTCGCAACGTCGGTTGCGGGCCCTATCGCTTTGCCATCTCCCCGCAATGTGGCACTATAAAAATCGCCTCCCGGATCTACTGGCGCGGCCGCTGGTACTGACGATGAGGTTGGATGACGAACTCGACGCCGCAGGTTGGGAGCGCTCCCACGCGACACCTGCGCCCGTGGCGCGCGCGCCTCGTGCTGCGTCGTGCCCGCGTGCAGTGGCAGCTCGTACTCGTCGTCACCGCGATTGCCGTGCTCGCCTGCACGCTCATCAGCTCGCTCGGCCTGCTCGTTGCGGCGACGGAACTCGGTGCAGTGCGGGGTGCCCTCACCGCGGCCAGCGAGCGTGAGACCGAGCTGCGCTTTGAGCTCACCCGACCCGATCCGCAGCTCACCTCAGCACGCGAGTCGCTCGAGTCTGTGGCTGCGGAGGTCTTTGGAGACGCGGCGCCGGTCACCACGCAGTCGCTGTTGCTGTCAGAGCTGTACGTGCTGCCGCGCCCGGGTGCGGTCGACCCGCTCTTCTACCTTGGTGAGCTCGAGGGCATCGAGTCGCAGACGACCCTGCTGACCGGCGCTTGGCCGACGCACACGGGCGAGGTCGCGATTCCCGACGTTGGAGCCGCAGTCGTCGGGGTCGTTGTCGGCGACACCATCAGCATTGACGGCACGTATCAGCAGCCGGATATCACGGTCACCATCACGGGCATCTACAGCATCACCGACGGCAGCGCGCCATTCTGGAGATCCGACCTCGTCGATGGCGCCGGAGTCAATCCGCGCTATCCCGTTCCGGGGTCTGCGGGCGCGCTGGTGACGGATGCGATCGGCCCCCTGGTGGTGCCGGCCGGCACGATCGAGAGCGAGGGCATCCTCTCGCTGCGCCTCGCTCTTCGGGCGGTGCCGGACTTCTCGGCGACCACCGTTGAGTCGCTGGCGCCGCTGCAGGCACGGCTCTCAGAGGCGCCGGATGTCGCCCCAGCCGCGATCGGCGACATCGCCGACAGCGCGAAGGTCGCCACCCGCCTGAATGGACTCATTGGCTCGATCACCTCCTCAATGGCGGTGACCCGCAGCACGGTGGTCGTGGTCAGTCTTCTGCTCTTCGTGCTCGCGGTGGCCGCGCTCAGCCAAGCCGCGCGACTGCTCACCGAGGCCCGGGCGGCGGAGCGGCACCTCATGCGGGCTCGCGGTGCCTCCGACCGGCAGGTGCTCGGGCTGGCAACCGGCGAGGCGCTGTTCGTCGCCGCGGTGACGGTCGCAGCGAGCCCGTGGCTGGCGCGTCTCGTCTACCTCGTGGTGGCCCAGCAGCCCGAGATGGCAGCGGCGGGCATGTCTGTCGACCCGGGTGTGCCTCCGCTGGTCTGGGTGGTTAGTGCCGTCATCGGCGCACTGTTCTGGCTCGTTCTGGTCGCGCCGCTGCTGCGCCGCGAGGGTTCCTTTCACGAGGGGGAGCAGGGCAAGGCTCGCCAGCGCCGCTTCTCTGGCCTGCAGCGCTCCGGCGTCGACGTTGCACTGCTCGTGCTCGCCGGGGTCGCGTACTGGCAGCTGCTCTCGTATCAAGGCCCGTCCAGCGGCAGCGCTCTGGGCGTCGACCCTGTGCTCGTCGCCGGCCCCGCGCTCGTTCTGCTCGCCGGTGCGTTTCTCGCGGTACGGCTGATTCCCGCGGCTTCTGCGCTGACCGAGCGGCTCGCTGCTCGCAGCAGTGGAGCTGTCGTGGCGCTCGCCGCGTGGGAGATCGGCCGTCGAGCGCAGCGGGCCACGGCCGCGATCCTGCTCATCACGCTCGCGCTCGCCGTTGGTACTTTCAGCCACTCCTTCCTCGCGACCTGGCGGCAGTCGCAGGTCGACCAGTCGGCGTTCGCCCTTGGCGCGCCGATGCGGGTGACGACCGAGTCACCGAACGCGGTGGTTCCGCAGTCGGCGGAGCCGGTCATCCGCACTGTCGGTCTCGTCGCCGGTGAAGACTTCAACCCCGCCTTCTCGAACACCCCGAGCGGCGAGGCCGTGGCGGTGCTCGGCCTCACGGCTGACGCGCGGGCGATGCTGCAGCGGGGGCGTCTCGGCACCGAGGGCGGCGACGTAATCGCCGAGGCCCTGAGCGAGACCGCAGCCACCACCACCCGCATTCCGCTGCCCGACGATACCGTCGGCCTCACCGCGACCGTGCGCATCACCTCGGCAGAACCACTGAGCGGAATCGTTGCGCGTCTGCGCATGCTCGTCGAGAACGAGGCTGGTCACCAGTCCGTCATCGACATGGGCGTCGTGCCGATCGACGGCGACGAGCGCTCCGTGCGCGGCGACCTTCCCGCGGGCCAGAACCCCAACGGCCTCAGCATCGTCGCCTTTCAGGCGGTGATCACGGCCACCAACCCGATGCTCGATGGGGCGACGCCCCGCACGAAGGCCGAGCTGCTGATCCGTGATCTGACGTCGGTCGGCACTCCAACCGAGAGCACTCCGATTGGCGCGTACCCCAGCCAGCCGATCGAGGTCGACAGCGAGCAGCAGTGGCGAGCAACCGGATACGGCGACGGCAGCGCAGAGCACCCCACCGCCTTCGCACCCGATGGCTGGCAGCTCGGTCTCGGTTTCACCGTGCCGCTGACCCTCGCCTCGCAGGCCGTCAGCTTCGTCGAGATGGGCTGGCCAAAGGTCGAGGAGGTGCCCGTCGTGCTCACCGAGCAGCTCGCCGAGGCGCTGGATGCGAAGCCAGCCGACCGTCTTGCCCTCATCGTCGACGGATTCGCCGTCGGGCTCTTTGTGATGGACGTCACCCCGGCCGTGCCCGGCGGGGGATCCGAGAGCACCGTCGGCTCGCTCGGTGGCCTCAGCGCCGACGCGGCCTCGACGATCGTCGTTGACGAGGAGCTTCTCGCCCGGGCGTTCTTTCAAGCCGGGGTGCCCGAATCGGTTGTGCGGGAGTGGTGGATTGGCCTTCCGGAAGGGGAGTCAACGAACTACATCCCCTACCTCGCCGTGCAGTACGACGCGTTGACCCCGCAGAGCGCAGAGCTGCTCGCCGTGCAGATGCAGCAGGACCCACTGCGGGTCGCAACCCAGGGCGCGCTCTGGCTGGTCATCATCGGAGCGACCGCGCTCGCTGTCGTGGGCTTCGCCGTGCACTCCACCGGCTCGCTGCGCTCGCGCGCAACGGAGTTCGCGCAGCTGCGAGCCGTCGGTCTCTCGCGACGCCGGCTTGTCGGTGTCATCGGCATCGAGTCGCTGCTGCTCTGCCTGCTCGGCACCGTGTTCGGCATAGCCCTCGGGCTGGTGCTCGCCTACCTCGTCGGTCCGCTGGTCGGGGTGTCGGGCGACGGATCCCCGGCGGTTCCGTCGGTGGCCGTGCAGATCCCGGTGGGGCAGATCGCGCTGCTCGCCGCCGTGCTTGCGGTCGTGCTTGCGGGTGTTGTTCTGGTGGCGGCACGGGTGCAGCGGGTGGCGGAGCCGGCATCCGCCCTTCGATCGGGGGAGGAGCGATGAGGTTTCTTCTAGCGAGGCGCCGTGCGCGCCACGACCTCGCCCAGCTGACCACGATCGTCACGCTCGTGACGGCGTCGACCGTGCTCGGCCTTCTCGGCCCTGGTCTCGTTCTCGACACGTTGGATGAGGGTGCGCGTGAGGCAGTGAGCCTGGCCGGCTCCGACGCTGACATTGTCGCCTCCGTCGGGGTCGGCGAAGCCCGACCGGGCGTCTCGCTCACGACTCCCGGGGGAGCCATCACGCTCGCTGAAGAAGCCCCGGCACTGCTGCCCGAGGGCATCGCCCAGGTCTACAGCTCGTCGACTCTGACGGTTATCAGCGGCGAGACCGGCGTGCGCAACATTGACGGAGTCGACTGGGCAGGCGAGGGCGAGCTGGCGCTGCAGGTCGCCATGCTCACCGACGAGAACACGGCGGGGGTCACCGTTGTCGATGGCCGGATGCCAGAGAAGCGCGACATCGAATCCGTCGACCCGGTCGAGGTGGTGCTGTCGCGTGCGGCAGCGGACGTCACGGGAATCAAACTCGGAGAGTTGCTGTCGCTCGGCGTTCCGCCTGTCGATCGCATCGATGAGGGCGAGCAGCCGCCGGTTCCTGCCGTGCGCGTGGTCGGCATCGTCGAGGCCGTTGATTCCGAAGGTCTGCTCTGGTCGGACAGCGCAGAGCTCTGGGCGCCGCGTGAACGCGCGGCCACCGACAACGCGCGCGCCCTCACCCGCTTCACCGTGCTAGCCGCGGCGGATGGCATCACCGCGGCAGCCCGCTACCTCGACTACCCCTTCAATGCGCTGGTTCGCATGCGCATTGACCCACAGCGTTTCACCGGTCCGCTGGCCACGACGGTCGTCGCAGAGGCGACCGCGCTGCGCGCGAATGGACAGATGCTCGCTCCATCGACGCAGGCCTCGGTGAGTGTGCAGACGGCCATTCCCGAGGCGCTCGACGAGTACCCGCGGCTTGCCCGTGCAGCGCTCGCGCAGATGTCGGTCATGATGTCGGGCGTCATCGGCATCGCTGCGGTGGTGCTCGTGCTGCTCAGCCGACTGCTGGTTGCGCAGCGCGCGGCCGCCATCGCTCTTGAGCGGGCGCGCGGCGTGTCTGTGGTCTCCCTCGGGCTGCGCGCTCTCTTCGAGTCGGCGATTGTGACGGGTGTTGGGGTTGCGGTTGGGTCGCTGGTTGCGTTCGTCAGCCCGATCCGTGATCCGCTGCCAGTGGCTGTGATCGTGGTGGTGGCACTGCTGTCCACTCCGGTGCAGACGATGGCGCTCGCGCGGTCGCTGTGGCGAGGGCAGCGCGATCCCGCCAACCGTCGTGACCGCCAGCTGCGCGCCCGTCGCCGTCGCGGTCAGCGCATTGTCGTCGAACTCGCGGTCGTCGCCCTCGCCGTTGCGGCGCTCATCTCGCTGCGCGGCCGTGGACTGCTGCAGAACCGCACCGGCGGCATCGACCCGCTGCTCGCTCTCGCGCCGCTGCTGCTGGCGATTGCGGTGACGATTGTGGTGATCCGCGTCTACCCGCTGCCGGTGCGAGCGATCGGAACGGTGGCGCGGCGCACGCGCGGCGCACTGGGGCTGCTCGGCGCCGTACGCGCGCAGTCTGCCGTTGCCGCGCTGCCACTGCTCGCCCTCACGCTGGGCTCTGCCCTCGCGGTGAGCGGCACGCTGCTCGTCACCACCGTGCTCGACGGTCAGGACGAGGCCGCCTGGCAGCGGGTGGGGGCCGACGCGCGCATCAGCGCGCAGCTCGATGACGCTGAACTCGCCGCATTGCGAGCCGCCCCCGGTGTGGAGGCCGTCTCGGCGACGCGAGCGCGCGGAAGCGTCGGGCTCGACTTCGGCACCGCCGGAACCACGCTGACGGTGATCGCCGTTGACGCCTCGTACTCTGACATCGTCGACAGCCTGCCCGATGCGCCGGCCACGACTGCGCTGCGCGATCTCGCGGCAAGCCCGACGACGGGCGACCGCATCTCAATCGTGCTTGACGAGGCGACGGCGGCACAGCTGCTCAGCGATGACTTCGCCATGTACTACGGACCGGAGTATGTGCAGCTGCACGTCATCGGCACCACGAAGGTCGCGCCAGAGGGCTATGTCGACGGGCCTTTCGCCTACATCGACATTGATGCGGTCACGCCGCTCATGCCCTCCGACTACGGGCCGAATAGCGTGCTCATCTCTGGACCGGGGGCGGATGCGGCGGTCGCCGCGCTGCCGGCCGAATCCGTGCTCACTCGCACCGACTGGGTCGCAGACCGCCGCGGACTCGCCCTCGTCTCAGGAGTGCAGAGCACCATGGTCTTCGCCATCGTGGCGGTGGCGCTGCTCTCGATCGTCGCCCTTGTTGCCACGGTCGTCAGCGGCGCGCGCGCTCGCGGGCGGGCACTCTCGCTGCTGCGCACCCTCGGAATGTCCCCGCGGCTCGGCTGGTGGCTCGCGCTCGCCGAACTCGCCCCGCTGGTTCTCGCTGCCGTGCTCGGCGGCATCGCGGCGGGCCTCACCGTCGTGCTCGCACTCGCGCCGTCGCTCGGCCTCGACGTGCTCGCCGGCGGCACAACCGTTCCTGCGGCGAGTTTCTCGCCGTTCGTGATCATCGGCCTGGCGGGAGCAGCGCTCGTGCTGCTCGTGCTCGGCACCCTCGCCGACGTGCTGGTGCACCGCCGCGACAGACTCAGTGAAGTGCTACGGGTAGGAGAAACGGTATGACCGCCACAACATCAGCGCTGCAGCGCTCGACCCAGGAGTACGGCGCCGACGCCCTCATCGTCTGCGACAACCTCGTGCGCATCTATCAGGTCGAAGAGATCGAGGTGCAGGCGCTGCAGGGCCTCGACCTGCTGGTCGAAAAAGGCGAGATGATCGCAATCATCGGTGCCTCGGGCAGTGGCAAGTCAACTCTGCTCAACGTGCTTTCCGGGCTGGATGTGCCCACCGCCGGCCGCGCCCGCATCGCCGGCTGGGACCTCCTGCGCATGTCGGCTGCCGACCGTCTGGCCTACCGCCGCAGTGTTGTCGGCTTCGTCTGGCAGCAGACCGCCCGCAACCTGCTGCCCTACCTGAGCGCCGCAGAGAACGTCGAACTGCCGATGTCGTTCACCGGTGTGAAGGCGGCAGAGCGCGCTCGCCGCAGCGACGAACTGCTTGGCGCTCTCGGCATGGGCGACAAGATGAACCGGCGGCCGGGGGAGCTCAGTGGTGGAGAGCAACAGCGCGTTGCGATCGCCGTGGCGCTGGCCAATCAGCCAGAGGTGCTGTTCGCCGATGAGCCAACGGGCGAGCTCGACTCTGCGACGGGTGACGACGTGTTCGCGGCACTGCGCAGCGCCAACACCGACCTCGGCGCGACCGTGGTGATCGTGACGCACGATGCTGCGGTATCGAGCCAGGTGCAGCGCACCGTCGCGATTCGGGATGGCCGAACGGCATCCGAAGTGGTTCGTCGCACCGAGGTCGATGAGCACGGCACGTCGTCGGTGGTCGCGCGCGAGTACGCGGTGCTCGACCGGGTCGGCCGCCTGCAGCTGCCCGCCGACTACCGCGCGAGCCTCGGACTGCGCGACCGCGTGCGGCTCGAGCTCGAGAGCGACCACATCGGCATCTGGGCCGATGAGAAGGAAGGCGACAAGTGAACCTCATCGAGGTCGAGGGTCTGACCCGCACCTACGCGTCGTCGGCCGGCGAGGTGCACGCGCTTCGTGACGTCTCGTTCCAGGTCGAGAGCGGGCAGCTGGTCGCGCTCGTCGGTCGCTCAGGATCCGGCAAGACGACACTGCTTAACTGCATCGGCGGGCTCGACCAGCCGACGAGCGGCACGGTAACCATCAACGGCAGTGTCGTCACCGACATGAACGAAGACCAGCGCACGCGGTTGCGTCGCGACGAGCTGGCTTTCATCTTTCAGACCTTCGGGCTCGTTCCGATGCTCTCGGCCCGAGAGAACGTCGGCCTGCCGCTGCGCCTGAAGAAGGTTCCGATCGCCGAGCGCGAGCAGCGCGTCGCCCACCTGCTCGACCTCGTCGGACTCGCCAACCACGCGGAACAGCGGCCCTCGGAGCTTTCCGGTGGACAACAGCAGCGAGTCGCCATCGCCCGTGCCCTTGCCAACTCCCCGCGCCTGCTCATCGCCGACGAGCCCACAGGGCAGCTCGACGCGGAGACCGGTGCGACCATCATGGCGCTGCTGCAGTCCGTGGTGAGGTCTGAGGGCATGACGGCGCTCATCTCGACCCACGACCAGAGCCTGCAGGCGATGGCTGATCGCAGCATTCGGCTGGCTGATGGGGTGCTTATTTAGGGCGTGGAGTGCGCCCGCAGGGCGCGCGACACGCCCGGGTTGCACAAATGCCCAATCCATAGCTAAACTCGTCTAGTTCAGCATTCCGCTTCATTGCGGATCACTTCCAGGCAGTGCATAACGGTAACCGATCGGCCTCAGGCCATGGTTATAGGACGTTAGGCCGCGGGGAGCAGAACCGAGTTTCAATCCCTTCCGAAATCGTGCGCATAACTGCGCGCGTGCGGAAGCGGGCGAATCAACCTAATTGATAGATAAACAGTGGTGCGAAGCAGAAGTGCAGAGCAACCAGGCATCCAATAGTCGCGTGCGGCCACGATGCTGATTACTAAGAGAGAGAGTCAGACATGGCGGGACAGAAGATCCGCATTCGACTTAAGTCGTATGACCACGAGGTCATCGATTCTTCGGCACGCAAGATCGTCGACACGGTGACCCGCGCGGGTGCAACCGTCGTCGGTCCGGTACCCCTTCCTACCGAGAAGAACGTGGTCGTTGTGATCCGTTCCCCTCACAAGTACAAGGACAGCCGCGAGCACTTCGAGAAGCGCACCCACAAACGTCTCATCGACATCATTGACCCGACGCCGAAGGCTGTCGACTCGCTCATGCGTCTCGACCTGCCCGCCGACGTCAACATCGAGATCAAGCTGTAAGGGGGCGACTCATGGCTAGCAACACCAAAACCACCAAGGGCCTCCTCGGCACCAAGCTCGGCATGACCCAGGTCTGGGACGAGAACAACAAGCTTGTTCCCGTCACCGTCGTCGAGATCTCGCCGAACGTCGTCACGCAGCTGCGCAGCGTCGAGGTCGACGGCTACACCGCCGTGCAGATCGCCTACGGCCAGATTGACCCCCGCAAGGCCAACAAGCCGGCGACCGGTCACTTCGACAAGGCCGGCGTCACGCCGCGCCGTCACCTCACCGAGGTCCGCACCGCGGATGCCGCTGACTACAGCCTCGGCCAGGAGCTCGCTGTCGACATCTTCACGCCCGGCCAGCTGGTCGACGTGGTCGGCACCAGCAAGGGCAAGGGCTTCGCCGGTGTTATGAAGCGTCACAACTTCAAGGGCGTCTCGTCGAGCCACGGTTCGCACCGCAACCACCGCAAGCCGGGTTCCATCGGCGCATCCTCGACCCCCAGCCGTGTCTTCAAGGGCATGCGCATGGCCGGTCGTATGGGTGGCGACCGCGTCACGGTCCTCAACCTCAAGGTTCACGCAGTTGACCTCGAGAAGGGCCTCCTGCTCGTCAAGGGTGCCGTTCCCGGCGCTCGTGGCCGCATCGTCTTCGTCCGCAACGCAGTGAAGGGAGCCTAGTCATCATGGCTACCGCTACCACGCTCGACGTCGTCGACACCTCGGGAAAGAAGACCGGCTCGGTCAACCTTCCCGCGGCGATCTTCGATGTCCAGACCAACGTCCCGCTCATCCACCAGGTGGTCGTGGCCCAGCTCGCAGCAGCGCGCCAGGGTACGCACAAGACCAAGAACCGTGGAGAGGTCTCCGGCGCCGGCCGCAAGCCGTTCAAGCAGAAGGGAACCGGTCGCGCTCGTCAGGGCTCGATCCGCGCCCCTCAGCACCGCGGTGGTGGCATCGTCCACGGCCCGACGCCCCGCGACTACTCGCAGCGCACCCCCAAGAAGATGATCGCCGCTGCGCTCCTCGGAGCGATCAGCGACCGCGCCCGCGGTGACCGCCTCATCGTCATCGACTCGTTCGGCAAGGGCAATGTCCCCTCGACCAAGGGTGCAGCCGAGCTGCTCGCCAGCGTCAAGGGCAAGCACATCCTGATCGTTCTCGAGCGCGGCGACGAGCTGGCGCTGAAGAGCGTTCGCAACCTCAAGGCCGTGCACGTGATCTGGTTCGACCAGCTCAACGCGTACGACGTGCTGGTTGCTGACGACATCGTCTTCACCAAGGCCGCCTTCGAGGCATTCGTTGCCTCGAAGTCCGCTGCATCGTCCACCGCCAAGGAAGAAGAGGCCGGCGAATGACCGAGACCAACAAGGACCCGCGCGACATCATCATCTCGCCGGTTGTCTCTGAGAAGAGCTACAACCTCATCGATGACGGCAAGTACACCTTCGTTGTTGACCCCCGCGCCAACAAGACGGAGATCAAGCTGGCCGTCGAGAAGATCTTCAACGTGAAGGTCGACTCGGTGAACACGCTCAACCGCCAGGGCAAGACCCGTCGTACCAAGTTCGGCATTGGCAAGCGCAAGAACACCAAGCGCGCCATTGTCACCCTCAAGTCCGGCTCCATCGACATCTTCACCGCTGTCGGCTAGGGGACGAGGAGAAAATCATGGCAATTCGTAAATACAAGCCAACGACCCCCGGTCGCCGCGGTTCATCCGTCGCCGACTTCGTTGAGATCACGCGTTCGACGCCGGAGAAGTCACTGCTTCGCCCGCTGCCGAAGACGGGTGGCCGCAACAACGCCGGTCGCATCACGACGCGTCACATCGGTGGTGGCCACAAGCGCCAGTACCGCGTGATCGACTTCAAGCGCTCTGACAAGGACGGCGTGAACGCTCGCGTCGCCGAGATCGAGTACGACCCCAACCGCACGGCACGTATCGCGCTGCTCCACTTCGTGGACGGCACCAAGCGTTACATCATCGCGCCGAACAAGCTGGCCCAGGGCGACATCGTCGAGACCGGTCCTGCCGCGGACATCAAGCCGGGTAACAACCTGCCGCTGAAGAACATCCCGGTCGGTACCGTCATTCACGCGATCGAGCTGCGTCCGGGTGGTGGCGCCAAGCTGGCCCGCTCGGCCGGCGCATCCGTTCGCCTCGTTGCCAAGGATGGCCCCTACGCGCAGCTTCGTCTGCCGTCGGGTGAGATCCGCAACGTCGACGTGCGCAACCGCGCCACGATCGGCGAGGTCGGCAACGCCGAGCAGTCGAACATCAACTGGGGAAAGGCCGGCCGCATGCGCTGGAAGGGCGTTCGCCCGACCGTCCGCGGTGTTGCCATGAACCCCGTTGACCACCCGCACGGTGGTGGTGAGGGCAAGACGTCCGGTGGACGTCACCCCGTCAGCCCCTGGGGCCAGAAGGAAGGCCGTACGCGCAAGCGCAACCTTCCGTCCGACAAGCTCATCGTCCGTCGCCGTAACGCCGGCAAGAAGCGTAAGTAGGAGTCAAGAAGATGCCACGCAGTCTGAAGAAGGGCCCCTTCGTCGACGACCACCTGCTCCGCAAGGTTGTCTCGGCGAACGAAGCCTCGAACAAGAACGTCATCAAGACCTGGTCGCGCCGTTCCATGATCATCCCGATCATGCTCGGTCACACGATCGCGGTTCACGATGGCCGTAAGCACATTCCGGTGTTCATCACCGAATCGATGGTGGGCCACAAGCTCGGCGAGTTCTCGCCCACCCGCACCTTCCGTGGTCACGAGAAGGACGACAAGAAGGGACGTCGCCGCTAATGGTTGAATCCATCGCTCGCGTGAAGCACATTCGCGTCACCGCAACAAAGGCACGTCGCGTCGTCAACCTGATCCGCGGCAAGCAGGCTCAGGAGGCTCTCGCGATCCTCAAGTTCGCCCCCCAGGGTGCGAGCGAGCCGGTGTACAAGCTGGTTGCCTCGGCAATCGCCAACGCCCGCGTCAAGGCGGATGCGTCGAACACCTTCCTCGACGAGCAGGACCTGTTCGTCTCTGAGGCGTTCGTGGATGAGGGAACGACCCTGAAGCGGTTCCAGCCGCGTGCACAGGGCCGCGCCTTCCAGATCCTCAAGCGCACCAGCCACATCACCATCAAGCTCTCCACCCCGGACGAGTTCGCGCCGGCCGTCACCACGGCGAAGGCAGGGAAGAAGTAATGGGCCAGAAAGTAAACCCCTTCGGTTTCCGTCTCGGAATCACCACCGACCACGTGTCGCGTTGGTTCTCTGACTCCACCAAGGCCGGACAGCGCTACAGCGACTACGTTGCTGAGGACGTCAAGATCCGCAACCTGCTCAAGACGAGCCTCGACCGTGCTGGCGTTGCCCGCATCGAGATCGAGCGCACGCGTGACCGGGTTCGTGTCGACATCCACACCGCTCGCCCCGGCATCGTCATCGGCCGCCGTGGCGCCGAGGCCGAGCGCATCCGCGCCGACCTCGAGAAGCTCTCCGGCAAGCAGATTCAGCTGAACATCCTCGAGGTCAAGAACCCCGAGGCCGAGGCTCAGCTCGTTGCCCAGGGCATCGCAGAGCAGCTGAGCGCCCGCGTGGCGTTCCGCCGCGCGATGCGCAAGGGCCTCCAGGGTGCCCAGCGCGCCGGAGCCAAGGGTGTTCGCATCCAGGTCTCCGGTCGTCTCGGCGGCGCGGAGATGAGCCGCTCGGAGTTCTACCGTGAGGGTCGCGTTCCGCTGCACACCCTGCGCGCCAACATCGACTACGGCTTCTACGAGGCCAAGACGACGTTCGGCCGCATCGGCGTGAAGGTCTGGATCTACAAGGGCGACATCACGTCCAAGGAGCTCGCTCGCGAGCAGGCCACCCAGAAGTCGACGCGCCCCGAGCGCCGCGACGACCGTCGCGACGGTGCAGACCGTCCGCGCCGCACCGCAGCCCCCAAGGCTGAGGCGCCGGCAGCAGCAGGAGTTGAGGCATAACAATGTTGATTCCACGTAAGGTCAAGCACCGCAAGCAGCACCACCCCGGTCGCAGTGGTCACGCCACTGGTGGCACCAAGGTGTCGTTCGGCGAGTTCGGCATCCAGGCGATTACGCCCGCGTATGTCACCAACCGCCAGATCGAGGCTGCTCGTATCGCCATGACGCGTCACATCAAGCGCGGTGGAAAGGTGTGGATCAACATCTACCCCGACCGCCCGCTCACCAAGAAGCCCGCTGAAACCCGCATGGGTTCCGGTAAGGGTTCACCCGAGTGGTGGATCGCCAACGTCAAGCCCGGACGCGTTCTGTTCGAGCTCAGCGGTGTCAACGAGACCATCGCCCGAGAGGCACTCACCCGTGCCATCCACAAGCTGCCCCTCAAGGCACGCATCATCAAGCGCGAGGAGGGCGACGCATAATGGCGATCGGATCCAAGGAGCTCGCCCCAGTCGAGCTCGACACTTTTGAAGACGAGCGACTCGTCGACGAGCTGAAGAAGGCCAAGGAAGAGCTGTTCAACCTGCGCTTCCAGTCGGCCACCGGCCAGCTCGAGAGCCACGGCCGCCTGCGCGCCGTCAAGCGCGACATCGCACGCATCTACACGGTGCTGCGTGAGCGCGAGCTCGGCATTCGTGCAACGCCCGTCGCGGTCGTTGCTGAGAAGCCGGCCAAGAAGGCAACTGCCAAGAAGGCGGATGCTGCAGTCGAGACTGCAGAAGACGCCCCGACCGAGACGAAGGAGGCCTAGTAATGGCAACGTCAAAGACCGCCGCAACTGAGGCCACCACGGAGGAGGCTCGCGGCTACCGCAAGTCACGCCGTGGACTCGTCACCAGCGACAAGATGGAGAAGACCATCGTCGTCGAGGTCGAGGACCGCGTGAAGCACCCGCTTTACGGCAAGGTCATCCGCCGCACGTCCAAGGTCAAGGTGCACGATGAGGCGAACTCCGCCGGCATCGGTGACCTGGTCCTCATCAGCGAGACCCGTCCGCTCAGCGCCACGAAGCGCTGGCGCCTGGTCGAAATTCTCGAGAAGGCCAAGTAAATGCTTCAGCAGGAATCACGAGTTAAGGTCGCCGACAACACCGGCGCCAAGGAGCTCCTCACGATTCGCGTTCTCGGTGGCTCCGGCCGTCGTTACGCCGGTCTCGGCGATGTCATCGTCGCGACCGTCAAGGACGCCATCCCGGGTGGCAACGTGAAGAAGGGTGACGTCGTCAAGGCAGTCATCGTTCGCGTTATCAAGCAGACCCGTCGCCCCGACGGTTCGTACATCAAGTTCGACGAGAACGCCGCGGTGATTCTCAAGGCTGATGGCGACCCGCGCGGTACCCGCATCTTCGGCCCGGTTGGCCGCGAGCTTCGTGACAAGAAGTTCATGAAGATCATTTCGCTCGCCCCGGAGGTTATTTAGTCATGGCGAACATCAAGAAGGGTGACCTGGTTCAGGTCATCAGCGGCCCCACCGAGGCTCGCGGCGGAAGCCGTGGCAAGCAGGGTCGTGTCATCGAGGTTCTCGCTGAGCGCGACCGCGTGATCGTGGAGGGTGTCAACTTCGTCACCAAGCACGTTCGCGTCGGCCAGACCCAGCGCGGCACAAAGACCGGCGGCATCGAGACGCACGAGGCACCGATTCACGTGTCCAACGTCGCACTCGTCGACCCCGAGACCAAGAAGCCGACCCGCGTTGGCTTCCGCACCGAGACCGTGGAGAAGAACGGCGTCAAGCGCACCGTTCGCGTCCGCTACGCAAAGAAGTCAGGCAAGGACCTCTAATGGCAACCAAGACCGCTGCGCCGGCTGGCACAACCCAGCCGCGCCTCAAGGCGAAGTACCGCTCGGAGATCGCTCCGCAGCTCAAGAAGGACTTCGGTTTCACCAACGTTCACCAGATCCCCGGACTGGTCAAGGTTGTTGTGAACACCGGTGTTGGTGAGGCAGCCCGCGACGGCAAGATCATCGATGGTGCCGTCAAGGACCTCATCGCGATCACCGGCCAGAAGCCGCAGGTCACCCTGGCCCGCAAGTCCATCGCGCAGTTCAAGCTCCGCGAGGGCCAGGCCATTGGCGCACACGTCACCCTCCGTGGTGACCGCGCCTGGGAGTTCCTCGACCGGCTCGTCACGCTCGCCCTTCCCCGCATCCGCGACTTCCGTGGTCTCTCCGACCGCCAGTTCGACGGCCGCGGCAACTACACGTTCGGTCTCACGGAGCAGTCGATGTTCCACGAGATCGACCAGGACAAGATCGACCGCGTTCGCGGTTTCGACATCACTGTCGTCACCACCGCGAAGACGGATGACGAGGGCCGGGCACTGCTCAAGGCACTCGGCTTCCCCTTCAAGTCCGCAGAAACCAACTAGGCACCACCGATCGACAAGGTCGGCATCCATGTACTGGATGTCGAAACCCGCCGAGATTAGGAAACAAATCACATGACAATGACAGATCCGGTCGCAGACCTGCTGACCAGACTGCGGAACGCCAACTCGGCGTACCACGACACCGTGTCGATGCCGAGCTCCAAGCTCAAGTCGCACATTGCCGAGATCCTCAAGTCGGAGGGTTTCATCGCCGACTGGAAGGTCGAGGACGCCCGCGTCGGACAGACGCTGTCGATCGACCTCAAGTACGGCCCGAACCGCGAGCGCTCCATTGTGGGCATCAAGCGCGTGTCGAAGCCCGGTCTTCGTGTTTACGCGAAGTCCACCGAGATCCCTCACGTTCTCGGCGGCCTCGGTGTTGCCATCCTGTCCACCTCCTCCGGTCTGCTCACTGACCGCCAGGCGACCAAGAAGGGCGTGGGTGGGGAAGTCCTCGCCTACGTGTGGTAACCCGTCATGTCACGTATTGGACGCCTTCCGATCGACGTGCCCAGCGCCGTCAATGTCACGATTGATGGTTCTGCCATCAACGTCAAGGGCCCGAAGGGCGAGCTCTCGCTCGTCGTGCCGAGCCCGATCGAGGTTGCACTTGAGGACGGGCAGCTGCTCGTCACCCGCCCGGACGACGAGCGCAACTCGCGCTCGCTCCACGGCCTCACCCGCACCCTCATCGCGAACCAGATCATCGGTGTGACCGAGGGCTACTCCAAGGGCCTCGAGGTCGTCGGTACCGGTTACCGCGTTGCCGCCAAGGGCGAGTCGCTTGAGTTCGCACTCGGCTACTCCCACTCGATCACGGTTGACCCGCCCAAGGGCATCAGCTTCACGGTCGAGGGCAACAACAAGGTGACCGTCAACGGCATCGACAAGCAGGCTGTCGGCGAAGTCGCGGCCAACATTCGTAAGTTGCGTAAGCCGGAGCCCTACAAGGGCAAGGGCGTTCGCTACGCAGGCGAGGTAGTCCGCCGCAAGGCCGGAAAGTCAGGTAAGTAATCATGGGTCTCGGAACTAGAGGCAAGAGCAAGTCGGCAGCCAAGGCTCGCCGTCACACCCGCCTTCGCAAGAAGATCGTCGGCACCGAGCTGCGTCCGCGCCTCGTTGTCACGCGTTCGGCCCGCCACGTATTCGTTCAGGTCGTCGATGACGCCAAGGGTCACACCCTGGCTTCGGCATCGACCTTCGAGGCTGACCTTCGCACCTTCGACGGTGACAAGACCGCCAAGGCCCGCAAGGTCGGCGAGCTCGTCGCAGAGCGTGCGAAGAAGGCCGGCGTTGACGCCGTCGTCTTCGACCGCGGCGGCAGCAAGTACGCAGGACGTGTCGCGGCAATCGCCGACGGCGCCCGCGAGGGAGGTCTGAACCTGTGAGCGACGCAACAGAAACCAACAAGGAGCAGGACGTGGCCGCAGAGGTTACTACCGAGGCTGCAACCACCGAGGTCGTCGAGACCCCGGCCGCAGACAACAGCAACGAGCCCCGCGAGGCCCGTCGTGGTGGTCGCGAGCGCAACCCGAACCGCGACCGCGGCAACAGCCGTGACGCCGAGAAGAGCCAGTTCCTGGAGCGCGTTGTCACCATCAACCGCGTCTCGAAGGTCGTCAAGGGTGGTCGTCGCTTTAGCTTCACCGCTCTCGTGATCGTCGGCGATGGCAACGGACTCGTCGGTGTCGGCTACGGCAAGGCACGCGAGGTTCCGACCGCTATCTCCAAGGGCGTCGAGGAGGCGAAGAAGAACTTCTTCCGCGTTCCCCGCGTCGGCGTGACGATTCCCCACCCCGTTCAGGGCGAGGCCGCTGCAGGCGTTGTCCTGCTGCGTCCGGCTTCCGCCGGTACCGGTGTTATCGCCGGTGGTCCGGTGCGTGCCGTGCTCGAGTGCGCGGGCATCCACGATGTTCTCAGCAAGTCGCTCGGCTCGTCGAACACGATCAACATCGTGCACGCGACGGTTGCTGCTCTCAAGCAGCTCGAGGAGCCCCGCGCGGTCGCCGCGCGTCGCGGCCTCGATGTCGAGCGCGTTGTTCCGGCCCGTCTTCTGCGTGCAGAGGCTGAGGCCATTGCTACCGCAAAGGCAGGTGTCTAATGGCTGCTCGCCTGAAGGTAACCCAGATCAAGTCCAAAATCAGTGAGAAGCAGAACCAGCGCGACACCCTGCGCAGCCTTGGGCTGCACCGCATCGGTGACAGCGTGGTTCGCGAGGACAACAAGCAGAACCGCGGCTACGTCCGCACTGTCGCTCACCTTGTCAAGGTCGAGGAGATTGACTAATGGCTGAAGAGAAGAAGGAGACGGCTGCCAAGGCTGCCGCTCCCAAGGCAGCGGCTGCGAAGCCTGCTGCTGAAAAGAAGGCGCCCGCCGCCAAGGCCCCCGCAGCGAAGGCAGCCCCCAAGGCTGCTGCCGCTGAGAAGGCTCCGGCTGCAAAGGCTGCCCCGAAGGCTGCTGCTGCAAAGCCCGCCGCCGAGAAGGCTCCGGCCAAGGCTGCCGCTGCGAAGCCGGCCGCCGAGAAGGCTGCTGCGCCGAAGGCTGCCGCTGCTGAGAAGGCCCCTGCTGCCAAGGCTGCTCCGGCTGCCAAGGCTGCGCCCGCGAAGAAGAAGCCCGTCGAAGACGTCGCTTCCCGCCCGCAGGTTCTCAAGGTGCACCACCTTCGTCCCGCCGATGGCGCGAAGAAGGACAAGACCCGCGTCGGACGCGGTGAGGGCTCCAAGGGAAAGACCGCCGGCCGTGGCACCAAGGGCACCAAGGCCCGCTACAACATGCGCGTTGGCTTCGAGGGTGGAAACATCAACTTCGTCATGCGCTCCCCGAAGCTGCGCGGGTTCAAGAACCCGTTCCGCGTCGAGTACCAGGTCGTCAACCTCGAGAAGCTTGCCGCCCTGTACCCGAAGGGTGGAGAGGTCACGATCGCTGACCTCGTCGCCAAGGGCGCAGTTCGCAAGAACGAGAAGGTCAAGGTTCTCGGCGATGGTGACATTGCGGTTAAGCTGAACGTTGCGGTTGACAAGGTCTCCAGCTCTGCTGAGCAGAAGATCGTCGCAGCCGGCGGTTCGGTCAAGTAGTTCGACCGGTCGCCCCGGCGACCGCGAGTTTTGAGGAGTGGGGCCCCAACTGGGGCCCCACTCCTGCACCGCATAGATACAACTGGAGGACTTGTGTTCAGAGCCGTTGCGCGGATTTTCCGCACACCTGACTTGCGTCGCAAGATCGGGTTCACGCTCGGCATCGTGGCGCTCTTCCGGCTCGGGTCGTTCATCCCCGCGCCCTTCGTCGACTTCGGCAACGTTCAGGCGTGTCTGCGTCCTGACGAGGGAAGCGGCGCATCCGCCGGCGGCCTCTACGAGCTCGTCAACCTGTTCAGCGGTGGCGCACTGCTGCAGCTGTCGGTCTTCGCGCTCGGCATCATGCCGTACATCACGGCCTCGATCATCGTGCAGCTGCTGCGCGTGGTCATCCCCCACTTCGACACCCTCTACAAGGAGGGCCAGACCGGCCAGGCGAAGCTCACGCAGTACACGCGCTACCTGACCATCGCGCTCGGCGTTCTTCAGTCGACCACCCTCATCACCGTCGCCCGCAGCGGCGCGCTGTTCCAGGGCAACTCGTCGCCGGCCTGCCAGAGCCTCATCACCAACGAGTCTTGGTACGCGATCATGCTCATGGTCATCACCATGACCGCCGGCACCGGCCTCATCATGTGGATGGGTGAGCTCATCACCGAGCGCGGCATCGGCAACGGAATGTCGCTGCTCATCTTCACGTCGATTGCGGCGCAGTTCCCGAGCTCCCTCTGGTCGATCAAGGAGAGCAACGGCTGGGAGATCCTGATTCTGGTGATCGCGGTCGGCATCCTGATCATGGGCGCTGTCGTCTTCGTCGAGCAGTCTCAGCGACGCATCCCGGTGCAGTACGCCAAGCGCATGGTTGGCCGTCGCACCTATGGCGGCAACAACACCTACATTCCGATCAAGGTCAACATGGCCGGCGTCGTGCCCGTCATCTTCGCCTCATCGTTGCTCTACCTTCCCGCTCTGATCGCTCAGTTCAGCCTCCCGGCTGATGGCACGGCACCGGCGGACTGGGTGGTCTGGATTCAGAACAACCTGACCTCGGGCGACAACCTGCTCTACATGGCGGTCTACTTCCTGCTCATCGTCGGTTTCACCTACTTCTACGTCGCGATTACCTTCAACCCAGAAGAGGTCGCCGACAACATGAAGAAGTACGGCGGGTTCATCCCCGGTATCCGTGCTGGTCGCCCGACGGCTGAGTACCTCGACTACGTGCTCACCCGCGTTACGCTCCCGGGTGCGCTCTACCTCGGTCTGATCGCGCTGATCCCGCTGTTCGCCCTGGCGCTCATCAACGCCAACTCGAACTTCCCGTTCGGCGGCGCCAGCATCCTCATCATCGTCGGTGTCGGCCTAGAGACGGTCAAGCAGATCGACTCGCAGCTGCAGCAGCGTCACTATGAGGGCCTTCTCCGTTGACCCGGCTGCTCATCGTTGGGCCCCCAGGGGCAGGTAAGGGCACGCAGTCCGCACGTCTGACTGAGCGCTTCGGCATTCCGGCCATTGCGACGGGCGACATCTTTCGCGCGAACATCAAGAACCAGACGCCGCTCGGCGTTGAGGTGAAGGCGATCGTCGATGCGGGAGACTACGTTCCCGACACGCTGACCAACGCTCTTGTCACTCACCGCCTCGAAGAGCCGGACGCCCTCGACGGCTTCCTGCTCGACGGCTACCCGCGCACGCTCGACCAGATCGCGTTTCTTGACGAGGTGCTTGCCAAGCGCGGCCAGAGCCTCGACGCCGTGATCCAGCTCGTTGCCGACCAGGAAGAGGTCGTCACGCGACTTCGTCGTCGCGCCATTGAGCAGGGGCGCACGGATGACACCGAGGAGGCGATCCGCCACCGCCAAGAGGTGTACGCCCGCGAGACGGCGCCGCTGATTCCGGTGTTCCGTGAGCGCGGCATCCTCATCGAGGTCGACGGACTCGGCGACATCGACGAGATCAGCACTCGCATTGCCGATGCTCTCGCTGAGCGCGGCATCGGGGAGCCTGCCTCCGACTCCGCCATCGGCTAGTGAAGCGCTTCGGGCGCAGCATCTACAAGACGCCGGCCCAGCTGCGGGCGATGGTGGCTCCCGGTCTGGCGACCGCAGCGTCGTTGGCTGCCGTGCGCGCCGCGATCCAACCCGGTGTGTCGACACTCGAGCTCGATGCAATAGCGGAGCGGACGATTCGGGCCGCCGGCGGCGTGCCGAACTTCATGAAAGAACCCGGCTACCACCACACGCTCTGCGTCTCGGTGAATGACGCCGTTGTGCACGGGGTGCCGAACGGCCGCACGCTGCAGCCCGGTGACGTGGTCAGCGTCGACAGTGGCGCAGAGATCGGTGGCTGGAACGGCGACGCCGCGTTCACGGTTGTCGTACCCGACCCCAGTCGCTCTGAGGTGGTGGCTGCGCGCCAGGCGCTCAGCGATGCCACCGAGCATGGACTCTGGACGGGCATCGCTGCACTCGCGCGCATCACCGACCTCAACGAGATCGGCGGCATCATCGAGGACTCTATTCGCTCGCGCGGCACCTTCGGCATCATCGAGGACTATGTCGGCCACGGCATTGGCCGCTCGATGCACGAGGAACCGCCGGTCTTCAACTACCACGTGGGCGGCCGAGGCCCGCGGGTCAAGCCGGGCCTTGTGGTTGCCATCGAGCCGATGGTTACCGAGGGCACCATCGAAACGCACACCCTCGATGACAACTGGACGGTCGTCACCGACGACGGTGGAATGGCCGCCCACTGGGAGCACTCCGTCGCCGTGCACGCGGGCGGACTATGGGTGCTCACCGCGGAGGACGGTGGGGCTGCGGGCCTCGCACCATTCGGCATCACTCCAGTAGCGATCCGCGAACCATAGCTGACCGCCCGGTGGCACACCGCGCGACTCGCCGCTGGCGCGACGAGCCAGAATCATATAAGCTCGACCCTTGGTGTCTTGTGCCGCTTTTCGCGTGCCCTCGTTTTGCAGTAGCAAACGTGAAGATCACCACAATCCCGCACGACCAGCAAACTACTTATTAGCGACGAAGAGGCAATGGCCAAAAAAGACGGTGTCATCGAGATCGAGGGTGCAGTAGTCGAAGCTCTGCCCAACGCAATGTTCCGCGTTGAGCTGACCAACGGCCACAAAGTGCTCGCTCACATCTCGGGCAAGATGCGCCAGCACTACATCCGCATCCTCCCTGAGGACCGCGTGATCGTGGAGCTGAGCCCGTACGACCTGACCCGTGGCCGCATCGTCTACCGCTACAAGTAGCCAACTGCTGGAAAGTAACGGCCCGATTATCGGGTACGAAGACAGCGAAAGAGAAAAATCATGAAGGTAAACCCCAGCGTCAAGCCGATCTGCGACCACTGCCGCGTTATCCGTCGTAACGGAAACGTCATGGTCATCTGCAAGAGCAACCCGCGCCACAAGCAGCGCCAGGGCTAAAGCTCGAAGCTCACCAGAACTTCTAACTAAATACAGAAGAACAGCACCAAGAACCCGCCTCGGCGGGGGACACCCAGGGTGGAGGCCTTGGCACCGGTGCTGTCCATTACCTCCAACTCACTAACAGGAGATGCCACATGGCACGTCTAGCCGGCGTCGACATCCCGCGCGATAAGCGCGTGGAGGTCGCACTGACCTACATCTACGGTGTTGGCCGTACGAGGGCCCTCAAGACCCTTGCCGACACCGCAATCAGCGGTGAGATCCGCGTCAAGGATCTGACCGATGACCAGCTCATCGCACTGCGCGACTACATCGAGCTGAACTTCAAGGTAGAGGGTGACCTCCGCCGCGAGGTCGCCGCCGACATTCGCCGCAAGGTCGAGATCGGTAGCTACCAGGGCATTCGCCACCGTCGCGGTCTGCCCGTTCACGGACAGCGCACCAAGACCAACGCTCGTACCCGCAAGGGACCGAAGCGCACCGTTGCAGGCAAGAAGAAGGCAGGGCGCAAGTAATGGCCGCACCGAAGGCAGCTGCGCGCAAGCCGCGCCGCAAGGAGAAGAAGAACGTCGCAGTGGGCCAGGCTCACATCAAGTCGACCTTCAACAACACCATCGTTTCGATCACCGATCCCACCGGTGCCGTCATCAGCTGGGCCTCGTCCGGCGCTGTCGGTTTCAAGGGCTCGCGCAAGTCGACTCCGTTCGCCGCCCAGCTCGCAGCGGAGTCCGCTGCCCGCCAGGCGCAGGAGCACGGCATGAAGAAGGTCGACATCTTCGTCAAGGGACCGGGATCGGGTCGCGAGACCGCCATCCGCTCGCTTCAGGCCGCTGGCCTCGAGGTCGGAACGATCAACGACGTCACCCCGCAGGCGCACAACGGTTGCCGCCCGCCGAAGCGCCGCCGCGTATAACGCTCTATCGGTGATCGAGCCTGCCCAGCTATCGGCAGGCTCGATCACCGAGCACACAACTCAATAGCTACAACGACGGGCCAGCCACCCGCCGCACCTTAGGTGTCATATAGCGGACACCTCGCCGAAAGGAAACATCCGTGCTCATTGCACAGCGCCCCACTCTTGCCGAAGAGAACATCTCAGAGTTCCGTAGCCGCTTCGTCATCGAGCCGCTCGAGCCTGGCTTCGGTTACACCCTCGGAAACTCGCTTCGTCGCACCCTGCTCTCGTCGATCCCCGGAGCCGCTGTCACCAGCATCCGCATCGATGGCGTACTGCACGAGTTCAGCACCGTCCCCGGTGTGAAGGAAGACGTCACAGAGGTCATCCTCAACATCAAGGGCCTCGTCGTCTCGAGCGAGCACGACGAGCCGATCACCGCTTACCTGCGCAAGCAGGGTGCAGGCCAGGTCACTGCGGCCGACATCTCGGTTCCGGCCGGTGTCGAGATCCACAACCCTGAGCTCGTCATCGCGACGCTCAACGACAAGGCCAAGTTCGAGCTCGAGCTGACCATCGAGCGTGGCCGCGGCTACGTCTCGGCGACTCAGAACCGCAGCGAGTTCAGCGAAGCCGGCCAGGTGCCGATCGACTCGATCTACTCGCCCGTGCTCAAGGTCACCTACCGCGTCGAGGCAACTCGTGCCGGTGAGCGCACCGACTTCGACCGCCTCGTGGTCGACGTGGAGACGAAGCCGGCGATCACGCCGCGCGACGCCATCGCATCCGCCGGTCGCACCCTCACCGAGCTGTTCGGTCTCGCTCGCGAGCTGAACACCGCTGCTGAGGGCATTGAGATCGGCCCGGCTCCGGTCGACGCTGTTCTGTCGAGCGAGCTGAGCATGCCGATCGAGGACCTCGACCTCAGCGTGCGCAGCTACAACTGCCTCAAGCGCGAGGGCATCAACACCGTTTCTGAGCTTGTCGCCCTGTCGGAGACCCAGCTCATGAACATCCGCAACTTCGGCCAGAAGTCGGTCGACGAGGTGCGCGACAAGCTCATCGAGATGGGCCTTTCGCTGAAGGACTCGGTTCCCGGGTTCGACGGCGCGCACTTCTACGGCGGCTACGACGACGACACCACCGTCTAGTCACTGACCTTTTCCCAACGAGAGAAACCAGAAAATGCCTACACCCACCAAGGGACCGCGCCTCGGCGGCGGACCGGCGCATGAGCGCCTCATGCTCGCGAACCTCGCAGCTGCCCTGTTCACGCACAAGAGCATCAAGACGACCGAGACGAAGGCCAAGCGCCTTCGCCCCGTCGCCGAGCGCCTTGTGACCTTCGCCAAGAAGGGCGACCTGCACAACCGTCGTCGCGCACTGGCGATCATCGGTGACAAGAACGTCATCCACGAGCTCTTCACCGAGATCGCGCCGCTCGTTGCCGACCGCGAGGGTGGCTACACGCGCATCACCAAGCTCGGCTTCCGTAAGGGCGACAACGCGTCGATGGTGCAGATCGAGCTCGTGCTCGAGCCCGTCAACGCCAAGCCGAAGTCGGTCAAGAAGGAGTCCGTCAAGGCTGCTCCTGCCAAGGCTGAGGTTGTCGAAGAGGCACCCGTCGAGGTTGAGGACGAGGCTGTCGCCGAGGTCGAAGAGGCCGTCGTCGAGGCTGAGGCCGTTGAGGCCGAGGCTGCTGACGCGGAGGCCGTTGAGGCTGCCGCTGACGAGGCTGAGACCAAGTAGTTCTGGCTTAGTCGAAAGGCCCCGCTCTTCGGAGCGGGGCCTTTCGCGTTAACGCACCCGGCTTTGAGTCGGGTCAAATGTCATCCGTGGATGCGGATGGGACGTAATACGACCCGACTCAATGACGGTGGGCTAGACGGGGCGGGGCGAGAGGCCGTAGTCGTTGCTGTTGAGCAGCGGGGGCAGCTCAGCGAGGCGCTGAATGGCATCCTTGATGGCACCCGCGTAGATGTTGCCGCCGATGGGGCCGCCCGCGTGGATCTTGTCGCGGCTGAGCACGTCGAGCCGGGGCTGGATGGCGTCGTACCAGTTGGCCAGCTCCACGTTGCGGTACTTCTGGGCGTAGCTCGCGAGCAGGGCGTTCACGCCCGGGATCCACCCGCGAGGGGCCTGGGCGTTGACGAGAACGATCTCGGTGCCCGCGGGAACCATGGCGCTGATCTGCTGCAGGGTCGCCTCATCCACCGGTCCGTTCGTTCCGAGCCCGAGCAGCAGGATCGGGCGCATGGTGTTGCTGTCGATCAGTGCCTGAATAAGCGCGGGGGCATCGCTCATGCGCCGCGAGACTGCGGCGTCGACGAGGATTCCGGGGAAAGTCGCGAGCACCTCATCGGCCGCGGCGAGCATGACAGAGTCGCCGATCGCATAGATCTGGTCGCCGCCGGGCAGGGGAGCGGGCTCACCAGTGGCCGCATCGGTCATCGCCCGAGGCGTGCGGTCGATGGCCGCCTGGCCTGCCTCGATGCGCTCCTGGGCGATGCCCGCGGACGGTGCGACGACTACCGCCGTAACAGCGCCCACAACAAGGGCGAGGATGCCAAGACTGGCCACCGCGAACCGCACCCGGTGCCGCGGCGCGGCTGCAAACACCGCGCGGAACCCGCGGCGCCGAATCGGCTGCTCGACGAAGCGGTAGCTCAGCGTCGCGCCGACCACCGTGATGGCCAGGGCGATGCCGCCGATGATCCACGGGTCGAGGGCGGGCGCGGCGGCCGTCACAAGAATGAAGGCCGGCCAGTGCCAGAGGTACAGGCCGTACGACCGCTCGCCGATGACGCGCAGCGGCGGCAGGTCGAGCAGGCGCCCGAGGGTCGAGCCCGGAACGACGGCGCCGGCGATGGCGAGGGCGGTCAGCGCTGCGACAAGTGCGAGCCCGCCGCGGAACACCCAGAACGAGTCCTCCGCGAGCATCCACGAGAGGGCGAGAAGGCCGACGACAGCGAGGGTGCCGATGAAAGGCAGCAGCGCGCGGGGCGTACGGCGCCACTCGAGCGGTCGCGGCGACCAATCGAGGGTGACAATAGCGAGGGCGGCGCCGATCGCGAGGCCGAAGCTGTGGGTGTCGGTGCCGTAGTAGAGGCGGGTGGGGTCGGCTCCTGCCAGCGCGAGTGAGACCATCGCCGTGATCGAGGCGACGGCCAGGGCCGCGACGATGGCTAGGCGCCATCCCCGTCGTTTCAACAGAACGAGGGCCGCGATGAGCAGCGGCCAGACGAGGTAGAACTGTTCCTCGACGGCGAGCGACCAGAGGTTGCGAAAGAGCTCTGGGGTGGTCGAGTCGAAGTAACTGGCGTTGCTGGTTATGCCCAGCCAGTTGTAGCTGAAGGTCGCGGCGCCGAGCACCTGCCGGCCGATGCCGACGAGCACGTCGCCGCCGATGATGAGGGCCGCAGTGCACGAGGCAAGCACGACGAGGGCGAGCGCGGGCAGCAGCCGTCGGGCGCGCCGCACCCAGAAGGAGCGCAGCACAATGCGATCGGTCGCGGCGCGCTCGCGCAGCAGCAGGGTGGTGATGAGAAAGCCGCTGATGACGAAGAAGATGTCGACGCCGATGTAGCCACCGGGCAACAGGCCGGGCGTGAGGTGAAACAAGATCACGGTCGAGACGGCGATAGCGCGCAGGCCATCGAGCCCGCGCAAGCGGAAGGGCGTCTCCGTTGTAGCCATCGCTCAAGCCTAGACTCGGTGTCGTGAACGTTCGCCTGCGGCTCGACATCGCCTACGACGGCACGAACTTCAACGGCTGGACCAAGCAGCCCGGACTGCGCACCGTGCAAGGGGTTCTCGAAGAAGCCCTCTCCACTGTCTTCCAGCGGCACGGCGAGCCGCCGACGCTCACCGTCGCCGGACGAACGGATGCGGGCGTGCACGCCGTCGGGCAGGTCGCCCACCTAGACCTCACCCCCGCCCAACTGGCCAGCCTCGACGAGCGTCGCGGGCAGAGCGGGGCTGAGTCACTCGCCCGCCGGCTCAACGGCATCGCCGGTCTCTCGAGTGACGTCGTTGTGACGCGCTCCGGCCTCGCACCCGAGGGCTTCGACGCGCGCTTCAGTGGCATCTGGCGCCGCTACGAGTACCGGGTTGAAGACGCCACCCGGCCGCGCAATCCGCTCGTGCGCGGCTACACGCTCAGCTACCCCGCGGTGCTCGACGAGTCTGCGATGAACGAAGCGAGCACGGGCTTGGTCGGCCTGCACGACTGGGCGAGCTACTGCAAGCCTCGCGAGGGCGGCACCACGATTCGCACCCTGCAGGAATTCACCTGGAAGCGCCAGAACGACGGCGTGCTGCTCGCCCACGTGAAGGCTGACGCCTTCTGCCACTCGATGGTGCGATCGCTCGTGGGGGCCTCGATCGCTGTCGGCGAGGCAAAGCTCACCCCAGCAGATCTGATTCAACTGCGGGATGACGAAACCCGCACCAGCGCCTTCAAAGTCGTGCCCGCCAAGGGCCTCACCCTCGTCGAGGTTGGCTACCCGCCCGACGAACAGCTCGCCGCTCGCGCGGAGCAGACGCGTGCGCGCCGCGACGGAATAGACGTGCGGCCCAAAACCGACTAACCTAGACCCTTGGTGCCTGCGTCTCGTGCGCGACACCCGATCATGAGCCCTCCACCGGTTGGGTTCCCCACGAATCTCGTGCGGAACGCGCCAACGGAGCGGGATTCACGAACACCTCACTCGATCAAGAAAGCAGTACTCCTGTGACTCGTACGTTCTCACCCACGCCGCAAGATGTGCAGCGCGACTGGCTGATCATTGACGCCACCGACATCGTGCTCGGCCGTCTCGCCAGCCACGTAGCGATCCTGCTGCGCGGCAAGCACAAGGCAACCTTCGCCCCCCACATGGACATGGGCGACTTTGTCATCATCATCAACGCAGAGAAGATTGCCCTCACCGGCTCGAAGCTCGCGCAGAAGAAGGCCTACCGCCACTCGGGTTACCCGGGCGGACTCACGGCGACCAGCTACACCGAGCTGCTCGAGAAGCACCCGACGCGCGCCGTCGAGAAGGCCGTTCGCGGCATGCTGCCGAAGAACTCGATCGGTCGCGCGCAGCTCGCCAAGCTGAAGATCTACGTCGGCGCCGAGCACCCCCACGCTGCCCAGCAGCCGAAGACGTACACCCTCTCCCAGGTCGCCCAGTAGCGCCGGCTCTAGAAACTTAAAGGACTACATCATGGCGAACATCGCAGACAGCATCGAAGAGCTCCCCGAGGGCATCACCACCACCGAGGGCAGCTACACCACCGAGAGCACGCCGGAGGCGGCCCCCAAGGCTCCCCGCGCCGTTCTCAACGTTCCCGGCGCAGCCGTTGGACGTCGCAAGCAGGCCATCGCCCGCGTGCGCATCAAGCCGGGCGCCGGCAGCATCACGGTCAACGGCCGTGAGTTCGAGGAGTACTTCCCGAACAAGCTCCACCAGCAGCTCATCAACGACCCGTTCAAGGTGCTCGACCTCCTCGGCAGCTACGACGTGATCGCGAAGATCACCGGCGGTGGCCCCTCGGGCCAGGCCGGTGCGATGCGCCTCGCGATCGCCCGCTCGCTCAACGAGATCGACCGCGAGAACAACCGTCCCGCACTCAAGAAGGCTGGCTTCCTCACTCGTGACGCTCGCGTCATCGAGCGCAAGAAGGCCGGTCTCAAGAAGGCCCGCAAGGCTTCGCAGTTCTCGAAGCGCTAATCGGTTCGAGCGTCGGCCACCATGGCACGGCTTTTTGGAACGGATGGCGTTCGCGGCCTCGCTAATCGCGAGATCACCGTCGAGCTTGCACTCGGCCTTGCCCAGTCGGCAGCAGTCGTGCTGGGCAAGGGCCGATTTGCCGACGGTCGGCGTGCCTCTGGCAGGCGCCCGATCGCGGTCATCGCTCGTGATCCGCGGGTGAGCGGCGAGTTCATTGCCGCCGCGGTTGCCGCCGGGCTCTCGAGCTCTGGAGTCGACGTGTACGACGCCGGGGTCATCCCGACGCCTGCCGCTGCCTATCTGGTGGCAGACTTCAAGGCCGACTTCGGCGTGATGATCTCTGCCTCGCACAACCCGGCTCCCGACAACGGCATCAAGTTCTTCGCGGTCGGCGGGACGAAGCTTCCCGACATCGTCGAGGACCGCATCGAGGCAGCGCTCGGCGAGCAGAAGCTGGCACCGACCGGGCTCGAGGTTGGCCGCATCCGACGTTTTGCTGATGCGGAAGACCGCTACGTCGTGCACCTGCTGTCGACACTGCCGAACCGCTTAGACGGCCTTCACGTCGTCATCGACTGCGCGAACGGCGCGGCTGCGGGTATCTCTCCCGAGGTCTTCACCGACGCGGGTGCGCGGGTGACAGTCATCGGCTCTGACCCCGACGGTTACAACATCAACGACGGCGTCGGCTCGACCCACCTCGACGTTCTCGCAGCGGCGGTTCTCGAGCACGGCGCCGACCTCGGTATCGCCCACGACGGTGATGCAGACCGGTGCCTCGCGGTCGACCACGAGGGCACCGTCGTCGACGGCGATCAGATCATGGCGATCCTCGCTGTGGCTATGAAAGAGCGCGGACACCTCAAGAACGACACCCTGGTGGCGACCGTTATGAGCAACCTCGGCCTGCGCACCGCGATGCAGCAGAACGGCATCACCGTGCTGCAGACCGCGGTCGGAGACCGCTATGTTCTCGAGTCGCTCACCGAGCACGGGCTCAGCCTCGGCGGTGAGCAGTCTGGGCACGTGATCATGAGCGAGTTCGCCACGACCGGCGACGGAATTCTCACCGGCCTGCACATCGCCGCCGAGGTGGCACGCACCGGCAAGACGCTTAAAGAGCTCGCCTCGGTCATGACCGTCTTTCCGCAGGTGATGATCAACGTGCGCGATGTCGACCACCACGCCCTCGCAGGAAACACCGTGATTGCCGCGGCAGTTGCTGCAGCCGAAGCGGAGCTCGGCGACACCGGACGCGTGCTGCTGCGCCCCTCTGGCACCGAGCCGATGGTGCGAGTCATGGTCGAGGCGGCGGACGAGGCGACGGCACAGCGCATCGCAGAGCAGCTGTCTGCCGTGGTTAAGGCCGAGCTCTAGATCTTGCGCAGCAGCACGCTGTCGACCGCGTGCCTGGCGTCCTTGCGCAGCACGAGCGAGGCGCGAGCCCGCGTCGGAAGGATGTTCTCGAGCAGATTCGGCTCGTTGATGTTCTTCCAGATGCTGCGGGCTCTGGCTCGCGCCTGATCTTCGGTAAGAGTTGAGAACCGGTGAAAGTAGGAGTCGGGGTTGCTGAAGGCGCCGCGCTGCAGGCTGAGGAATCTCTCTTCGTACCAGGTGGCGATGTCGGCCGTGCGGGCATCCACATAAATCGTGAAGTCGAACAGATCGCTGACGGCAAGGCGGTGTCCCGCGGTGGCTGGCTGCAGCACGTTGAGGCCTTCGACAATGAGCACGTCGGGCTGCTTCACCACGATCTGTTCGCCGGGGACGATGTCGTAGCTCAGGTGGGAGTAGACGTTGGCGCTGACCTCTGGCATGCCGCTCTTCACCTGGCTGACGAAGCGCAGCAGGCCGCGGCGGTCGTAGGACTCGGGAAAGCCCTTGCGCTCCATGAGGCCGCGGCGCTCTAGCTCGGCGTTGGGCAGCAGGAATCCGTCGGTCGTGACGAGCTCGACGTGGGGCGTGCCCTCCCAGTGTCCGAGCAGGGAGCGGAGGAGCCGCGCGACGGTTGACTTGCCCACGGCGACGGAGCCCGCGACACCGATTACGAAGGGCGTCGTTGTGCTCGACGCGCCCAGATATGACGTCGTCGACTGGTGCAGCTCCTTGGCCGCGTTGACGTAGAGGCTGAGCAGGCCGCTGAGGGGAAGGTAGACCTCATTGACCTCGCGAAGGTCGAGTTTGTCGCCGAGACCCTGCAACTGGGCGATCTCTGCCTCGCTGAGCGGGGCCTCCATCGTGGGGGCGAGCGCCGCCCAATCCTGGCGGTCGATCTCGAGGAACGGCGACAGGTGGCCGGAGTCTGGCATCTGAAAAGCCTACTGGCGGCAAGTGCTCGGCTCTTTCGCGTAAAATTCTCGACCATGTGCGGAATCGTTGGATATGTCGGAGACAACAAGAGCATCGAGGTGCTCCTCGGGGGCCTTCGACGTCAGGAATACCGGGGCTACGACTCCGCCGGTGTCGCGGTGATCGATGTGGATGGTCACATCGACTCCCGCAAGAAGGCGGGCAAGCTGCAGGCCCTCGTCGACGAACTCGATGTGAACCCCATTAGCGACGGTGCCACCGGCATCGGCCACACCCGCTGGGCGACCCACGGTGGACCGACTGACCGCAACGCGCACCCGCAGCTGGGCGACAACGGCAAGCTGGCCCTCATTCACAACGGCATCATCGAGAACTTCTTTGAGCTCAAGGAAGAACTGCTTGCCGAAGGCGCGATCTTCACCAGTGACACCGACTCCGAGGTCGCGGCTCTTCTCGTCGGCAAGGCCTACCAGGAGACCAAGGATGTGACGAAGGCCCTGCAGCAGGTCGTCGCCCGCCTGCACGGCGCCTTCACCCTGCTCGTCATCCACGAGGACCAGCCTGGCGTCGTCGTCGGAGCCCGCCGCAACTCCCCGCTGGTGATCGGCCTCGGTGACGGCGAGAACTTCCTTGGCAGCGACGTTGCCGCTTTCGTCGAGCACACCCGCCGCGCGGTCGAGATCGGCCAGGACCAGATCGCGACGATCCGCACGGATTCCGTCGAGGTCACGGACTTCGACGGTAACCCGGTAGAGACCAAGGAATACGAGATCAACTGGGACGCCTCTGCCGCAGAGAAGGGCGGCTGGTCGAGCTTCATGGCGAAGGAGATCAGCGAGGAGCCCGAGGCTGTCGCGAAGACGCTGCTCGGCCGTGTTGTCGCTGACACCGTGCGCCTTCCGGAGCTCGATGGCATCGGCGATGAAGTGCTCGAGAGCATCGATCGCATTGTCGTTATCGCTTGCGGTACCGCCGCCTACGCCGGCCAGCTCGGTAAGTATGCGATCGAGAAGTGGTCGCGCATTCCCGTCGACGTCGAGCTCTCGCACGAGTTCCGCTACCGTGAGCCAATCCTCACCGAGCGCACCCTCGTCGTATCGATCAGTCAGTCGGGCGAGACCATGGACACGCTCATGGCGGTCAAATACGCCAAGGAGGCCGGCGCTCAGGTGCTCTCCATCTGCAACACCCAGGGCTCGTCGATTCCGCGCGAGTCACATGCCGTGCTGTACACGCACGCCGGCCCGGAGGTCGCTGTCGCGTCGACGAAGGCGTTCCTCGCTCAGGTGACCGCGCTGTACCTGCTCGGCCTTCACCTCGGCCGAGTGCGATCGACCATCAACCCCGATGAGATTTCCGCCGCGGCCGCAGAGCTCAACGATATTCCGGAGAAGATCTCTGAGGTGCTGCTGTCTGCCGCATCGATCAAGCAGCTTGCCCACTGGATGACCGACACCAAGTCCGTGCTCTTCCTCGGTCGCAACGTTGGCTTCCCGGTTGCGCTCGAGGGTGCCCTCAAGCTCAAGGAGCTCGCCTACATTCACGCCGAGGGTTTCGCCGCCGGTGAGCTCAAGCACGGTCCGATCGCGTTGATCGAGCCCGGCCAGATCGTGTTCGTCATCGTTCCGAGCCCGCGGGACCCCTCGTCGCTGCACCCCAAGGTGGTCTCGAACATTCAGGAGATCCGAGCCCGCGGCGCTCGCGTAGTCGCGATCGCCGAGAAGGGCGATGCCGCAGTGCTGCCCTTCGCCGACGAGGTGATTCCGATTCCGCTCGCTGGAACCCTGTTCGAGCCGCTGCTCGCTGTCGTGCCGCTGCACATCTTCGCCATGGAACTCGCCGCGGCCAAGGGGCTCGACGTCGACCAGCCGCGCAACCTGGCGAAGTCCGTCACGGTCGAGTGACGCGATGATCGTCGGCATCGGCGTCGATGTTGTGGATCTCGCTCGCTTCGAGCGAGCCCTGGATCGCACGCCGAAGCTGAAGTCGCGGCTCTTCGCCGAGGCCGAGCTCAGCACTCCTGACCGCGTGTTGTCGCTGCGGTCCCTCGCCGGGCGCTTTGCCGCAAAGGAAGCGCTGATCAAGGCGCTGGGGGACTCGACCGGCATCCAGTGGCACGACATGCAGGTGGTGAGCGGCGACGACCGCAATCCGCGCTTCGTGTTGTCTGGTGCGGCCGCGGCCGTCGCTAGCGAGCGCGGTGCTACGCGCCTGCACCTCTCGATGAGCCACGATGGCGGCGTCGCCGTCGCCTACGTGGTGGCAGAGTCGTGACCCGACCGATGCGCGAGGCGCTCATCAACGTCACCGCGATCGCCGACAACGTGGCCGCGCTGCGCAATGACCAGAACGCCATGGTCATCGTCAAGGCGAACGGTTATGGCCATGGTGCCGTCGAGAGCGCACGGGCGGCGCTGGAGGGCGGGGCCAGCTGGCTTGGCGTCGTCGACCTCGACGAGGCCCTCGAGCTGCGCAACGCGGGAATCGCCGCGCCCGTGCTCGCCTGGATCCACGACCCTGCAACCGACTTCGCCGAGGCGGTCAGCCGCGACATCGACCTCGGCGTCAATTACCTCGGGCAGCTCGAACAGATTGCCGCCTCAGAGGGGCGTGCCAATGTGCAGGTCAAGCTCGACACCGGGCTGGGCCGCAACGGGGTGCCCGAGAGTGAGTGGCAGGCCTTCTTTGAACGGGCGGCGGCGCTGGAAGCTGCCGGTGCGATCCGTGTTCGTGGCTTGTTTAGCCACCTGTCGAGCGCCGGTTCCGTGGTCGACCAGCAGCATCTCGCCCGCTTCACGAGTGGTCTCGAGCAGGCGCGGGCCGCTGGGCTCGACCCCGAGGTCATCCACCTGACGGCGACCGGCGGCACGCTGCAGCTGCCCGCCGGCCACTTCTCGATGGTGCGTATCGGCATCGGCGCCTACGGCCTGACCCCGTTCGAGCAGGGGGAGCGCGTGCCCGTTGCCCTCACCCCGGCCATGCAGGTCAGCGCGAGCATCGTCAACGTCAAGCGCGTGCCCGCCGGCTCCGGGCTGTCGTACGGCCACACCTACGTCGCAGAGCGAGACACCACCGTCGCGCTCGTGCCGCTCGGCTACGCCGACGGGATGCCGCGTCACGCCTCGAACGCCGGCCCGGTCAGCATCAACGGCCAGACCTATCGCGTCAGCGGCCGCATCGCCATGGACCAGTTCATCGTCGACGTCGGCGACGCCGAGGTTTCGGTGGGGGATCGCGCGATCGTCTTCGGCAACCCGGCGGATGGCCTGCCCAGCGCCGACGACTGGGCGACGGCCGCCGACACCATCAACTACGAGATCGTCACGCGCATCGGGTCGAGGGTCGTGCGCCGGTACGAGCGATGATCGTCGCAACACCCGACGAGATGGCCGCCCTCGGCGCTCGCATCGCAGGGCAGCTGCGGGCCGGCGACCTCGTCGCCCTCAACGGCGAACTCGGCGCGGGCAAGACGACGCTGACGCGCGGTCTCGGCGAGGCATTGCAGGTGCGGGGCGCGGTCACCAGCCCGACTTTCGTGCTGGCGCGCACCCACCCGCGCGCTGACGGCCCTCCGCTCGTGCACGTCGACGCCTACCGCCTGCAGAGTGCTGTCGAACTCGACGATCTCGACATCGACTTCGAACGCTCGATCACGGTCGTCGAGTGGGGCGCAGGACTGCTCGACGGAATCACCGACGACTGGCTCGAGCTCGATATCGTTCGCCCCGTCGGCGGGGTCGAAACCGAGGATGGCGTCGAGCCCCGCACCGTCACCATCACGGGTCACGGTGAGCGCTGGGCCGACCTCTCGTGGTTGGCTAGCTAACGTGCTTCTCGCCATCGACACCTCCGCAGGCACGAGCGTCGCCGTCGTGGATCGCGACCGCGGCGTGCTCGCCAGCCGCGACTCCGCTGACACCCGCGGCCACGCCGAGATCATCGGCACCTACATCGCCGAGTGCCTCGCTGAGGCCGGCGTGGCGGTCAGTGAGCTCAGCGGCGTTGTCGCTGGCATGGGACCAGGACCCTTCACCGGCCTCCGCGTTGGCATCGCGGCCGCGCGCACCTTCGCTTTCGGGGCAGGCAAGCCAGTGATTCCCGTGGTCAGCCACGACGCGATCGCCCTCGGCCTTACAGAGCCCACCCTCATAACAACGGATGCCCGCCGCCGCGAGGTCTACTGGTCGCTGTACGCCGCCCCCGATTCACTCGGCCTGCCCGTTCGCGAGAGCGGCCCGGCCTTGGCGAAGCCGGCCGAGCTGCTCACGCCACAGGGCTACGCCCGTCTCGACGCCCTCACCGTCAGCGCCGCTCAGCTCGGCCTGCTGGCCGAGGCGATGTACGTGCACGGTCGACCGTTTGCATCGAGTGAGGCGCTCTACCTTCGCTCGCCCGACGTGACGCTGTCGGCCGGGCCGAAGCGGGTGAGCTGATGACCTGGCTGCTGCGACGGGCCGGGGTCGACGACCTCGACGCGATCATGGCGATCGAGACGGCGACCTTCGCGAACGACGCCTGGTCGCGCGAGATCATGCGCTCCGAGTTGGCCAACCGACACACGTACTACCTCGTGGCACTGGGTGACGGGGTTGAGGGCTATGCGGGGTTGCGGTCGCCGTTTGGAATTGGGCAGGGCGACATCCAGACGATTGCCGTTGTCGAGAGCGCTCGGGGCAAGGGCCTCGGCCGCACGCTGATGAACGCTCTGCTCAGCGAAGCGCGCACGCGAGGCGCAGCCGAGATCTTTCTCGAGGTGCGCGCAGACAACCCCGGCGCGCAGCACCTCTATGAGAACCTCGGGTTCGAGCAGATCGACCTGCGCAAGAAGTACTACCAGCCTGACGGGGTCGACGCGATAATCATGCGCCTCACCCTGCCTGAACCGACGGTAGTGATCGCATGACCGCCCCCCTCGTGCTTGGCATTGAGACGAGCTGCGACGAGACCGGCATCGGCATCGTGCGCGGCCAGCAGCTGCTCGCCAACGTGATCAGCAGCTCGATGGACGAGCACGCCCGCTACGGGGGAGTCGTGCCAGAGGTCGCCGCCCGTGCACACCTCGAGGCGATCGTGCCCGCCCTCGAGGAGGCCCTGCGCACTGCCGGGGTCACCCTCGACGAGCTCGATGCCATTGCCGTCACCAGCGGCCCGGGGCTTGCCGGCGCGCTCATGGTCGGCGTCGCCGCGGCCAAGGCACTCGCTGTCTCGCTCGACAAGCCGCTCTACGCGGTCAACCACCTTGTCGGCCACGTCGGCGCCGACGTGCTTCGCGACGACGGCACCGACATCGACCTTCCGACAATCGCTCTGCTGGTCTCTGGTGGCCACACCAGCCTCCTGCTCGTGCGTGACCTCATCGACGACGTCGAGCTGCTCGGCGAGACGATCGACGACGCTGCGGGGGAGGCCTTCGACAAGGTTGCCCGACTGCTCGGGCTGCCATACCCGGGCGGACCGCAGATCGACCGTGCCGCTGTCGGCGGCGACCCGAGAGCGATCCGCTTTCCCCGCGGACTCACCCACCAGAAAGACATGGAAAAGCACCGCTACGACTTCTCGTTCAGCGGTCTCAAGACCGCGGTTGCCCGCTGGGTCGAGCAGAAGCGCGACTCCGGTGAAGAGCTGCCACTGGCGGATGTCGCCGCGAGTTTCAGAGAGGCCGTCGCCGACGTACTGCTGACGAAGGCAATCGCGGCCTGCCACGACCACAACGTGCCGCGGTTGCTGCTCGGCGGCGGAGTGGTTGCCAACGCGCGCGTGCGCGAGCTCGCAGCCGAGCGCTGTGCCGCCGCTGGCATTGAGCTGCGCGTGCCACCGCTGTCGCTGTGCACCGACAACGGGGCGATGATCGCGGCGCTTGGGGCACAGCTGGTCGCGGCTGGTCGCGCGCCGTCATCCCTGTCATTCGGGGCGGACTCGACCCTGCCGGTGACCACGATTCAGGCCTAGAGGGTGAGTTTGCAGGGTGCACGCGATAGCGTGGATGAGCCGCCCCGCACCGGGGCGATTTCTCGACCGTGGAGCACCTGTGGCTGACAAAGAACCGTCCGACGTCCCGCCGATTCCGATCCCTCCGATCGTCGACCTCACCGGCAACGGCGCAGAGCCAGAGGAGCAGACCGTCGTTCGCCCTCGCAAGAAGGCTGCGCCCAAGGTGGTTCCTCCGGCTGAGACCCCCGCCGCGGTTGCTCCCATCGAGCCAACACCAGAGGTCGCCGCGGCGCCGGCCGCTCCAGCCGCCCCCGCAGCCGAGCAGCCCAACCCCTACGCGCAGCCGAATCCCTACGCGCAGGCTCCTGCGGCTCCAGCAGCCCAGCCGAACCCGTACGCGGCACCCGCTGCGCCGGGCGCGCCCGGTGCCCCGCA
>Ga0247814_10000284_pt1 | contig 44027 bp, 36 predicted proteins | sample UWRJL179409R1_FD_179947 | JGI IMG/M metagenome (GOLD analysis project Ga0247814, IMG submission 179947) | Plant litter microbial communities from Arlington Agricultural Research Station in Wisconsin, United States - UWRJ-L179-409R-1 | ecosystem: Environmental > Terrestrial > Plant litter >... | reverse complement strand
TACAGGGTTTTGCGTTCAATACGCGAAAGTGCGGCTAACCTCGCCTCTGTAGGAGCGCGCTTGCCCGCGATGGCGTCAGGTCAGTCGATGAATGTCGCGCCTGATCGACCGAGTCGCGAGCAAGGTGGAACGCCACCCCGGTCCTCCTACAGGGTTTTGCAACCTGTAGGAGCTCACGAGCAACGCGAGGCAGCGATGGCGGTTTGCCTGACATACCGCATCGCGGGCGTCGTAACCTCCGTGCGCTCCTACAGGGGATCTGTGTGGGCCGGCCTGCTTGCAGCTTTTCTAGTCGGCCCAGCATTTGCAGCCCCTCTGGAGCAGTTAAAGCTGGTGTCCGAGCATCCGGTGGATGCCATGGTTGGCGGCAATCTGTCGGGGTTGGCGGTCTGCAACGGTCAGTTGTGGGCTATTTCTGATCGTGACGACAACGTGCTTTACCGCATGGATAGAACGCAATCCGTGTGGCAGGCACAACCGGTGGCCATTGAAGTGCAGGATGTGCCTGAAAGTAATTTGCCGGTCAATTTGCGCTCGCTGGCCAAGCTTTCGTCTTACATACGCGGCGGTAGTCTGGACTTCGAAGGCATCAGCTGCGACGCGCAAGGCAACAAGTACGTAGTCAGTGAAGCCCACGCCGAGGTGCTCAAAGTACCTGTCGAGGGCAGCCCCGTCTGGTTGACGTTGCCCGCAGAACTGGTGGCTCAGGCCCGTGCCAAGGGCATGCTGCAACATTTCAACGCTATTTTTGAAGGGCTGGCGATCAGCCCCGAAGGCGATCGCTTGTGGCTGGCGGCTGAGCGGGATCAGCGCGGTTTGCTGGTAGTGCACCAGGACGGTGACGGCTGGCGTTGCAAGGGCAGCTGTGTCCTGCGCACTGAGCCGGGCAAGGAAGTCCTGCCGCCCCAGGTGGGCGGCAAGTCCGTATCGCGAGATTTCGCTGACCTGTCGCTGTTCAACGGCAAGCTTTACGCCCTTGAGCGCTCCGCCTACCGCATCTGTCGTCGTACCTTGCTTACGGGCGCTACCGAACGCTGCTGGTCGTTTTCCGCTGAGGCGCTCAAGCCCGATCGGCTTTACGAGCAGCGCTTTGGCCTGACCGAGGCGCTGGTCGTCGATGAAACGGGCGCGTGGGTCGGCGTCGATAACAACTTTGGTGAACGCGCCGATGGCGAAAAACGCCCGATTGTCTGGCGTTTCGCCGCACCAGCCGGCGGCTGGAGCGAAAGACGATGAGCCAGCAGCCTCCCGGTAAGCGTGCGGGGAAGGTGTTGATGATTCTGGCCTGGGCCGCGGCGCTGTTTCTGGCGACGCGGTTTTTTGGTGAGTGGGAACAGCGTCAGGAGAATCCCAACGCGGTCGTCACCTCACAACACGGTGATGGTTACATCGAAGTGCAATTGGTGGGCAACCGCCAGGGCCATTTCGTCAGCACGGGCAAGATCAACGATCACGTCGTGCAGTTTTTGCTGGATACCGGAGCTACCGATGTGGCGATTCCGGGCGAGGTGGCTAAAACCTTGCAAATGCAACGGGGTGCGCCAGTCTGGGTCAGCACCGCCAACGGCCGCAGCGAAGGCTTTCGAACTTCCATCGAGCGCCTGCAGCTGGGCGATATCGTCCTGAACAACGTGCGCGCCCTGGTGGTGCCCGGTCTGGACGGAGAACAAGTGCTGCTGGGCATGAGCGCAATGAAACAACTCGAATTCACCCAGCGCGGCGGCACCATGCTGCTGCGCCAGACCACGAAATAATGAGGCACGCATGAGCGACTCCCTTGACCTCAGCCTGGATGGTGTAGAACGCCGATCACTGGCTGACTTCACCGAACAGGCCTACCTCAACTATTCCATGTACGTGATCATGGACCGCGCCTTGCCGCATATCGGCGACGGCCTGAAGCCGGTACAGCGGCGCATCATCTACGCCATGAGCGAATTGGGCCTGGACGCAGACTCCAAGCACAAGAAGTCGGCACGTACCGTCGGCGACGTGCTCGGCAAGTTCCATCCCCACGGCGACTCGGCCTGCTATGAAGCCATGGTGCTCATGGCCCAGCCCTTCAGCTACCGCTATACGCTGGTAGACGGCCAGGGCAACTGGGGTGCGCCGGATGATCCGAAATCCTTCGCCGCCATGCGTTACACCGAGGCGCGGCTGTCGCGTTATTCCGAAGTGCTGCTCAGCGAGCTGGGTCAGGGCACGGCGGACTGGGTGCCGAACTTCGACGGCACCCTGGACGAACCAGCTGTTCTGCCTGCACGTTTGCCGAACATCCTGCTCAATGGCACCACCGGTATCGCGGTGGGCATGGCCACTGACGTACCTCCGCACAACTTGCGGGAAGTCGCTACAGCCTGTGTGCGTCTGCTCGATGAGCCGAAGGCCACCGTTGAGCAACTCTGCGAGCACATTCAAGGGCCGGATTACCCGACTGAAGCGGAAATCATCACGCCCCGCGCCGACCTGCTGAAAATGTATGAAACCGGCAAGGGCTCGGTGCGCATGCGCGCCGTTTACCACGTCGAGGACGGCGACATCATCGTCACCTCGCTGCCCCATCAAGTTTCCGGCGCCAAGGTGCTGGAGCAAATCGCAGCGCTGATGCAGGCCAAGCCTTCCAAGGCGCCGCAGGTTGCCGATCTGCGGGATGAGTCTGACCACGAGAACCCTTGCCGCATCGTGATCATTCCGGTCAACAGCCGAGTCGACCACGAAGCGCTCATGCAGCACCTGTTTGCAACAACTGATCTGGAGTCCAGCTACCGGGTCAACATCAACATCATCGGTCTGGATGGCAAGCCGCAGCTGAAAAACCTGCGCGCGCTGCTGGTGGAATGGCTCGAATTCCGCGTGCGCACGGTGCGCCGCCGTCTGCAATTCCGTCTCGACAAGGTCGAGCGTCGTCTGCACCTGTTGGACGGCTTGCTGGTTGCCTATCTCAACCTGGATGAAGTGATCCACATCATCCGCACCGAGGAGCATCCCAAGGCCAAGCTGATCGAGCGCTTCGAGCTGAGCGAGATCCAGGCTGATTACATTCTGGATACGCGCTTGCGCCAATTGGCGCGTCTGGAAGAGATGAAGTTGCGCAACGAGCAGGACGAGCTGAACAAAGAGCGGACCAAGCTGATGGCTCTGCTCGGCAGCGAAGCCAAGCTCAAGAAATTGGTACGCACCGAGCTGATCAAGGATGCCGAAACCTATGGCGATGATCGCCGCTCGCCCATCGTGGAGCGCGCCGAAGCCAAGGCAATGACCGAACACGACCTGCTGCCTAATGAAAAAGTGACGGTCGTGCTTTCGGAAAAAGGCTGGGTTCGCTCGGCCAAAGGTCATGACATCGACGCAACCGGGCTTTCCTATAAGGCAGGGGATGGTTTCCAGACCGCTGCGATGGGCCGTTCCAACCAATATGCCGTGTTCATTGACTCCACAGGTCGCAGTTATTCGCTGGCGGCACATACCCTGCCGTCCGCGCGAGGCCAGGGCGAGCCGTTGACCGGCAAGCTCCAGCCACCTCCAGGTGCAACCTTCGAATGCGTGTTGCTACCTGAAGACGACGCCCTGTATGTGGTTGCCTCGGACGCCGGTTACGGCTTCGTGGTCAAGGGCGAGGATCTGCAGGCCAAGAACAAAGCCGGCAAGGCGCTGCTGAGCCTGCCTAAAGGCGCGAAAGTCATGCTGCCGCGTACCGTGGCGGATCGTGAGCAGAACTGGCTGGCGGCGGTGACTACTGAAGGTCGTCTGCTGATCTTCAAGATCAGCGATCTGCCGCAGTTGAGCAAAGGCAAGGGCAACAAGATCATTGGTGTGCCGGGTGATCGGGTAGCGAGTCGCGAGGAATATGTGACAGATATCGCCGTGATCCCGCAAGGCGCAACCCTAGTGTTGCAGGCGGGTAAACGTAACCTTTCGCTCAAGCCTGATGATCTTGAACATTACAAGGGCGAGCGGGGTCGGCGGGGTAATAAGTTGCCGCGAGGCTTCCAGCGCGTAGACGCCCTGTTGGTGGAAAACGCTTCTTAATGGTGATTTAGAGCTATCGGTCTTCGTTTTGCCACGAAGATCGACGCATAATCGCTGGAGTCATAGCGCATATTCACGGATGATATGACGTCCTGAGGTGCCAGCGTGGCTGAGTGCCTGCATGAATTTTGTGAGTATTTACACTGTGGATCGCCTGATGGCTGCCACCTGGATGGGATGATGAATCTTCTACGCCTTCCCGTTGTTTTGTTGATGACCGGTGTTTTGGGTCTGGCTGGTTGCAGTACGCAACAGCCGACTGCGCTTTATCAGCTCGACAGTGGAACGCCCGGCCAACCAACGCGCAATACTGGGTTGGCTGTTCTGCTCGGCCCGGTTTCGGTAGCCGATTACCTGCAACGCGAAACCCTGTTGCAGCGCCAGCCTGATGGGAGCCTGACTGCTTCGACCGATGGTCGTTGGGCGGGGAGTCTCTCTTCGGACATTGATCAATTGCTGTTGCGCCAATTGGCCTGGAAACTGGATAGCCAGCGTGTAGTGCTGGCGCCGGCAGTTGCCAACTTCACCCCTGATGTTCAGGTGGTGTTGTCCATTACCCGCCTGGACTCCGGTACCAAGCAGCCGGCGATTCTGGATGCGCAATGGCGTTTGCTCGATCGCAAGGGGCAGGTGCGGGATAGCCGGATCATTCACCTGGAGGAGCTGCATGCCGGAACCTCTGCCGATCAGGTGCGGGCGCAAGGTGTGTTGTTGCAGCGCCTGGCTGATCAGCTCAGTTCTGCGGTAAAGCCAATCTCCTGGCAGCCTGTGGAAGAGCCGAAAAAGGCTCCGGTGGCCAAGGCCAAAGAGCCTGAAAAACCCAAGATCCCCATGGCTTCACCGATCCGTACCGATCTGGAAGTGTTTCGCTTCTAGGTTCGACACAAAAAAGCCCGCAGCGATGCGGGCTTTTTTGTGGGTGGTTATCTGGCAGGGCGTCAGGGTTGAGAGCGACTGAATGACACCGTTTACCTGTAGGAGCGCACGGAGGTTACGACGCCCGCGATGGCGGTGCGTCAGGCTGATCGCCATCGCTGCCTCGCGGTGCTCGTGAGCTCCTACAGTGGTTAAGCCTTGCGCGTCTCGTGCATGCGCGCCAGCTGGCGCTCGAGCATCGACGGGTATGGCTCCATCAGGCGCTCAACACAGCACGCGCCTTCCGGGCTGGCGATGGGGCGAATACGGGCGCGCTGGCGAACCAGTGGGTCGTCGTTGATCTTGCGCTCTACCAGCAGCAGATTTCGGCTGTGCTGAGACAAGGCCAGGGCATCCTGGGCGGTTTCTGTCAGCAGCAGGTCGATCTGGTTCAAGCCGGTCAAGCCTTCACCCAATGTAAGGCCCAATTGCAGTTGCAGAGTGATGCCGCTATCGGCGACTTCAATCTGCAACGCATGGCTCAGGGCGCGCAACAGCTCACCGCAGCAAATCGCGTTGGTCAGGTAATCGTCACCGCTTTCCTGGCTATGGAACAGCATCAAGGTGCTGCCGTCGTTTAGCGTGTGCAGCTCGCCCTCGTATAGCGAAGAGGCCTGATCAAGGCAGTCGCGATAACGCTGCAGCAGGTCTGTCAGGCGCGCACGAGGCAGGCGACGCAGTTGATCCTGGGAGCCCAGTTGCACCGCGAGCACCGCACTCGGTTGCGGAGTGCTTGGGACCGCAGCCTTGCTGACGACCGGCGCCGGGCTGGCGTTGTCGCGCAGATCGGCAAATGGATCATCGCCGTCATCGTCTTCTTCATCTTCTTCGGCAACCAGACGACGCTGTATTGGCGGCGCTGGCAGGCGCGGAGTCTTGGGCGATTCGTCAAAACCTGGCTCGCGCTGACTGCGACCCTTGGTCACCGGTGCAGGCTCGTCGTCGACATCCAGATACGGATCGTCGGACTCCTCTTCGGCGTACTCGGGCTCAGGCTCAGGCTCGGGTTCCGGAATTGGGGGTGCGAAAGACGTGCGCAGTTGACGCGCCAGATCACCGATTTCATCCTGTCGTTCGACCGCCGGGGTGTACGGGTCGATATCACGCAGCCAGACCCGCAGCTGCAGCAATGGCGTGGAAATGTGACGGCCCAGACGAAGGCTCAATGCCAGAGCCAGCGCCAGCAGAATCCCGGCAAGAATGCCCATGCTCTGCAGGCTGATGGTCATCGGCTGCTGGAACTGCGACATGTCCAGGCTGATGCGCAAATGCCCGGCCATGACATCCTGGAAAGTAATCTTGATCTCATACAGGCCTTCGGCTTCGCCCAACAATCCGTTCTTCGGACGCTGGCCGGCTTCGGCGAGGATGCGGTTATCCACGCTGTAAATCGCGGCATGTGCCACCAGCGGGTTCTTGACCAGATTGCCCAGCAGCACGTTGAGGCTGAGGATGTCGTTGGACACCAGCAGCTCCGTGGCGGAGGTCGCAGTCTGCGTGGTTAATGCCTGACCCAGCGCATCGGCTTGCTCATGCATGGCCTGCTTGAACTGCAAACCCATGACGCCGGCGTAGATCACCAGCGCCAAGGCGACGAGGATCACGTTATGGCTGGCAATGCGCAAAGCAATCGGCACACGGCGATGACGCAGTGCACGGAAGATGAGCAGGAAGAAATTATCGGTTTTAACTGGCGTGGGCCGGTTCACAGAGCACGGCTCTTTCGGTGAAGTTCGCGCGCAGTATAACGACCGACCCAGTGGCGGCAAAGCGCTGCCTGTGCCCGATGGTCACTGAAAGTGGTTAGAATGCGGTTTTTTTCCACTGCTGGGGTGTCCCTTGCGCGAAATCGTCCTGATAAACATCACTGGTGAAGACCGTCCCGGTCTCACTTCGGCCATCACTGGCGTGCTTGCCCAAGGCGAGGTGAACATCCTCGACATCGGTCAGGCGGTGATCCACGACACCTTGTCGTTCGGCATCCTGGTGGAAATTCCGGGAACCGAGCAGGGCGCTTCGGTCCTCAAGAAACTCCTTTCTACAGCGGCGAGCCTGGATCAGCAGGTGCGCGTCACGCCGATATCGGAAGACGACTACCAGCACTGGGTCGACAGTCAGGGCCACTCACGGCATATCGTGACGCTGCTCAGCCGCAAGGTGACCGCCGAACAACTTCAGCGCGTCACCGCGATCACCGCGCAATTTGGACTCAATATCGACAAGATCGATCGCCTGTCTGCGCGTACACCGCTGGATGCCCCCACTGATAGAAGCAAGGCATGCATTGAGTTTTCAGTGCGTGGCGAGCCTTCCGATGCCCAGGCTTTGCAGGCCGAGTTCCTCAGCGTTGCTCATGAGCTGAACATTGATATCGCGTTCCAGCAGGACTCACTGTACCGCCGCAACCGTCGTCTGGCAGTGTTCGACATGGACTCGACGCTGATCGAAGCGGAAGTGATTGATGAGCTGGCCAAGGCATACGGTGTGGGAGATCGGGTTTCAGAAATCACCGAGCGCGCCATGCGTGGGGAGTTGGATTTCCGTGCCAGCTTCAAAGAGCGCATGGCCTTGCTCAAAGGTCTGGACGTCAGCGTGCTGGATGCAATCGGCGCGTCGCTACGCCTGACCGAGGGCGCTGAAAACCTGTTCGCCGAACTCAAGCGCCTGGGCTACAAGACGGCGATTCTGTCGGGTGGTTTTACTTACTTTGCCAGGCAGGTTCAGGCGAAGCTGGGCATCGACTACGTATTCGCCAACGAGCTGGAAGTGGTAGATGGCAAATGCACCGGTGTGGCGGTGGAACCCATTGTCGATGCTCAGCGAAAGGCTGACTTGCTGCGCGAACTGGCGGCGAAGGAAGGCTTGAGCCTTGAGCAGACCATTGCTGTGGGTGACGGCGCCAACGACCTGCCGATGCTAGCGATTGCCGGTCTGGGCGTTGCGTTCCGGGCCAAGCCATTGGTTAAGCAGTCAGCTAAACAGGCAATCTCGACCTTGGGCCTGGATGGCGTTCTGTACCTGTTGGGCGTCCGGGATCGGGAAGGGCGGGGCTGATCCACCCTGTTGGAGCGAGGCTTGCCCGCGAATGCATCATTTCAGGCGCTATTGATGCATCGGATGTAATGGCCTCTTCGCGAGCAAGCTCGCTCCCACAGGTGTTGAGACCAGCCATTTTTCGCTACAACGACGACCACAACGAATCAAACTCCTGATCCGCTTTCGGTGTACTGCCTCCGGAGCCGACGGGAGCTTCGAAGGTCTGGTATTCGAACTGGTTGTAGCTGCCACTGCTGGCCCGTTGAGTGCCCAGCAGGCCGCGCAGTTGTTCGCCGGCGATATTGATGATCACGCTGTGGCCTTCCTTGAACGGCAGGCGCGGGGCCAATATCGTGGCGGGCTGTTCCATGGCGCGGACTTCCGGCAGCATCAGCGCACGCATGAACGGGCTGTTCTGGCCGTCACGCACGATCTGCAAGCCACAAGGCTGAGCGAGCGGTGCGATCAGCTCGATGCCCATCTGTGTCCCGCCACTGCGGACCTGCCGCACCCAGCGTATGACCGCGATGCTCCAGCCTTGCCCCGCGTAATCCTGAATCCCTACCAGCTCACCCGCTTGCAACTGCGGCGGCACTTCCTTGGGCCATGCCAGGCAATAGCCACCGGGGCTGTGGTTGACGATATGCAGCTCGAAGGTCGGGAAACCTTGCTGTGCATTGGAGGCCGACTCGCCGCCGTCAGCCTCGGCCTGCTGATACTCGATTTCCTCGTACGGCAGCATATGTTCCGAGGTGTTGCCACGCTGGGAATCGAAAGCGTTGCCCCAGGGATCATCGGTTTTATCGCTGACCAGTTCGAGTTTGAACTCGGCCGCTTTTGGCGCGGGCATTTGCAGCATTTCGCTGAATGATCGCTCGCCGGCCAGGAAGTAGTGCAAGGCGCTCATGCCGATACACAGGGAAAGCTGGCCTTGCCCTGGGGTGCGCTGGAAGGTTCTCTCGGCGACGTCGCCCCAGACCACCGCCAGATGTTGCAGAAACTCGGTGGTGAAACCCGGCGGGACGAGCAACGGTAGCTGTGAACGCTGTTCGGCGGGCGTCTCCAGGTAGCGATTGATCATCGCCGAAAGCGCCTGAGTGTTTATCCCCAGCAGATTGGCGTGCTGCTCTTCAGGGAAGAGTGACTTGTAGAGCGGCGGCTTGTCTTGTTTGGCCGACAGGGCGAACAGACTGCTTTCATCGACAGGTGACTGCAACCGCACCAACGGGCTCCAGGCGTCGAGCACCTCGGCCAGGCGTCCGATATTGAGCTGGCGCATCTGGTTGCAGCGCGAACAGCCCATCATCAGGCCGATGATGTAGGTTTGCTCGACGGTCAGTGCACGGGTATGGCTGGCTTGCTCGTCATTGACCGGCAGATTCTGCAGTTGATGCCGGCAAGCGATCAGGTAGAGCTGATGCAGTTCGACCCATAAACCATCCTGCACAGGACAATACAGCTGGGTGGCGCGAATCAAAGGGCCATTGAGGCAGTGCAGTGCACGTTGCAGCGCAGTGGTCAGCAGCGGCATCCGGTCTTTGGTCAGACGTGAGCTGATTCGCTCAACGATCAGTTTGTAGCCGACGGCCAGATGATTTTGCAGCGCCTGACACAGGTTGGCGACCTTGCGTGGACGCTCATCGAGTACCACAGCCTGATTGAGAAAGTGCCGCTCCAGATGCTTGCACACGAAATAGACTTCTGGGCGAAGCAGCTCAAGCAATTGCAGGCGATTGTCGCTGGGCGTGAGCAGCTGATTGAGCTCAGTGAGGCCCTGATAGAGTTGGCGGGCGGTTTCGCCAAGGTTTGCTTTGGGCAGCGTGGATATCCAACGCTTGAGATCTTTGGGAGTGGCTTCACAGAATGTCAGGCTCGACTGCGTTGGCGTAGGTACACGCAACAACACAGGAAGGCTCAAATTACTCATGTGACAGGCTGACTCCAACTACCTACTTTGGCCCGAACGGCTGCTTTGAACGACGCATTGATCGATTCTCGTGAAAGGAAGCGTATCTGCGTCAATACAATGCGAACTTTCCTACAGCGCCGACGCTGGACTTTAACAGCATCAGCCCTTCGCCGCAGCCCTGTGGGGCGGTCCAGACCTGCCAAAGCTGACAGGTGGACGCCTTTTGGGCTGCTCAAGAACTGCAATAGTGGCACGCACTGCCACTATTGCAACCCTGTCAGACCTCGACAGGCATTGCCAGGGCCTGGCCCATGCGCACCGGCGACGTCGCCGCGAGTTGCTCGGCCCACTTCACCTGATTCGGACCAAACAGGACAATCGCCGTGGAGCCCAGCTTGAAGCGGCCCATTTCTGCACCTTTCTCCAGATGGATAGGTGCGCGTGCGGCTTCGTCGTAGCGGAAGGTTTTCAGTTGGCGTTTAGGCGGTGTCACCAGCCCGGCCCACACCGTCTCGATGGACGCAACGATCATGGCGCCCACCAGCACAACGGCCATCGGCCCGCGCTCGGTATCGAACACGCAGACGGCGCGTTCGTTTTGAGCGAACAACTCAGGTACGTTTTCGGCTGTGGTCTGATTGACCGAGAAAATCCGGCCCGGAACGTAAACCATCTCCCGCAGGGTGCCGGCCAATGGCATGTGGACCCGGTGGTAATCCTTCGGCGAAAGATAAACCGTGGCAAATTCGCCCCCCATGAACGGCGCCGCCAGTGCGGCATCGCCACCGAGCAGCTCTAGGACGCTGAAACTGTGGCCCTTGGCCTGGAAAATGCGCCCTTGTTCGATCGGGCCCAATTGGCTGATTGCACCATCTGCCGGGGACAGAATCGCGCCGGGGGTTTCATCCAGCGGACGAGCACCGGGTTTGAGTGCGCGGGTGAAGAAGGCGTTGAAGTGTTCGTAGGCGGCGAGGTCTTCAACGAGCGCCTGCGACATGTCCACTTGATAGCGGCGAGCGAACCAGGCGGTGAAGGCATTCTTGAACCAGCGCACGCGACATTCGGCCACGCAGCCCGCCAATCGCGACAGGAGGTGGTGAGGTAGCAAATACTGGCTGAGGATAAACAGACGCTCTTTCATCAAAATTCCTAACGTATTCGTAATAAGTGTGCAGGTCGATCAACGCTCTACAGGTGTGTCCGGATGATTGCCCCATTCGCCCCATGAACCTGCGTAGCCTTTGACTCTTGGGTAGCCCAGCGCTTTGGCGACCAGATAAGTGAAGCCGGAGCGGTGGTGGGTCTGGCAGTGAGTAATGATTTCTTTGTCGGCGGTGATGCCCAGGCTATCCAGGATTTCTGCGATGTCTTCACGAATGCGCAAATTGCGCGCCGGATCCATGCCAGCAGTCCATTCGAAATTGACAGCTCCGGGGATGTGACCGCTCTTGGCGGCGAGGACTTTCTCGCCTGAGTATTCGGTGGGTCCACGGGCGTCCCAGATTGCCAGATCGGCGGCGCCAAGGCGACTTTGCAGGTACTCGCGGGTAGCGGTCGGTTCCGAGTGCAGAACCAGCGGAACTGATTCGCCCAGGGCCGCCGGAACCTCTGTCGACACCGGCAGATCAGCTGCCTGCCACGCGAGTAATCCACCGTCGACGTAGTGGTAACGGCTGTGGCCAATTACATCCAGTAACCAAATAAACCGCCCGGCCCAGCCGCCGCCTTCGTCGTCATACACCACATATACGGCATCGGGGTTGTGGCCCAGTTCGCCGAACAACGCTTCGAGATCCGCTTTGGCCGGCAGCAGGCCGGGCGCGGGTGGCAATCCCAGCTGTGTGCGTTTGGGGTCAACGAATCGCGCGCCGGGTATGTGTCCGGCTTCATAGCGAGCGCGGCTGGTGAGATCCACAAGGATCAACTGCGGCGATTCAAGGCGTTCGTTGAGGTCGCCTGGCTCGATAACCAGTGGCAGGCCGGAGAAGACGGACATGTGCAGCCTCCAATAAAAAAGTGCCGAATTGTAGCCCAGCTGTCAGGCTTTGCGACCACTAAAGCTGGTCAGCGCACGTTCGATGCATTGACAGGTTTTCCCGAAAGCCTGCACGGAAGTTTCCGAAAGTGGTCCGCCGCCCTGGTCCGCAACCACCAGCATCACCACTTTGCTGTTGCTGCTCAGGGACCTGATCAGCCAGTGTTTGCCGGGGAACAATGCCTTGAGGTTGCCCGGTAGCAGCGCCGAAAACTGCTCGATATTGGTGGGCGTCATGCGCAACTGCGTCGGCTGGGCCAGCAGGCGTTGCAACACGGTGCTTTCTTTTATAGAGAGCGTCAGGGTCGCGGTTTCACTTCGCAGGCCAGCGATCTGATGCACGCGAAGCAGCGTCGCGGTTTTGTCCAGCATCAGCAGCATGACTCGCTCCATACCGCAAGACACAAGGGCGTCACGTGCCGAGGTGGTCAAGTGCATGGCGTTGCTGAACGGCGAAGGATCCATCAATAGCTGGGCGCAGTTTTTGCGCCAGTCTTGCAGCAGCTCGGGCGAAGGCGGTGGCGCAGCCTGCAACTTGCTGTGGATGCGGCGAGTGCTCCAAGGCCAGAGCAAGGCTTCGGCGGGATGCCACAAGCCGTGGTCTATATGCTGTCGGGCGCTGGCCACGGCGTTCTGGTGCGCCTGTTGCTGAACGTCGCCCATGCTCTGTTGCAGATAAAGGCTGGTCAGCAATTCCCAGCGCAGACAATGCGGGCTGTCCCATGCCTGCTGTGCCGAAAGCGCAATCCCATTGCCCAGCAGCACGGTATTGGCGGGCTGGTTGAACCAGCGACGCAGGTTGGGATCGGCGTCCATCAGTTGCTGCTGTTGCAGTGGATCGTCGATGGCCCGGGCGATATGCAGCGCCTTGACCAATTGACGGCGTTCGCTGATCAGCAGTTTATAACCTTGGGTGACCCACACCGGCAGACGCCACAATGTCGCGAGCTCGGCGCAGAGTTCGAGAAGGCTGACGCCGAACAGTTGCTTTTCGACTGTACGGGCTGATTCACCCTTATGGATGACCCGCAATTCCCACTCATCGAGCAGCTTTGGATATGCCAGCGCCATGGGCCAGAGCGGCGACAAAAACAGCAGGCTGCCCAGATGAATGTCTTGCCACAGACGTGCAAGGCGGCCGGCGAACAAACCATTAGCCTGCTGGCTTGCATGTTGGCTGATCAGCATCAGTTGGCGGAAGGTCGCGGGAATTTTCGCTGTCTCAACGGCTGGCAATCTATTGAGCAACACCTCGGTACGCGCCAGTCCCAGCCGTGTGATCGCCACTCCCAGGCTTTCGGCGGGTTCAGTCAGGCCGGTGCTTTTATGGTTCGCCTCACGCATGACGCTCAGGACCAGCGCCGGGCTGTCTTGCATCAATTCTGCGATATCCCGCAACGAACGGCGGCTGTCATTCAGCGCGCTCCGAACCTTGCTGTGGCTGATCGAAGGCACGGGCAGCGCAATGCTATCCAACTGCTTGAGCCAGGCATCAAGGGTCTTCGGAACGGGAAGCGGTGTCGAGGTATCTGGAAGCATGCATCAGGCCCGTGCGACTGAATATTTTAGGCAGTAGACACTGCGAAACTAGCTGCAAAATTGACGGCGGAGCCAAGTGCTCAAGCAAGCGGCTTTGACACCGATTGTGGGTACCCGTTCAAGGGGGTAACTGGCTTTTAAGATTTTCTGCCTATAGTCTGGCCCACATATGCCGATAAGTAGAAGAAGAGTTTCAAGAACTTCCGCACACGTCCCTGAACCTGACTCAGTAAGTACTTTCTACCTATGGCTAAAATTATCGGCATCATCGTCGTTTTCGCGAGCGTGCTTGGCGGTTACGTCCTTTCCCACGGCAAGATTGCCGCGTTGATTCAGCCTTTTGAGGTCTTGATCATCGGTGGTGCGGCACTGGGCGCGTTCTTGCAGGCCAACCCTGGCTACATGACCATGCACGTGATGAAGAAGTCGCTGAAGATGTTCGGCACTCGCTTCACTCATGCTTTCTATCTGGAAGTGCTGGGCCTGGTGTACGAGATTCTCAACAAGAGCCGTCGTGAAGGGATGATGGCGATTGAAGGGGATATCGAGGACGCGGCGGCCAGCCCGATTTTCGCCAAATACCCAGGCATCCTGAAGGATGAGCGGATGACGGCGTACATCTGTGATTACCTGCGCATCATGTCGTCCGGCAATATGGCTCCTCACGAGTTGGAAGGCCTGTTCGATATGGAATTGCAAAGCATCAAGGAAGAGCTTGGGCATCCTTCGCACGCCATCACTGGTATCGCTGACGGTATGCCGGGTTTCGGTATCGTGGCGGCGGTACTCGGGATCGTGGTGACCATGGCGTCCCTGGGCGACGGCGACAAAGCGGCCATCGGTAACCACGTAGGCGCGGCGTTGGTAGGTACCTTCTTCGGTATTCTCGCGGCCTATGGCTTCTTCGGTCCGCTGGCCACCTCCCTTGCGCACGACGCCAAGGAAGAGCTCAACGTTTATGAGGCCATCAAGGCTTCTCTGGTTGCCTCGGCTTCCGGCATGCCGCCTTCCCTGGCCGTCGAGTTCGGTCGCAAGGTTCTCTATCCAGCGCATCGGCCCAGCTTCAGTGAGCTGGAACAAGCGGTTCGCGGTCGCTGAGTCATGGAAAATAATCAGCCGATAATCGTCAAGCGCGTCAAGCGCTACGAAGGTGGTCACCACGGCGGGGCATGGAAAATCGCCTTCGCCGACTTTGCGACCGCCATGATGGCCTTCTTTCTGGTGCTGTGGCTGATGTCTTCAGCCACGCCGGAACAGTTGATCGCTATCGCCGGTTACTTCAAGGATCCGGTCGGGTTTTCGGACAGCGGTTCGCCCTATGTGATTGACTTGGGCGGCTCACCGGAAATGTCCCCGGACCAGACGCTGAACCCGGAGATCAAGTCCACACCGACCCCGGATACCGTGCCGATCGAATCCGACACCTCGGAGGCCAAGGCCGAAGAGGTTGAGCAGGAACGCCTGGAGTTGCTGCTGCAAGAATTGCAGAACAAGATCAACGAGAACCCGGACCTGCAGAAATTCAAGGATCAGATCCATTTCGAGATTACTCAGGATGGCCTGCGGATCCAGATTACCGACGCTGATAACCGGCCGATGTTCGACCTGGGCAGCGCGCGCCTCAAGCCCTACTTCGAAGACATTCTGCTGGCCATGGCCGATACCATCAAAGCGGTGCCGAACAAAATCAGCATCAGCGGGCACACAGATGGCAAGCCTTATGTGGGTAACGGGGAGTTCGGTAACTGGGAGCTGTCGGCCAATCGGGCCAACTCGGCACGTCGCGCTCTGGTTGCCGGCACCTACCCGGAAAACCAGATAGCGCGGGTAGTCGGCTATGCCTCGTCGATGCTGTTTGACCGCGAGCATCCGCAAAACCCGATCAACCGGCGCATCGATATCATGGTCCTGACCAAGAAAGCCATGCAGCGTATTGAAGGCAGTCAGATTTACAGGGGCGGCGATAACAAGGCCCCGGCCAATGCGCCAGCACCTGCTGCGCCCGTCAATCCGAGAATTCAGCCGCCGGATGATCCACAGGCCTACGCCCAGCCACACGAGATCCGGCAGAAGATGAACCTGTTTGAAGACGGCACGATCAAGATGCAAGAGACGAAGAACTAGTGTTCTAGCGGTTTAGCGGCAAGCTTCAAGCTGCAAGTGAAAAGTCCGGACTTGTGAGAGTTCGGGCTTTTTTTCAAACCTGAACCCGTGGGAGCGAGCTTGCTCGCGAAGAGGCCGGTTCTTCTGAAGTGTTTTCTGCGGCTGAAACATAGCCTTCGCGAGCAAGCTCGCTCCCACAGGTAATGTGGCCAGCCAGACAGTCACTCCAGCACAAAAAAGGCCGGACTCTCAAGAATCCGGGCTTTTCACTTGCAGCTTGCAGCTGCTCCTCAGTAACTGCTTTCCGGCAAGCTGGCGATGATCGAGCGGTAGCTGTTCATGCGTTGTTGCTGCACGCGGCCTTCTTCCAGTGCGATCAGTAGTGCACAGCCCGGTTCGCGGTCGTGCTTGCAATCGCGGAAGCGGCAAGTGCCGATCAGGTCGTTGAACTCAATGAAGCCAGCCTCGACATCCGCGCGGCTCACATGACCCAGGCCGAATTCGCGGATGCCCGGTGAGTCGATCAGATCGCCGCCACCAGGGAAGTGGAACAGGCGGGCGGTGGTCGTGGTGTGTGTGCCCTGGCCGGACACCTCGGACAACGGACCGACCCGGGTTTCGACTTCCGGCAACAGGCTGTTGACCAGCGACGACTTGCCGACGCCGGACTGGCCGACGAACACGCTGATATGCCCGTCCAGCTGCGTTTGCAGCTGTTGCATGCCATCGCCGTGGTGCGCGGACACTTCCAGCACCGGATAACCCAGCGTGCGATAAACCGCCAGCAGGGCGTTGAGGGCCGGAGCGTTCTGTTCGTCGATCAAGTCGAATTTGTTCAGCAGCAACAGCGGCCGAATGCCCGCATGCTCGGCCGCGACCAGATAGCGGTCGATCAGGTTGGCGTGGGGCTCGGGCATAGGCGCGAACACGATCACGATCAGATCGACGTTGGCCGCAACAGGCTTGAGCTGGCCGCGGCTGTCCGGACGGCACAGCTCGGTGCTGCGGGGCAATTGCGCGACGATGACGCCGATGCCCTGGTTGCCGGCTCGCCAGACAACCCGATCACCGGTGACCAAGGCTGGCAGGTTGGCGCGCAAGTGGCAGCGGAAAACCTGACCGGTTTGTTCGCCGTCCTGAGCCTCAACTTCGACTTGCACGCCGAAGTGGGCGATGACCAGTCCGGTCTGCTCAGGGCCAAGATCGCCACCCTCCAGCGTTTCCAGAGTCAGGGACTCGCGTTTTGCGGCGCGGGCGGCGCGCTCGCCTTGAATTTTTTCGATGCGCCAGTTTTGACGACGATTGAGTTGGCGTTTGGCCATGGGTGTTCCGAGTGATAAAGCAGCTGAATAAGTAAACGCGGGGGAGTCTAGCATGCCGGGGTGAGCTAAACTGCGCGCCTACGCTGAGGAGCCAACATATGCAGAACAAGCAGAACCTGATCTGGATCGATCTGGAAATGACCGGTCTCGACCCGGACACCGACGTCATCATCGAAATGGCCACGATCATCACTGACAGCGAACTCAATACCCTGGCCGAAGGCCCGGTTATCGCGGTGCATCAGAGTGACGAAACCCTGGCGAAGATGGACGAGTGGAATACCCGTCAGCACGGCGGTTCGGGCCTTACCCAGCGGGTTCGCGAAAGCACCACCAGCATGGCTGAAGCCGAAGCCGAGACCCTCGAGTTCATCAAACTGTGGGTACCGGAGCGCAGCTCGCCGATCTGCGGCAACAGCATCTGCCAGGATCGTCGCTTCCTTTATCGGCACATGCCTGCTCTGGAAAACTACTTCCACTATCGCAACCTCGATGTCTCAACGCTCAAAGAACTGGCCGCCCGCTGGTCGCCTGAGCTGAAGTTCAAGAAAGGCAGCACCCACCTGGCGCTGGACGACATCCGCGAATCTATTGCTGAGCTGCGTTTTTATCGCGAGCATTTCATTAAAGCCTGATTCAAGCCTGTTGGAGCGAGGCTTGCCCGCGAATTAAGCGACGCGGTATAGCAGACATACCGCGTGATTTTCTTCGCGGGCAAGCCTCGCTCCAACAGATGAATGAAGCGCATTCTCGCTTTGCCCTCTTTTGGTGCTTGCCCTAAACTGCGCGGCTTTGTCGCAGGGACTGCCGCCATGTTGTTGATGCTTTATCTGATCGCCATCACAGCCGAAGCCATGACCGGCGCCTTGTCGGCAGGCAAGCGTGGAATGGACTGGTTTGGGGTCGTGCTGATTGCCTGCGTGACAGCGCTTGGCGGCGGCTCAGTGCGCGACGTATTGCTCGGGCATTACCCGCTGACTTGGGTCAAACATCCCGAATACCTGATTTTGACCAGCGTGGCCGCGCTGTTGACGATTTTCATTGCGCCCCTGATGCGGCACCTGCGTTCACTGTTTCTGGTGCTCGATGCGCTGGGGCTGGTCGCCTTTACCCTGATCGGCTGTATGACCGCGCTGGAGGCCGGAACCGGTTTGCTGGTGGCGTCGGTATGTGGAGTGATCACCGGGGTATTTGGCGGCATCCTGCGGGATATCTTCTGTAATGACATCCCTCTGGTGTTTCGTCGCGAGCTATACGCCAGCGTTTCGTTCCTGGCTGCGTGGTGCTTCCTGCTGTGTCAGCACCTGCAGTTGCCTCAGGAGCAAAGCATCCTGATTACTCTGTTCGGTGGCCTGCTGCTGCGCTTGCTGGCGATTCGCTTCAACTGGAATATGCCGAAGTTTGTTTATAAGGGTGATGAGCACTAATAGGGGGCTCGCCGCCTTCCCTGTGGGAGCGAGCTTGCTCGCGAAGGCAATAATCCAGCCGATGAAGATGTGCGAGATTTACCTCCCTCTTCGCGAGCAAGGTGGAGCGCCACCCCGGTCGCTCCCACAGGATCATCTCCCTCAGGTATCAGTGGCCGTGTTGCCGCAACGCCCACTCCACATGCTCCCTCACCAACTCCGATGGGTAATCCCGGCGTGCTTCCAGGGCTTGGAGTACGGGTATGGTTGACGGCGCATTGCCCAAGCCGACCGCCAGATTACGCAGCCAGCGTTCGTATCCGGCGCGGCGCAAGGGGGAGCCTTCCGTGTTGCTGAGGAATTTATCCTCGTCCCACATGAACAGCTCGGCCAGGCCGGCGTTATCCAGGTTATGCCGGGGCTGAAAATCGCTTTGATCGGTAGGGCGCGCAAAGCGGTTCCAGGGGCAGACGATCTGGCAGTCATCACAACCGAACACCCGGTTGCCAATCAACGGACGCAATTCTTCAGGGATCGCCGTCTTCAGCTCGATCGTCAGGTAGGAGATGCAGCGCCGGGCATCCAGCACATAAGGCCCGACAAACGCGGCCGTAGGGCAGATATCCAGGCATGCAGTGCAGCGCCCGCAATGCTCAGTGGCATGGGGCTCATCCACCGGCAAGGGCAAATCGACAAATAGCTCGCTGAGAAAGAAAAAGCTGCCGGCCTTGCGATTCAGTACCAGGGTGTTTTTGCCGATCCAGCCCAGCCCCGCCTGTTCGGCAATGGCTTTCTCCAGTACCGGCGCACTATCGACAAAAGCTCGGTAACCGAATGGGCCGATGGCCTGTTGGATTCGCTCGGCAAGCTGCTGTACGCGTTTGCGGATCAGCTTGTGGTAGTCGCGACCCAGTGCGTAGCGTGAAACGTAGGCTTTTTCCGGCTCGGCCAGGCGCTGGGCCATCTCAGTGTCGCCGGGCAGGTAATCCATGCGCAGCGACACCACGCGCAAGGTTCCAGGTACCAGCTCATCGGGATGCGAACGTTTGCTGCCGTGCGCTGCCATATAGTCCATCTCACCGTGATAGCCCGCCTCAAGCCAGCGCTCAAGATGCTGCTCGTGTTCGGCGAGATCGAGCCCGGCAATCCCGACTTGCTGAAAGCCCAGCTCACGGCCCCACTCCTTGATGGATTGAGCAAGGGTGGCCAGGTCGGCAGTATTGGGTGAATCAACAGTTATAACGGGCATGCGCAAGGAGAAACCGGGTGGAGGTGCGTATAATTCTGCCAGACATCGGAGCCTAGAGACGCATGGTCATCACGAATCCCCAATTACCCGACGCGCTGTATAGCGCCGCGCAGGTCCGCGACCTCGACGCGCGGCTCATCGCGGCGGGTACCCCTGGCATGGAATTGATGCAGCGCGCCGCTCACGCTACCTGGCGCGCACTGCGTCGCCAATGGCCCGATGCTCACCAATTGACGGTACTTGCCGGGCGCGGCAATAACGCGGGCGACGGTTATCTGATCGCTGGCTTGGCGCGCAAGGCTGGCTGGCAGGTACAGGTTCTGGCGGTAGGCGATCCTGCTGCCTTGCAAGGCGATGCAGCATCCGCCCACGCCGAGGCTGTGGCGACTGGCGTCGATATTCAGCATTGGGCGAGTCAGCTGCTGAGCGGCATTGTCCTGGATGCGTTGTTGGGCACGGGCTTGAGTGGCACGGTGCGCGAGCCCTATGTCTCGGCGATTGAAGCCATTAATGCCTGCGGTCTGCCGGTAGTGGCCGTCGATATTCCGTCCGGCCTTAGCGCCGATACCGGAAAAACACTGGGCGTCGCGGTACAGGCCGATCTAACTGTGACTTTCATCGGTTTGAAATTGGGCCTGCTGACCGGCGAAGCGGCCGATCTGATCGGCGCGCTGGTGTTTGATGATCTTCAGGCTGACCCGGCCATCGTGGCGCAAACCCCGACCAGCGCGATCCGCCTGGACTCGTTCAATCTGCCCCGGCTGGCACCGCGTCCGCGCACTGCGCACAAAGGTATGTACGGGCGGGTGCTGGTCATCGGCGGCGATCATGGATTCGGTGGCGCGACGTTAATGACAGCCGAGAGCGCGTTACGCAGCGGCGCGGGCATGGTGACCCTGGCAACCCGCGCTGAACATATCCCCGCCGCGCTGATGCGCATGCCTGAAGTCATGAGCGCCGCCATCAGTTCGGCGAATCAGCTGATGGGGTTGATCGAGCCCGCCAGCGTGCTGGTGGTGGGTCCTGGCATGGGGCAAGCCCAATGGGGCCGCAGTCTGTTGTCGGCTGCGGCCAATGCTGACCGGCCTCAAGTCTGGGACGCTGACGCCCTCAATCAGTTGGCCCAGGGGTTTGTGAAACTCCCCCAAGGCTGTGTGATCACCCCGCACCCGGGGGAGGCCGCGCGCCTGCTTGGCATCAGTACTAAAGAGGTCCAGGCCGATCGTCCTGCTGCTGCACGCGCGCTTGCCGATAAGTTCAAGGCGGTCTGCGTACTTAAAGGCACCGGTAGCCTGATCGCTGACGTCGACGGTCGTCTGGCGCTCTGTGATCGTGGTCATCCGGCCATGGCCACCGGTGGTCTGGGCGATGTGCTTGCGGGTTTGATCGGGGCACTGATGGCGCAAAAAATGAATCCGTTCGATGCCGCCTGCCTCGGCGTCTGGTTGCATGCCAGCGCCGGGGAGGAGATGGGCAAATTGGGCCGCGGGCTGGCAGCCAGTGATGTGATCCCGGCCATTCGTCAGTTATTGGAGGAGCAACAACCGTGTCTGAGTTAACGCTGCATTTGGTCGGCGAAGAGGCCATGACCAGCTTTGGTGCGCGTATTGCCCAAGTGACCAAAGGGGTGGGGATTATCTTTTTAGAGGGTGATCTCGGCGCCGGTAAAACCACTCTGTCCCGGGGCATCATCCGCGGTTTGGGGCATGTTGGCGCGGTCAAGAGCCCGACCTTTACTCTGGTTGAACCCTATGAACTGGGCGACGTGAGGGCTTTTCACTTCGACCTGTATCGGTTGGTGGACCCCGAGGAGCTGGAGTATCTGGGCATCCGCGATTATCTGGAAGGCGATCCCCTTTGCCTGATCGAATGGCCTCAGCGTGGTGCAGGCTTTTTGCCAAAGCCTGACCTGACCATTACCATTAGGCCGCATGCGCAAGGTCGAGCACTGACTTTGAGCCCGACGGGCTCGCGTGGCGAAACCTGGTGTGCCGCTTTGGCGTTGGAATTCAAATAGAAATGGGGTTAGGTATGCGCATTCGCGCGCTGGTTACTGTAGTGGGTCTGCTTTTGACAGCCCTGGCTGTTGATGCGCTGGCAGCGACACAAGTACGAAGTGTCCGCTTATGGCGTGCACCGGATAACACACGCTTGGTTTTCGACCTCACCGGACCCGTCCAGCACAGCGTTTTTACCCTGACATCACCTGATCGGCTGGTCATTGATATCAACGGTGCCACCCTTGCCGGGCCACTGAACGTGCCAATGGCCAATACGCCGATCACCAGCATGCGCTCTGCACAGCGTACGCCTACCGATTTGCGAGTGGTCATTGACCTGAAAAAGGCCGTGACGCCCAAAAGCTTCACCCTGGCGCCGAACCAGCAGTACGGCAACCGGCTGGTGGTCGATCTGTTCGATGAGGCCTCCGATGCCAACCCGACGCCGACGATTATTGCCAACACCCCTGCGACCACCGCGCCAGCGGTGCCGGTTAGCCCGGCCAAACCCGAGATCAAGCTGACGCCTGTGCCTAACGGCAAGCGCGATATCGTGATTGTGATCGACGCAGGCCACGGTGGCGAAGACCCGGGGGCGTCTGGCAGCAGCGGGCAGAAAGAGAAAAACCTGGTGCTGTCCATCGCCAAAGAACTGCAAAGGCAGATCAGCGCCGAGAAGGGCTATCGTGCGGAATTGACCCGCACCGGGGACTATTTCATCCCGCTGCGTAAGCGCACGGAGATTGCGAGGGCCAAAGGCGCTGACCTGTTTGTGTCGATCCACGCCGATGCTGCACCTTCAAGGGCTGCGTTCGGTGCCTCGGTGTTTGCGCTGTCCGAGCGCGGTGCGACGTCTGAAACCGCGCGTTGGCTGGCGGACAGTGAAAACCGTTCCGACTTGATCGGTGGTGCCGGTGCCGTGAGCCTGGATGACAAGGACCGGATGCTGGCGGGCGTGCTGCTGGATCTTTCGATGACGGCGTCCTTGTCGTCCAGCCTTAACGTGGGTCAAAAAGTCCTCAGCAACATCGGCCGCGTGACGTCGTTGCACAAGCAGCGGGTCGAGCAAGCGGGCTTCATGGTGCTCAAGTCCCCGGACATCCCGTCGATTCTGGTGGAAACCGGCTTTATCTCCAACAATGCCGAAGCCAACAAGCTCAGCTCAGCGTCCCACCAACAGGCTCTGGCGCGTTCGATCAGCGCTGGCGTCCGGCAGTTCTTCCAGCAGAACCCGCCACAGGGCACTTATATTGCCTGGCTGCGGGATACCGGCAAGCTGGCACAAGGGCCGCGCAACCATACCGTGCGCCCGGGTGAAAGCCTGTCCATGCTTGCGGCGCGTTACGACATGAGCCCTTCGGTGCTGCGCGACGCCAACAATCTGAAGACAGATGAGTTGCGTGTCGGTCAGGACCTGAAGATCCCTAGCTCCGAGGTAGCCACTCAGCCATGACCGATCTACTCGTGGACAGCGTTGAGCTGGGCATCCAGGCTGAGTCGGGCACGCCGGCGCCGACCGCTGCTCGAATCGAGCTGCTCAGCCCGCGGCTGGCCAACCAGATTGCCGCCGGCGAAGTGGTCGAGAGACCCGCGTCGGTCATCAAGGAGCTGTTGGAGAACAGCCTTGATTCTGGTGCCAAACGCATTGATGTCGATGTGGAACAGGCCGGGATCAAGCTGCTGCGGGTCCGCGATGACGGTAGCGGTATTTCTCCGGACGATTTGCCCCTCGCTCTGGCGCGACATGCCACCAGCAAGATTCGCGAGCTGGAGGACCTTGAACGGGTCATGAGCCTGGGCTTTCGCGGGGAGGCGCTGGCGTCGATCAGCTCCGTCGCGCGCCTGACCCTGACCTCGCGCACGCGCGATGCCGATCAGGCCTGGCAGGTGGAAACCGAAGGTCGTGACATGGCGTCTCGGGTCCAGCCAGCGGCCCACCCGGTCGGCACCTCGGTTGAAGTGCGGGACCTGTTTTTCAACACCCCGGCGCGCCGCAAGTTTCTCAAAGCGGAAAAAACCGAATTCGATCACCTGCAAGAAGTGATCAAACGCATGGCGCTTGCCCGTTTCGACGTGGCGTTCCATTTACGTCACAACGGCAAAACCATCCTCAGCCTGCACGAAGCCAATGACGATACCGCTCGTGCGCGACGTGTATCGGCGATCTGCGGTCCGGGCTTTCTGGAACAGGCGCTGCCCATAGAGATCGAGCGCAACGGCTTGCATCTGTGGGGCTGGGTCGGACTGCCGACGTTTTCTCGAAGCCAGGCGGATCTGCAATATTTCTTTGTAAATGGCCGGGCAGTGCGCGACAAACTGGTGGCACACGCAGTCCGTCAGGCTTATCGCGACGTGCTGTTCAATGGTCGCCATCCGACTTTTGTGCTGTTTTTTGAAGTCGATCCGGCCGTGGTCGACGTGAACGTGCACCCGACCAAACACGAAGTCCGCTTCCGTGACGGGCGCATGGTCCATGATTTCCTTTACGGCACCCTGCATCGGGCTCTAGGCGATGTGCGTCCAGAGGATCAACTGGCCGGTTCTGCACCAGTGACCGCCGTAGAGCGGCCAAGCGGCCCTCAAGCCGGTGAGTTCGGGCCACAAGGTGAAATGCGTCTGGCAGGTAATCTGCTGGAGCAGCCTCAGGCGCAGCCTTATTCAGCACCGCCAGGTTCGGGAGCGGGCGCGGGCTATCAATATCAGTACACGCCCCGGCCGACGGCGACATTGCCAGCTGCAGAAGCGCAAAGCGCTTATCGCGAGTTCTACGCGCCGCTGCCAGGTTCTCCAGCGGTTTCATTGCACGGCTCTTTACCCGAGACGCAAGGCGACATCCCTCCGCTGGGCTACGCCCTGGCCCAGCTCAAAGGCATTTATATCCTCGCGGAAAACGCCCATGGTCTGGTGCTGGTGGACATGCACGCCGCTCACGAGCGGATCATGTACGAACGCCTGAAGATCGCCATGGCCAGCGAAGGCCTGAGCGGGCAGCCGCTGCTGGTGCCTGAGTCCATCGCGGTCAGCCAGCGCGAAGCCGATTGCGCTGAAGAGCATATTGCGACCTTCCAGCGCCTGGGCTTCGAATTGCAGCGACTGGGCCCGGAAACCCTGGCGATCCGGCAGATTCCGGCCTTGCTCAAGCAGGCCGAGGCCAATCGGCTGGTCAGCGATGTGTTGGCCGATCTCATGGAATACGGCACCAGCGACCGCGTGCAGGCGCACATGAACGAACTGCTCGGCACCATGGCCTGCCACGGTGCGATCCGGGCCAATCGTCGGCTGGCGATCCCGGAAATGAACGGTCTGCTGCGCGACATGGAAAACACAGAGCGCAGCGGTCAATGTAACCATGGCCGACCGACCTGGACCCAAATGGGCCTGGATGATCTGGACAAACTCTTTCTGCGCGGTCGTTGAATGAACGCTCTACCTCCGGCCATCTTCCTGATGGGGCCGACGGCTTCCGGCAAGACCGATCTGGCCATGGAACTCTGCAAGGTTCTGCCCTGCGAGCTGATCAGCGTGGATTCCGCGTTGGTCTATCGCGGCATGGATATCGGCACCGCCAAGCCTTCAAAAGAGCAGTTGGCAGAGTTCCCCCATCGTCTGGTGGATATTCTCGACCCGGCGCAGAGCTACTCCGCAGCTGATTTTCGTACCGATGCCCTGGCGGCAATGGCGGAAATCACTGCTCGCGGAAAAATTCCGCTGCTGGTCGGCGGCACTATGTTGTATTTCAAGGCTCTACTAGACGGTCTGGCGGATATGCCAGCCGCCGATGCAGGGATTCGCGCGGAGCTGGAAGCGCAGGCCGCAGCCCATGGCTGGCAGGCTTTGCACGATCAGCTGGCGGTGGTGGACCCGGTGTCAGCGGCGCGCATTCACCCAAATGACCCTCAGCGTTTGATTCGTGCGCTGGAGGTTTATCGGGTGAGCGGTTTGAGCATGACAGCACATAGAGAACAACAAACTGCGCAAACTACTGATGCTGCGGCTTCTGGTAGGCCGCAATTGCCCTATACTGTCGCGAACCTGGCTATTGCTCCGGCAGATCGCAAGGTGTTACACGACCGCATTGCGACACGATTTTCAAATATGCTGGACCAGGGGTTCCTGGATGAAGTTCTGGCATTACGCTCACGAGGCGACCTGCATCCGGGGTTGCCCTCGATAAGAGCCGTTGGTTATCGCCAGGTCTGGGATCATCTGGACGCAAAGCTGACATTTGCTGAAATGCAGGAGCGAGGGATCATTGCCACGCGCCAGTTGGCCAAACGACAGTTCACCTGGCTGCGCAGCTGGGAGGATTTGAACTGGTTGGACAGCCTGGCTTGCGACAATCTGCCACGCGCCTTGAAATACCTGGGGTCGGTCTCCATATTGAGCTGAGTCCTTGCAATAGCCGTCTATCCTTGGGGGGTGGCGGTTCAAGCCAATTGAATTCGAATTATTATTGATCCTTAAAGGAGTGCGGCACATGTCAAAAGGGCATTCGCTACAAGACCCTTACCTGAACACTTTACGTAAAGAAAAGGTTGGGGTTTCGATTTATCTCGTCAACGGTATCAAGCTGCAAGGCACGATCGAATCTTTCGACCAGTTTGTCATTTTGCTGAAAAACACTGTCAGCCAAATGGTCTACAAACACGCCATCTCCACCGTCGTACCGGTTCGTCCGATCCGTCTGCCTAGCGCAAACGAAGGTGAACAGGGCGACGCTGAGCCAGGTAACGCCTGATAGGAGTCTGCTTTGTTCTTTGAGCGCCACAGTGGTGGTGAGCGGGCAATCCTCGTTCATCTGGATGGTCAGGACCCTGAGGCGCGCGAAGACCCGCAGGAGTTTCAGGAGTTGGCCATATCGGCTGGCGCCGATACCGTCGCGTTCGTTAACGTGCCGCGTCATCGGCCATCGGCCAAATATCTGATAGGCAGCGGCAAGGTCGAGGAGCTTCGCGACCAGGTCAAAGCTGAAAAAGCCGATATTGTCATCTTCAATCACACCCTTACGCCCAGCCAGGAACGCAACCTCGAGAAGGTTTTCGAGTGTCGTGTGCTGGACCGTACAGGTCTGATTCTCGATATCTTTGCGCAACGTGCGCGTACTCATGAAGGCAAATTGCAGGTCGAGCTGGCACAGCTCGAGCACATGAGCACGCGTCTGGTTCGGGGCTGGACTCACCTTGAGCGTCAGGGCGGTGGTATCGGTCTGCGTGGTCCGGGTGAAACCCAGCTGGAAACCGACCGTCGTCTGTTGCGGGTTCGCCTGCGGCAGATCAAGGGCCGCCTGGAGAAAGTTCGCAGCCAGCGTGAACAGGCTCGTCGCGGTCGTAAACGCGCCGACATCCCTTCGGTTTCACTGGTGGGTTATACCAACGCCGGCAAATCGACCCTGTTCAACGCAGTGACCGATTCTGACGTCTTCGCGGCGGATCAGCTGTTCGCAACCCTCGACCCGACCCTGCGTCGTCTGCAACTGGATGATCTGGGGCCGGTTGTGCTGGCCGATACCGTGGGGTTCATTCGCCACCTGCCGCACAAACTTGTCGAAGCGTTCCGCTCTACCCTCGAAGAATCAAGCAACTCGGACCTGCTGCTGCATGTGATCGACTCTCACGAGCCCGAGCGCATGGCGCAGATCGAGCAGGTGATGGTGGTGCTCGGCGAGATCGGTGCCGAGGGCTTGCCGATACTCGAGGTGTATAACAAACTCGACCTGCTTGAAGGGGTGGAGCCCCAGATACAACGCGATGCCGACGGCAAACCGCAGCGTGTCTGGTTGTCTGCCCGAGATGGTCGGGGGCTGGACCTGCTCAAACAGGCCATCGCCGAATTGCTGGGTGACGATTTGTTCATCGGCACCCTGCATCTGCCTCAGCGTCTTGCTCGACTGCGGGCTCAGTTCTTTGAACTGGGTGCTGTGCAGAGTGAAGAGCACGACGAGGACGGGGCTAGTCTGTTGGCAGTACGTTTACCGCGAGTTGAATTCAATCGCCTGGTGAGTCGCGAAGGACTGCAGCCGCTGGAATTCATCGAGCAACACACTTTGCAATAAAAGCGTGAGAAAGCCGTTGTACGGCTTTCTCGGGCATTCTGTAGCATTGGTCGGCGCGCCGTGGGCGCGTCTTTGCTTTATCAGATGGAGAGCGCTATGGCTTGGAATGAGCCGGGTGGCAACTCGAATAATCAGGATCCTTGGGGTGGTAAGCGCAAGGGCGGCGGCGACCGCAAGGGGCCACCGGATCTCGACGAGGCCTTCCGAAAGCTACAGGAAAGCCTGAATGGGTTGTTCGGTGGTGGAAAGAAACGCAGTGGTGATGGCGGCGGTAACGGCAGCTCGGGCAAGGGCGGTGGTTTCGGCCTGCTGGGCATCGGGCTGGTCGTGCTGGTCGCGATCTGGCTATACAGCGCCATTTATGTGGTCGACGAACAAGAGCAGGCAGTTGTGCTGCGCTTCGGTCAGTACCACGAAACCGTAGGGCCGGGTCTGAACATTTATTTCCCGCCGTTCGATCGCAAGTACATGGAAAACGTGACTCGCGAACGTGCCTACAGCAAACAAGGGCAAATGCTGACCGAAGACGAAAACATCGTCGAGGTCCCGCTCACCGTGCAGTACAAGATTTCCAATCTTCAGGATTTCGTACTGAACGTCGATCAGCCTGAAATCAGCCTTCAGCACGCTACCGAAAGTGCGCTGCGCCACGTCGTGGGCTCCACAGCCATGGACCAGGTGCTTACCGAAGGTCGTGAGCTGATGGCGAGCGAGATCAAGGAGCGTCTGCAACGCTTCCTCGATACCTATCGCACCGGTATCACCGTGACTCAGGTCAACGTACAAAGTGCTGCCGCGCCTCGTGAGGTGCAAGAAGCATTCGATGACGTGATCCGAGCCCGTGAAGACGAGCAGCGTTCGCGCAACCAGGCCGAAACCTACGCCAACGGTGTTATTCCGGAAGCTCGTGGTCAGGCCCAGCGCATCATCGAAGATGCCAATGGTTATCGCGATGAAGTGATATCTCGTGCCAAAGGTGAGGCTGATCGCTTTACCAAACTGGTTGCCGAGTATCGCAAGGCCCCGGAAGTCACGCGTGAACGTCTGTATCTGGACACCATGCAAGAGGTGTTCACCAATACCAGCAAGGTTCTCGTAACCGGAGAGAAGGGCGGCAACAACCTGCTTTATCTGCCGCTGGACAAGATGATCGAAAGTGGCCGTAACAGCAGCTCTGCCCCGACAACCGGTGCAGCCGCGACTGGTGCAGACGCTGGCGTTCGCGCCGCTGAGCTTCAGCAGCGTGATGTGCGTACAAGGGAGAGTCGCTGATGAGCAATAAATCGCTGATCGCCCTGATTGTTGCAGTGGTGCTGGCAGTCGTTGCCTGGAACAGCCTGTATATCGTGTCTCAGACTGAACGCGCAGTGATGCTGCAATTCGGTCGCGTGGTTGAGGCCGATGTCCAGCCGGGCCTGCATTTCAAGGTCCCTTACGTCAATCAGGTGCGTAAGTTCGACGGTCGTCTGCTGACTCTGGATGCACCGACACAACGCTTCCTGACGCTGGAAAAGAAAGCGGTCATGGTTGACGCCTACGCCAAGTGGCGGGTGAAGAACGCTGAGACGTTCTACACCGCTACTTCCGGTCTCAAGCAGATCGCAGACGAACGTCTGTCGCGTCGTCTTGAATCCGGTCTGCGTGACCAGTTCGGTAAACGCACCCTGCACGAAGCTGTGTCGGGTGAGCGGGACGCCTTGATGGCTGACATCACGGCTTCGTTGAACCGCATGGCTGAAAAAGAGCTGGGCATCGAAGTCATCGATGTTCGGGTCAAGGCCATCGACCTGCCGAAGGAAGTGAACCGCAGCGTTTTCGAACGGATGAGTACCGAGCGTGAACGTGAGGCTCGTGAGCATCGCGCCAAGGGTAACGAGCTGGCTGAAGGCATCCGTGCCGACGCCGATCGTCAGCGTCGTGTGTTGCTGGCTGAAGCGTATCGGGAGTCTGAAGAGGCTCGCGGTGACGGTGATGCGCAGGCTTCCTCGATCTACTCCAAGGCTTACGGTCAGGACCAGGAGTTCTATGCGTTTTACCGCAGCCTGCGCGCCTACCGTGAAAGCTTCGCGAACAAGAGCGATGTGATGGTGCTGGATCCAAGCAGTGATTTCTTCCGCTATCTGGAAAAATCCAAGCCGTAGATAATCTTCCCGCCGGGCGGCAAAACCGTCTGGCGGGGTGATCACGCGGTAAAACGTGTGTATGATGCGGCAGCCGGGAAATTCCCGGCTTTTTTGCGTCTGCACGATTGATTGGCCGTAGCCTGCACAGGCTCAGCGGCAAGATTTTTCGAGGACAGTGGTCTACAAGGCCATTCTCGGGCGCTCGCCGTGCCCGCAAGAATGAGCGCATGGCAGTGACCACTGTCTGCTTTACTCAAGGCTCGCCTCGTGGCTGGCCGCCCGGATCATAGGGGAAAGGCGTAATGGCAACGGTTGACCGCTGGCTGCTACCAGATGGCATCGAAGAAGTACTGCCACCGGAAGCGGCGCGCATTGAAGTAGCGCGCCGTCAGGTGTTGGATCTGTTCCAGAGCTGGGGCTATGAGTTTGTAGTCACCCCTCATATCGAATATCTCGAATCCTTGCTTACTGGCGCGGGTTCGGATCTGGATCTGCGCACGTTCAAAGTGATCGACCCGCAGTCCGGTCGGCAGATGGGCTTTCGGGCTGACATCACGCCGCAAGTGGCGCGCATCGATGCGCATACCCTGCGTCGCGAAGGTCCGAGCCGCCTGTGCTACGCCGGTAGCGTGCTGCATGCGCAGCCGCGTGCCTTGTCGTCCTCGCGCAGCCCGATCCAGCTGGGTGCCGAGTTGTACGGCGATGCCAGCCCGAGCAGTGACGTTGAAGTCATCAGTCTGATGCTGGCCACACTGCAACTGGCCGATGTGCCTGAAGTGCACATGGACCTGGGCCATGTGGGTATTTATCGTGGCCTGGCCCGCGCCGCCGGGTTGTCTGGTGAAGTGGAGCAGCAGCTGTTCGACGCTCTGCAGCGCAAGGCAATCGATGAGGTGGTCGAGTTGACCGCCAATCTGCCCGCTGATCTGGCCGCCATGCTGCGTGCGCTGGTGGATCTTTGTGGCGGCCGCGAAGTACTGGTTGCGGCTCGCGATCGTCTGGCCGGGGCGCCTGCGCCAGTGCTGGCTGCTCTGGACGACCTGTTGACTGTCGCAGAACGTCTGGCAGCCCGTTTCCCTGAGCTACCGTTGTATTTCGACCTCGGTGAGCTGCGTGGTTATCACTACCACACGGGTGTGGTGTTCGCGGTGTTCGTGCCGGGCATGGGTCAATCCATTGCTCAGGGCGGTCGCTACGATGACATCGGTGCAGATTTCGGTCGGGCTCGCCCGGCTACTGGTTTCTCTACGGATCTGAAAACCCTGGTGACCCTGGGGAATGCGGAAATCGAACTGCCATCTGGCGGTATCTGGATGCCGGACAGCACGGATGCGGCACTCTGGCAGCAGGTTTGCCAGTTGCGCAGCGAAGGCCAGCGTGTTGTCCAGGCGTTGCCTGGGCAGCAAGTGGGCGCAGCGCGTGAGGCCGATTGTGATCGGCAATTGATTCAGCATGGCGAGCGTTGGCAGGTAGTGCCGCTGGCTTCTTGAGTTTTCCTGTCGGCCGCCGCCGACACAAAGTTTGCGTGAATGAGGACAAGTGTTATGGGTAAGAATGTCGTAGTCCTGGGCACCCAATGGGGTGATGAGGGCAAAGGCAAGATCGTTGATCTGCTGACCGAACATGCTACCGCCGTAGTTCGCTACCAAGGTGGCCACAACGCTGGCCACACGCTGGTGATCGATGGCGAAAAAACCGTATTGCACCTGATTCCGTCCGGTGTGCTGCGCGAAGGCGTCCAGTGCCTGATCGGTAACGGTGTAGTGGTTGCGCCTGACGCTCTCATGCGCGAAATCATCAAGCTGGAAGAGAAAGGCATTCCGGTGCGCGAGCGTCTGCGCATCAGCCCGTCCTGCCCGCTGATCCTGTCGTATCACGTCGCGCTGGATCAGGCCCGTGAAAAAGCCCGTGGCGAGCACAAGATCGGTACGACCGGTCGTGGCATCGGCCCGGCTTACGAAGACAAGGTTGCACGTCGCGGTCTGCGCATCGGTGACCTGTTCCATCGTGAGCGTTTCGCCGCCAAGCTGGGCGAGTTGCTGGATTACCACAACTTCGTACTGGTCAATTACTACAAAGAGCCAGCTATCGACTTCCAGAAAACTCTTGATGAGTGCATGGAATACGCCGAGCTGCTCAAGCCGATGATGCTCGACGTTACTGCTGCGCTGCATGACATGCGTCGAGCTGGCAAAGACATCATGTTCGAAGGCGCACAAGGTTCGCTGCTGGACATCGACCACGGCACCTACCCGTACGTCACCAGCTCCAACACTACTGCGGGCGGCATCGCTACCGGTTCGGGCATGGGGCCGATGTACCTGGATTACATCCTGGGTATCACCAAGGCTTACACCACCCGCGTTGGTTCGGGTCCGTTCCCGACAGAGCTGTTCGACGACATCGGTGCGTTTCTGGCCAAGCGTGGGCACGAATTTGGTGCAACCACCGGTCGCGCTCGTCGTTGCGGCTGGTTCGACGCCGTTATCCTGCGCCGGGCTATCGAAATCAACAGCATCTCGGGCATCTGCCTGACCAAGCTGGACGTGCTCGACGGTCTCGAAACCATCAATATCTGCGTGGGCTACGAGAACGAAGACGGCGCAGTGATCGACGCGCCAACCGACGCTGACAGCTACATTGGCCTCAAGCCCGTGTACGAAGAAATGCCCGGCTGGTCCGAGTCGACACTGGGTGCCAAAACGCTCGAAGAGCTGCCAGCGAACGCTCGTGCGTACATCAAGCGTCTGGAAGAGCTGGTCGGTGCGCCGATCGACATTATTTCGACGGGGCCGGACCGCAACGAAACCATCGTGTTGCGTCATCCTTTTGCCTGATAAGTCGTTGAAATGAAAAGAAGGGTCGCGCAAGCGGCCCTTTTTTGTGGGTGCTTTGATCGTCGTCACAGGAGCGGCACGGCGATTGCTGTAATAACCTCCAGAAAAGGTGCCATCATTTTAATGGCGCCAGTGGTGGAGGGATTCCCCGTGTCAGCTGTCCTTTCTCTTTTGCGCAGCCGTTTGCTGCGCCCTGTGTTTATTGCTCTGGGTATTGCTCTTTTGGTGCAAGTGCTAGTTGCCGTCGCTCTGACCCGGAGCACCGTTACTGCACTGGAAGCCGATCTGGCTGCGCGTCTGGGTGTAGATTCGCAACACTTGTCATCCGAGCTGGAGCAGGCAAGTCGAGAAGTAACCACCAGCCTCGACAATCTAGCGAGCAGCACCCGTCAGCGTCTGAGTGTTGGCTTGTCGACACGTTTGAAGGATGAGCAAGGGCAGCTGCGCGTCACCCTGGAAAAAGATCTCAAGGACTCAGCCACCGACATGGCTGAGCTGCTGGCCGCTGTCGCCCCGCGTGCAATGTGGGATAACGACACGCCGACGCTGTCTGAATTCGCGCGCCGCGCTCAGCGCAATCCCAACGTGTTATTCGTGATCTACGACGACGCTGCCGGCGAGCATTTGACTCGCTATCTGAATCGCGAAAACCCGCTGATCCAGGCATTGCTGGCCAAAGGCGAGGGCGATCGGGCCATGGACAAGGTCCTGAATGCCGCGAAAAACGATCCGTCGGTTTATTACGTCGAGGCCTCCATCAGCCCTAACGGTGTAGAAATCGGCCGGGTGCGCATGGGGGTTTCCACGGCGACAGTCGAGGAGAACCTCGTTGCTCTGGACAAGCGCTTCGCGACCCTGATCACCAGTGGCGAGCAATTGGTGTCCGACAGCCTGGTCAGCGCGGCGAAGGACAGTTCTGCCGCCCTGCGTACTCGTCTGGATTCCGCGCAAACTGCGGCGTCCGCCATGGCAGCTAATACCAGCAGCGCAGTGCAGGAAGCCGCGCAGACGCTGCGCTGGCGCATCGGCATGGGCCTCGCGCTGGTTGGGCTGGGTGTGCTGTTGGTGCTTGCGATTGTCTTGGGGCGTCGTGTCGTCAGCAAGTTGAAGCTGCTGATCGCTGCGTTGGATGATCTGGCTGCAGGCGAGGGTGATTTGACCAAGCGCGTCGCCCTCGACAGCAATGACGAAATCGGTGACATGGCCGCGGCGGTGAACCGTTTTGTCGCCAAGTTGCAGCCGATTGTGCGTGAGGCCGGGGATGTGGCGCAGCGCACCGGTGTCGAGATCAATGCCATGAGCCTGCGTAATGCCGGAGCCGGTGCAGCCGCAGAGTTGCAGCGCGACGAAGTGGCGGCAAGTCTGCAAGCCCTGGCGCAGATGGCTGACGAGGCCCAGTCGGAGAGTCATGCGATGCAGGCTGCTTTGAAACAGGTAGTGGATATTCGCCAGGCGACCGACGAAAACACCCGCACTTCAAATCAGGTGGGCGGTTTGATCGAAGCGCTGGCGGGTCAAGTCGAGACCGGGTCTAAAGTCATCGAGCGGCTGGCTCAGCAGAGCGAGCAGATTGAAGTAGTGCTGGAAGTGATTCATGGCATCGCCGAGCAAACCAATCTGCTGGCCCTGAACGCTGCCATCGAGGCAGCGCGCGCCGGGGAAACCGGGCGTGGCTTTGCGGTGGTTGCCGACGAGGTTCGGGCGTTGGCAAGCAAGACGCAAAGCTCTACCGGTGACATTCAAGCGCATATCGGTGCGTTGCAGACCGGGGCCAGGGAGGCGGTTGCCGCCATTGGTCTGGCGGGGCGTCAAGCCAATGAAGGCCTGGCCGTGCTGCGCAACAGTGTGAAACTGCAGCAGTCGGTCCAGGAATCTGTCGAGCAGGTGCATGCGGCGATTGGTCTGGCGACCAAGGCAGCGGTGCATCAGGCGCAGGGTGCGCAGGCGGTGAGAGGGCGCGTGGAAGTGATTCACGCCCAGGCGCAGCGTGCGGCGCAGGTGGTGGAAGAAACCACTGCCAGCGGCAAACTGCTGGATGGGCTCGCGGCGCAGTTGAAAGCGAGTCTGGGGCAGTTCAGGGCGTAGCGGGTTCTCCCTGGTAGGAGCTGCTGGAGGCTGCGAAAGCGGAGTTACTGACACACCGCTATTCGCAGCCTTCGGCCGCTCCTACAGGTTTGAGTCAAAACACAAACCCCAAAAAGCACAAAACCGAGCACATGGCTCGGTTTTGTTTGAATTGGTGCCCAGAAGAAGACTCGAACTTCCACGACCTTGCGGTCACCAGCACCTGAAGCTGGCGTGTCTACCAATTTCACCATCTGGGCAGCATCAGCAGCGTTGCACGCCGTTGATGGAGCGCACTATACGGAGCGTGTTTTGATCTGTAAACCCCTGTTTTGGTTTTAATAAATCAAATCGCGCGATCACACGCCTATAGGCATAAAGCGGTGCCCGGAAATGCAAAAACCCGCTTTCGCGGGTTTTTGTGAGAGTCAGGAGATTGATGTAATCTCCAGCTCTAAATTGGTGCCCAGAAGAAGACTCGAACTTCCACGACCTTGCGGTCACCAGCACCTGAAGCTGGCGTGTCTACCAATTTCACCATCTGGGCAGTATCGGTAAGCTCTGCCTGCCGATGGCGCGCACTATACGGAGCGCTTTTTGAGCTGTAAACCCCCAGAGGGAAAAATTAATCAGAAAATTTCATTAGCGGCATTTATTGAGTATTTCCGCGCCTTCCAGCGGCCTTTTGCGCCCTGAGTGTGTCTGAAATTTCCCGTTTCAATAGGTGTATGCCAAACTAACCCGCATATAGACAAGGTGAAAACTCTCTAATGGCCGATTGGCAGTCCCTCGATCCCGAGGCCGCTCGTGAAGCGGAAAAATACGAAAACCCTATTCCCAGCCGTGAATTGATTCTGGCTCACCTGTCCGAGCGCGGTTCGCCGGCGGCCCGTGAGCAGCTGGTGGAAGAATTTGGCCTGACAACTGAAGACCAGATCGAAGCCCTGCGCCGCCGTTTGCGAGCCATGGAGCGCGATGCTCAGTTGATCTATACGCGTCGCGGCACCTACGCGCCGGTGGACAAGCTGGACCTGATCCTGGGGCGTATCTCCGGGCATCGCGATGGTTTCGGCTTTCTGGTCCCTGATGATGGTTCCGATGACTTGTTCATGAGCCCGGCCCAGATGCGTCTGGTGTTCGATGGCGACCGTGCCCTGGCGCGGGTCTCCGGTCTGGACCGTCGCGGTCGTCGCGAAGGTGTGATCGTCGAAGTTATTTCTCGTGCTCACGAATCGGTCGTTGGCCGTTACTTCGAAGAGAGCGGTATCGGTTTTGTCATTCCTGACAACCCGAAAATCCAGCAGGAAGTGCTGGTGACGCCGGGGCGCAACAACAATGCGAAGATCGGGCAGTTCGTCGAGGTGAAAATCACCCACTGGCCAACGCCGCGCTTCCAGCCGCAGGGCGATATCGTCGAAGTCGTGGGCAACTACATGGCTCCCGGCATGGAAATCGACGTCGCACTACGCACCTACGACATCCCTCACGTCTGGCCTGAAGCGGTGCTGAAAGAAGCAGCCAAGCTCAAACCGGAAGTTGAAGAGAAAGACAAAGAACATCGCGTCGACCTGCGTCACTTGCCTTTCGTGACCATCGACGGTGAAGACGCTCGCGACTTCGACGATGCGGTTTATTGCGAAGCCAAGCCCGGCAAGCTGCGTTTGTTTTCCGGTGGCTGGAAGCTCTACGTCGCCATCGCCGACGTGTCGAGCTACGTGAAGATCGGATCGGCGCTGGATGCAGAGTCCCAGGTGCGCGGCAACTCGGTGTACTTCCCCGAGCGCGTGGTGCCTATGCTGCCTGAACAGCTGTCCAACGGCCTGTGCTCGCTGAATCCGCACGTTGATCGTCTGGCCATGGTTTGCGAGATGACCATCTCCAAGACTGGCGAAATGACCGATTACGTGTTCTACGAAGCGGTCATCCACTCCCATGCTCGCCTGACCTACAACAAGGTCAGCTCGATGCTGGAGCAGCCGAAAAGCACCGAGGCCCGCCAGCTTCGTGGCGAGTACCCAGACGTATTGCCGCACTTGAAGCAGCTCTATGCGCTCTACAAAGTGCTGCTGGGTGCGCGTCATGTTCGAGGTGCGATCGATTTCGAAACTCAGGAAACCCGAATCATCTTCGGCACTGAGCGCAAGATTGCCGAAATTCGCCCGACAACCCGTAACGATGCCCACAAGCTGATCGAAGAGTGCATGCTGGCGGCCAACGTGGCCACTGCTGAATTCCTCAAGAAACACGAAATTCCGGCGTTGTATCGCGTGCACGATGGCCCGCCACCAGAGCGTCTGGAGAAACTCCGCGCCTTCCTGGGTGAGCTGGGGCTTTCCCTGCACAAAGGCAAAGACGGCCCGTCGCCGAAGGATTATCAGGCGTTGCTGGAAACCGTTCGCGGCCGTCCTGACTATCACCTGATCCAGACCGTGATGCTGCGTTCGTTGAGCCAGGCTGTTTATAGCTCCGACAATAATGGCCACTTCGGTCTGAATTACGAGGCTTACACGCACTTCACCTCGCCAATTCGTCGTTACCCTGACTTGTTGACGCATCGGGCGATCCGAAGCGTTATTCGCTCCAAGCAGGACACGCCGCACGTTCGCCGTGCGGGCGGTACGATCATTCCGAAAGCGCGCATCTATCCTTACGATGAAGCAGCGCTGGAGCAGTTGGGTGAGCAGTGCTCGATGAGCGAACGCCGCGCCGATGAAGCGACACGTGACGTTGTGAACTGGCTCAAGTGCGAGTTCATGAAGGACCGTGTAGGCGAGTCGTTCCCGGGTGTGATCACAGCCGTCACCGGCTTTGGCCTGTTCGTTGAGCTGACTGATATCTACGTTGAAGGTCTGGTGCACGTTACCGCTCTGCCGGGCGATTACTACCACTTTGATCCTGTGCATCACCGTTTGGCGGGCGAGCGCACCGGTCGAAGCTTCCGCCTGGGCGACACCGTTGAAGTGCGCGTCATGCGTGTTGACCTCGACGAGCGCAAGATTGATTTCGAGATGGCCGAGAAGACCATTAGCGCGCCGATCGGTCGCAAGCGTCGTGGTGCCGAAACTGAGCCTGCTGCTGAAAAAGCTGCTTCAGGTCGTGCCCCAAGCAAGCGTCCAGCCAAGGCGAAGGCTGAAACCGAAGCCTATCGTCCGAGCGATGCTGCTGCGAAAAATGCCGAAGTCCGTAAAAGTCGCGAGCTGAAACAAGCTTTGCTGGCAGAAGCGAAGGGTGGTAGCAAGGCATCGTCGGGAAAGCCGAGTAGGGCAGAATCTGGCCCGTCGTCTTCGGGCAAGCCTGCCAAGCCGAGCAAACACCGTAAAGGCCCGCCAAAAGCGGGTTCTGCACCGGCTGCGAAAAGCGGCGGTGCACGTAAACCTAAGGCCAAGTCATGAGTCAGTTGGAAAAAATCTACGGCGTACATGCCGTAGAAGCGCTGTTGCGTCACCACCCCAAGCGGGTCAAGCAAGTCTGGCTGGCCGAGGGTCGCAACGATCCTCGCGTTCAAGTGCTGGTCGAACTGGCCAACCAGAATCGCGTCTCGGTCGGTCAGGCCGAGCGACGTGAAATGGACGTCTGGGTCGAGGGTGTGCATCAGGGGGTGGTCGCTGAAGTCAGTCCGAGCCAGGTCTGGGGTGAGGCGATGCTCGACGAGTTGCTTGATCGCACCGAAGGCGCACCACTGATTCTCGTGCTGGATGGCATCACCGATCCGCATAACCTGGGCGCTTGCCTGCGTACGGCCGATGCGGCGGGTGCGCTGGCGGTTCTGGTGCCTAAAGACAAATCGGCTACCTTGACCCCTGCGGTGCGTAAAGTGGCGTGCGGCGCGGCGGAAGTTATTCCGTTGGTGGCTGTGACCAACCTTGCGCGTACCCTGGAAAAACTCCAGCAGCGTGGTCTGTGGGTCGTCGGTACGGCAGGGGAGGCTGAGCAAGAGTTGTATCAGCAGGACCTGACCGGCCCGACTATCCTGATCATGGGTGCCGAAGGCAAGGGCATGCGTCGCCTGACTCGCGAGCATTGCGACTACCTGGTGCGCCTGCCCATGGCTGGTAGCGTCAGCAGCCTGAACGTTTCCGTGGCGACAGGTGTTTGCCTGTTCGAGGCGATGCGTCAGCGTAGTGTCAAAAAAGCAGCTGGCAAGAAATAACCAGATTCATTGCTGATCCCGTGGGATCGACCGGGGTGGCGTTCCACCTTGCTCGCGAAGGCATTATTGCAGGCTCAAGAAATGCTCTGGATGCGCTGGCCTCTTCGCGAGCAAGCTCGCTCCCACGGTTCGTTATGGCGTTCGCCCTGATCTGCTCAAATATTCACCAATTGCCTTGCACCTCTTCTCCCCCTTCTCTACAATTGCGCCCCTTGCTGTCACGGCAGGCGCGAATGTGCCTGTCCCTGAGCAAGACTCACAGTGTCATTCACTCCTTGTCTGACCGCTTTTGGCGGCAGGCTACAACCCGTAAGGAGCATTCATGCGTCATTACGAAATCATCTTTTTGGTCCACCCGGATCAAAGCGAGCAAGTCGGCGGCATGGTTGAGCGTTATACCAAGCTGATCGAAGAAGACGGCGGCAAAATCCACCGTCTGGAAGATTGGGGCCGTCGTCAACTGGCCTATGCAATCAACAATGTTCACAAGGCTCACTACGTGATGCTGAACGTTGAATGCACCGGTAAGGCCTTGGCTGAACTGGAAGACAACTTCCGTTACAACGATGCCGTGATCCGTAACCTGGTCATCCGTCGCGACGAAGCCGTAACTGGTCAGTCCGAGATGCTCAAGGCCGAAGAAAACCGCAGCGAGCGCCGTGAGCGTCGTGACCGTCCTGAGCACTCCGACAGCGCCGATGGCGATGACGGTGACAACAGCGACGCCAGCGATAACGCTGACGAGTAATCCACGGACCTTTTGAGGAGCCAATTACATGGCACGTTTCTTCCGTCGTCGTAAATTCTGCCGCTTCACCGCTGAAGACGTGAAGGAGATCGATTACAAAGATCTCAACACGCTGGTACAAAAGCACGTTATCAGCGTCAGCTGGCCACCGCTATCAAGCGTGCCCGCTTCCTGGCCCTGCTGGCCTACACCGACAGCCACGGCCGCTGAGACCGGGCAGTCGACATAAGTAGTAAGGGATAGACGCATGCGCGCCATGGCTGAATTCATCATGCGCGGCCGCGTGCAGGCCACTCTCGTAGTGGTCGGTTGTGCGGCATTGCCGTTGTTGTTCTGGTTGAGTGCTGCTGCAGGTTGCCTTGTGCTCCTGCGGCGCGGGTTCAGAGACGCGTTTGGCGTCCTGGGCTGGGCTCTGCTGCCGGCCTTGGTCTGGTGGTATCTCGGTGAACCTCGCACCTTCATGGTGTTGGCAGGTTCGCTGGGGTTGGCGATGGTTCTTCGCGCCAGCGAGTCCTGGGTTCGCACGCTGCTGGCCAGCGTGGCACTGGGTCTGTTGTATGCAGTGATTCTGGGCGCGGTTTTCCGCGAACCCATCGAGGCGATGTCGCAGGAGTTGCAGAAACACCTGCCGGCGATGCTCTCGGGTCTCTACGATCAGATGTCCGTAGAAGAGCGAGCGCGCCTGGGATCATTGATTGCACCGGTCCTGAACGGCCTGATAGCGGCCTTGTTGCAAATCGTCAGTGTGCTGAGCCTGATTCTTGGGCGCTACTGGCAAGCGTTGTTGTACAACCCTGGAGGTTTCGGGCGCGAGTTTCGCGCTGTGAGACTCCCGCTGGTATCAGCGTTGATGCTGCTGGTGTGCATGCTTGTAGGACCGAATTTCGGTTCGCAGGCGGCGATGTTGACACCGTTGTGCAGCGTACCGCTGGTATTCGCCGGGCTGGCCCTGATGCACGGGTTGGTGGCTGAAAAGCGACTGGCCAAATTCTGGCTGGTGGGGATGTACATAACGCTGCTGGTGTTCATGCAGCTGATCTATCCGTTGCTGGTGTTGTTAGCCATTGTCGACAGCCTGATTGATTTTCGCGGACGCCTGGCGTCGAAAGACGCCGGTAATGGCCCTGCGAACGGTGAAGGTTAAAAGTTAAGAGGATTTTCACATGCAACTGATCCTTCTGGAAAAAGTCGCCAACCTGGGCAACCTGGGCGACAAAGTGAATGTTAAGGCCGGTTACGGTCGTAACTATCTGCTGCCATACGGTAAAGCTACCGCCGCGACCGCTGCCAACATTGCAGCGTTCGAAGAGCGTCGTGCCGAGCTGGAAAAACTGGCTGCAGACAAAAAAGCTTCTGCCGAAACTCGCGCTGCCCAACTGGCTGAGCTGGAAGTGACTATCACTGCCACCGCCGGTGACGAAGGCAAGCTGTTCGGTTCGATCGGCACCCACGACATCGCTGATGCACTGACCGCCTCTGGCGTTGAAGTTGCAAAAAGCGAAGTTCGTCTGCCGAACGGCACTATCCGCAACGTTGGCGAATTCGACGTAGCCGTGCACCTGCACAGCGACGTAGAAGCAACCGTACGCGTTGTTGTGGTAGCTGCTTAAGCAGTACGTGATCATCTGGCGACTTGCTCGCTAGAGGATTAACATCGGGCACGACCTGTTTTCAGGTCGTGCCCTTTGTCTTTCTGTACCCTGGTTTTTTCACAACCCCTGATTCTGAGTGGTCATGAACGATATCTCCGCACCTGAGCAATACGATCTGCAAACCGCCGCCCTGAAGGTGCCGCCGCATTCCATCGAAGCCGAACAGGCTGTGCTCGGTGGCTTGATGCTGGACAACAACGCCTGGGAACGCGTGCTCGATCAAGTATCGGATGGCGATTTCTACCGACATGACCACCGTTTGATCTTCCGGGCCATCGCGCGCCTGGCCGATCAGAACATGCCCATCGACGTGGTTACCCTCGCCGAACAGCTGGACAAGGAAGGTCAGACTTCCCAGGTCGGCGGGCTGGGTTACCTCAGTGAACTGGCGAAAAACATTCCGTCGGTCGCCAACATCAAGGCGTATGCCCAGATCGTTCGCGAGCGGGCAACCTTGCGCCAGCTGATCAGCATCAGCACGGAAATCGCCGACAGCGCCTTCAATCCGGAAGGCCGTAACGCCGCCGAGATTCTAGACGAGGCCGAACGGCAGATCTTCCAGATCGCCGAAGCACGGCCGAAGACGGGCGGTCCGGTCAGCGTTACCGACCTGTTGACCAAGGCCATCGACCGCATCGATACCTTGTTCAACACCGATAACGCCATCACTGGCCTGTCCACCGGTTACACCGACCTGGACGGCATGACCAGCGGCCTGCAGCCGTCCGACCTGGTGATCGTCGCCGGCCGTCCGTCGATGGGTAAAACCACCTTCGCCATGAACCTGGTGGAAAACGCAGTGCTGCGCAGTGACAAGGCGGTGCTGGTTTACTCGCTGGAGATGCCAGGTGAATCGCTGATCATGCGTATGCTTTCGTCGCTCGGCCGCATTGACCAGACCAAGGTCCGCGCCGGTCGTCTGGAAGACGATGATTGGCCGCGCCTGACGTCGGCGGTCAACCTGCTCAATGATCGCAAATTGTTCATCGACGATACGGCAGGCATCAGCCCTTCGGAAATGCGCGCGCGGACTCGCCGACTGGTGCGTGAGCACGGCGACATTGCGTTGATCATGATCGACTACCTGCAATTGATGCAGATCCCGGGTTCCGGCGGCGATAACCGCACCAACGAGATTTCCGAGATTTCCCGCTCGTTGAAAGCCCTGGCCAAGGAATTCAACTGCCCGGTGGTTGCGCTCTCGCAGCTCAACCGTTCCCTGGAGCAACGCCCGAACAAACGCCCGATCAACTCCGACTTGCGCGAATCCGGAGCGATCGAGCAGGATGCGGACGTCATCATGTTCGTGTACCGGGACGAGGTCTATCACCCGGAAACCGAGCACAAAGGCATTGCCGAAATCATCATTGGCAAGCAGCGTAACGGTCCGATCGGCACCACGCGCCTCGCGTTCATCGGCAAATACACACGCTTCGAAAACCTCGCGCCGGGCAGCTATAACTTCGACGACGAGTAGTGGGAGCATTCGGAGGTAACGACGGCCGCGAAAGCGTTGTATCAGACACATCGCAATCGCAGGCCTCGTAACCTCGTCAAGCTCCCACGGGGGCAATTTGCCGCGTGCACCCAAATCCGACCACCACCGTCGGACTTGATCAAAATTTGTGCTATATTCCGCGACCGCGATTTTTACCAACGCGAATCGCCTTCCTGCACACCAAAACCGGTCATCGACATGCAAGCAGCCAAGCCGTTATTTGACTATCCCAAGTACTGGGCCGAATGTTTCGGGCCTGCGCCTTTCCTGCCGATGAGCCGGGAAGAAATGGATCAACTTGGCTGGGATTCCTGCGACATCATCATCGTCACCGGTGATGCGTACGTGGATCACCCGTCTTTTGGCATGGCGATCATTGGCCGGCTGCTGGAGTCGCAAGGCTTCCGCGTCGGGATCATCGCCCAGCCGAACTGGCAGTCCAAAGACGACTTCATGAAGCTCGGCGAGCCGAATCTGTTCTTCGGCGTCGCTGCGGGCAACATGGACTCGATGATCAACCGTTACACCGCGGACAAGAAAATCCGTTCCGACGACGCTTACACGCCGGGCGGCATGGCCGGCAAGCGTCCGGACCGCGCGAGCCTGGTCTACAGCCAGCGCTGCAAGGAAGCCTACAAGCATGTGCCGATCGTGCTCGGCGGCATCGAGGCTTCGCTGCGCCGCATCGCGCATTACGATTACTGGCAGGACAAGGTTCGCAACTCGATCCTGATCGACGCCTGCGCCGACATCCTGCTTTACGGCAACGCCGAGCGGGCCATTGTCGAAGTCGCCCAGCGCTTGTCCTACGGGCACAAGATCGAAGACATCACCGATGTGCGCGGCACCGCGTTCATTCGTCGTGACACACCCAAAGACTGGTACGAAGTGGACTCCACGCGTATTGATCGTCCGGGCAAGGTCGACAAGATCATCAACCCGTACGTCAACACCCAGGACACCCAGGCCTGCGCCATCGAGCAGGAAAAGGGTCCGGTTGAAGATCCGAACGAAGCCAAGGTCGTACAGATCCTGGCCAGCCCGCGCATGACCCGCGACAAGACCGTCATTCGTTTGCCGTCCATGGAAAAAGTCCGGGCCGACTCGGTGCTCTATGCCCACGCCAACCGGGTGTTGCACCTTGAAACCAATCCGGGCAACGCTCGCGCACTGGTGCAAAAGCATGGCGAAGTCGACGTGTGGTTCAACCCGCCACCGATTCCGATGACCACTGAAGAAATGGATTACGTGTTCGGCATGCCTTACGCACGTGTCCCGCATCCTGTTTACGGCAAGGAAAAGATTCCGGCCTACGACATGATTCGCTTCTCGGTGAACATCATGCGCGGCTGCTTCGGCG
>Ga0247814_10000282_pt1 | contig 44054 bp, 47 predicted proteins | sample UWRJL179409R1_FD_179947 | JGI IMG/M metagenome (GOLD analysis project Ga0247814, IMG submission 179947) | Plant litter microbial communities from Arlington Agricultural Research Station in Wisconsin, United States - UWRJ-L179-409R-1 | ecosystem: Environmental > Terrestrial > Plant litter >... | reverse complement strand
CTAACCTACACCCAACCGATTACCGACCTGTCGTATTTAGCGATGACGTCGCCGGTTTCGCGTTTTTGACACAGTCAACTGCGCAAACCACTGATACCATTAAATGGGAAGACGGCAACGAGTACCCGCTTGTAAAAATGCACATCTCAAGCGCCTCTCACCCATTCTTTACTGGTGAAGAAAAGATCATCGACACCGAAGGCCGTGTTGACCGATTCAAAAACCGTTTTGCTGCTGCTGAAGCACGTAAAACAGAGCTTGCAAACAAAGCTAAAAAGCTTGCAGCTAATAAAGCAAAGAAGAGCGACAGCTAATCTACGCATTATAAAAACTCCGCCCATCACTGGGCGGTTTTTTATTTGTCTATGTCTCGCGGCGGTGTCACATACACTGGCCGATGTTTTCGGTGCCACGACATAACCTGTTCGAATACTAATGAGGTGAACGGTGGGATTCCAAGCAAGATTGCCGACCCAAAACGCCATATCCCCCATTCCATACTACGAGCAGTCGCAATAACAGAGGCGAAGTACGCTACGAAAAATATTCCGTGCAAGCGGCCAGCGACCGAAATAAACGATTCGTATTCGGGTAAACCGAAACTCCGATAAATAATTGCCGATATTAGCAGTGTCCAGCCGGTCGCTTCCATGAATGCCCCGATGCGGAATATCACCCAGGCCTCTTTGTCGGTAAACCAATGGGTGTGGTCGTAGCCCCACACAATGTACCCACCAATTTTACCCAAGAATTCTTTCATTCGTTCTATTATACCGTGAGTGAGAAAAACCTGCACTTGCGCACCTCCCCTACTACTGTTAATTACACCAATTTTCTGCTATACTACTGCTTGATATGCCAAAGATTTCACTCAATATCGAAGAACTGACTGCCGAGCTCGCTGAACTCGACAGCTTTTTGGCACGCCCGGACGCATATAGCGACCCGGACTTCACTAAAAAGAACAAACGTTTACTTGAGTTGAATACTATTCTTGAGAAAGCCAACCTTCGTAAAACCCTCGAAGCGCAGCTTATTGAAGCGAAAGAATTAATTGGCGGTGGCGACGAGCTTGCCGAACTTGCGAAGATGGAAGCTGCTGATGCCGAAGAGCAACTCGCCAAGCTTGAAGAAGAACTCTTTACAATGCTTGCCCCTAAAGACCCTAACGATGACAAAAACGTTATCGTCGAAATTCGCGCTGGTGCTGGTGGCGATGAAGCCAGCCTGTTCGCCGCCGAACTGTATCGTATGTACCTTCGCTACTGCGAAAACCACAACTTGAAAACTGAACTTATTAGCGAAAGTGCCAACGACACCGGCGGATACAAAGAAGTTGTATTCAGCGTCCGTGGTGACTCTGTATACTCAAAGCTTAAGTTTGAATCTGGCGTACACCGCGTACAACGCGTCCCTGCTACTGAAAGCCAGGGCCGCATTCACACCAGTACTATTACCGTAGCAGTGCTTCCTGAAGCTGAAGAAACCGACCTCGAAATTAACCCCGCCGACCTTCGTTACGACATCTACCGCGCCGGTGGACACGGTGGACAATCGGTCAACACTACTGACTCTGCGGTGCGTATTACTCACCTTCCTTCAGGTTTAGTTGTTACCAACCAAGACGAAAAATCACAGCTAAAAAATAAAGAAAAAGCCCTGAGCGTCCTTCGGTCTCGTTTGCTACAAATGAAGCACGATGAAGAAAGCAGCAAAGTAGCCGACGAACGCCGTAGCCTTATCGGTTCTGGTGACCGGAGCGAAAAAATCCGTACGTACAACTTCCCACAAGACCGTATTACCGACCACCGTATTGGCTACAGCCGATCTGGGATTCCTGGTGCGATGAACGGCCAAATAGACGATCTTGTAGAAAATCTCCAAGCCTACGAACGTGAGCTTGCTGTTAGTACCGACCGCTAATACCTGCTACTGGGAAATACTCCCGTCGCGTAAACCTTGTTCAATAAATTCGTATGTCTTAGGAGCTAGTTTTTTTACAGCAGCTTCAAGCGGCTTCACGTATTCATCCAGTTCAGCTTCGTAGTTGTCAGGTGAAAGAACCAATTGATTAAAATAGCTTGTCGTCGTACCTTCGATTGAATCTGGCTCAACAAAAGGAAGTGGTGTATCAGTAAAAACTGTTGGCATGCGCTTAACGTAATAATCAATTGCCGTGTCTGGATACCCAAGTAATGTACCGAATTGTCGGTACCATTCATCGCTCGCTGCACCACTTTCACCTTGGCGAGAAAGAAACAACTCTTTAAGCTCAAGGCTAAGATTCTCATCGCGAGAAATAGCGTACGATTCATCGTCGATAGACTCGCAGCTTATGCCCATCGCACCGATTAAGTCGGCATTAACTTGGTCTTTATCTAAAAAGGCTACGGGCTTAATGCCGGCAATAACGCCGACTAAATCAATAACACCGTTCGCCTGCTTGATAGATTCTGTTTCGGCATCAATTAAACCAAGGACTTCTTGTTGTTCACTGCTTAAGGGTATTTCTGAAGTTGTTTGTTCACTACGCTCTTGGTTTGGCAAAGTAATCATATAGCTCAATATTTGTTTTTATGTGTTCAATTGTGATAAACTATAGCATATCATGCTAAATAAGTCAAGTTATACCGTTAGTGATTGGTTAGCTGAAGCGACCCACGACCTCGTCTTCAATAACCTTCCCAGTGCTCGCCTCGATGCCGAGTTATTACTCGCCCACACCCTTCGTCAGCCCCGTACATGGCTTCACGGCCACGGTGACGAAGAATTAGAGCCTCGGATGGTAGAAATTGCCAACGCCCGCTTAGACCTTCGCCTCGACCGCGTACCGGTTGCGTATATTATTGGCCACAAAGAGTTTTACGGACGTCGCTTTAAAGTTACGACATCGACCCTTATTCCCCGTCCAGAATCTGAAGCGCTCATCGAGCTGCTCAAGCAATCTGTACCAAAAAATGAAACACTCCTCAACGAGCGCCCGCTTCGTTTAATTGACGTCGGCACGGGTAGCGGCATTCTTGGTATCACTGCTAAGCTCGAACATCCTGAATTGGATGTCACTATTGCTGATGTAAGTCGCCATGCACTTAAAGTCGCGACAGCGAACGCTGCAACACTCCATGCAGATGTTAATTCACTCCTTAGCAACCTGCTCGCTGAATATCCTTTCGTTGCAGATATTATCATCGCTAACCTGCCCTACGTAAACCCGGAATGGGAACGCTCACCTGAGACTGATCACGAACCAGCCCTTGCGTTGTTTGCAGAGAAAAACGGCCTCGCCCTTATTTTTGAATTGTTACTCCAAACCAAAACAAAATTAGCACTTGGCGGAAAACTTATTCTTGAAGCTGACCCTGAGCAACACGCCGACATTACAAAAGAAGCAATTAAAAATGGCCTCGTACTTACCGAGACCAATGAGTATGGGATTCTTTTCGAAAAGCTTAAATAGCCTAGATAGCAGTACCGACGCGGTTGAAAATCGTTAGCAGTACTAACGCAACGCTGAGCGTAAATAGTAATGGCAAGATAATATCGTTAATACGAATTTTCGCGTGCTTGTGGAATGAATCGTATGACTTGAAAGCAAGGAAGCTCATAAGTGTTGCAAGAATTGCCACTTGTGGAATGTGAAGCGTTGTTACGAACGGCAAATTGTAAGCAATTGTCCAGTGGTAGGCTACCCAACCAAGTTGAGCCAGGATAACACCCCAGGCGAGACTCAAGAACAGCCCGTGAGTTTCATCATCATACGCACTTAAAATGTGACGCGCAGCTGTGTAACCGATAAGCCACATCGCAAGCACAACAAGTGACGCTGGCCAACTGTATGAAAGCGCGAACAGTGCCGATGTACCAAGAAGCACTGCAGCACCAGCCTGTACGGCAATGTAGGCACGCTTTGAGCGCGGTTTAATGAACAGCAACCAGCCAATGTAGAGGATGGTAAGAATCGCGAGAAGCAGCAGCTTACGTGGGTCAGCGATTGTTGCATCGTTCACGATGTACATGTGAAGTACGAAGCTGATGCTGACAATGAAGTCTACAAGGTTCGAGCGTAAGTTTGCCCACCAGAAACGTGGACGTACTGCAAACACACGCCATTTACTCAACACGACAAGTCCAATAGCAAAGCCGATTGAACCGGTGTAACGAATAACTATCACGACAGCTACAGCCAGGGCGATATTTAGTACGGTGTAAACTGCTTCACTCAGAAATGAGCGCTTACGTACTAGTTTTAAAAACTCCATAATTACTCTAATTATAACACGAGTAAGCGAGGGAATTACTTAACTTTAGCGATTCGCGTTCGGGTCTGCCCCAACAATAATCACAAAGTCGGTCTCCCCTGTTACGCTGACCGGTGGTGCAGTTGTTTTAACCGTCACCTTGTAGAGTTCAGCAAGTTTCGCAGCAGTTGCAGTGTTGCCAGTACCGATATGGTAAACCTCGTAGGCAGCGTAGGCACCTTCAGGGGCGTTACTGACTTCATCAACAATGTAGTTTTTAGCAATAAGGCTGTCGGCAACAGTTTGGCCAACACCGGCAACGCCGCTCCCGTTAAGAACAGTGATGTTTGCACCTTCACGGACAACTGGGTCTGAGGTAAGTTGCTTCGCTAGGTAGGCACGAAGTTCATCGTACTTGCCCACGCCGGCCTTTGGATAGACAGAACTACCAACGCCCGGGAGTGTTCCTGTAGTAAACATTGGGTTGTCTTGGTTGTAGAGGTCGATAGAAAGAATGTTTTCCGACTTAATATCTTGACCAAGGCTCATTAACGTACGAATTTCCTTTGTTTGAACATTTGTGCGAAGGTTGCCACCGAGGGCATCAATCAAACCAGTCACCGCACCAAGGTTTGTTAGTGTTCCAGCACTTACTGCTTTGTCGCGAATAGCTACAAGAATTTTTTGTTGGTTACGTTCACGGTCGAAGTTAGATTGCGCAAGACCAACAGTTGGAGCTTGGTGACCACGAGCCTGTGCTAAGTAGAGTGCGTGTTCAGCATCAAGAGTTTGGATACCTGGTTCAAAGTCGATGAAGTGGCCAGACGGCGGACAGTTAATTTTTCGTTGAGATGCTTTGCCACACTTCCAGTCAAAGTTTGAATCCATAATACCAATTTCTGATGATGGGCCGTTACCAGCATTACCTTCAATATTAACCTGGATAGAACCACCAATGGCGTTCACAACATCGCGAAGCACGGTGTAGTTTACGTGAGCGGCATATTGGATATCCATACCAACGATGTTACCAAAGAAGGCTTGTGATTTTGTAAGGCGGTCTTGTTCATCAGCGTCACTGTCGCCGGTGTTAGAACACATGAAGTATTCATTAATTTTACCGCGGTAGCCTGAGTTACACGCTTCACCATACTCAACATAAAGGTCACGAGGAATACTGAAAGTGTAAGCGTTTTTATTCTTTTGGTCGATGCTCAAAATCATAATAGAGTCAGTTAGTGACGCACCTTGGTGGCCCTTGTCGTCTTCAGATGTACCTACAAGAAGGAAGTTACTGCGACCGTTGGCATCTTCTTTGAGTGGCTCATTTTGAACGAGGTTAAAGATGTTTCCTTGTAGCACGTTTCCACTTGCGCCAAGACCCTTCACAACTAAGAAACCGACAATACCAAGCACGATTACAAGAAGAGCAATTAATGCCCATTTAATAATTCGACGAGCTTTGCTTTTAGGCTTTTTACCCTCTTTTTTGTCTTTACGACGCTGACGGCGAGATTTTTTACCATTATCAAGCGGTGTTTCATCATCGATGCTACGAAGCGATTCGTGAATATCATTCACACCAAGTTCGCGACCGGCACGAGGAGTACCTACCATCTGAGTGGCAGGTGTTTGAGTAGTGTGCAGTCTACGATCGATTGGCTTAACTGCAGCGTCAGGGTTCTTTACCTGATTCAGCTCACCCAATCGGTTGCCGGGTCGACGTGGAATAAACCCGTCTATGGATGTCTGGTTCTTGTTCATAAATACTCATTGTATTATAAACGATTATGCTCATATTTTGAAGCTTAAGTACGATTGCACAACACTCTGCATGGTATACTTATATAAGTTCATGGAAGCTTCCTTTTTTACCCGTCACCCATTTATGAAAGACCTGCTCAGCCTGGTCATTTTTGTTATATGTGTGATTATTGGAACAATCTTAATCAATACTTATATTTTCCGTAGCTTCAACGTTGTTGGCCCAAGCATGGAAACTACCCTTTATACAGGTGATCGACTTATCGTTAACCGCGTGCCTGTCACCTGGTCTCAAATTAAGAACAAAGAATACATTCCAGAACGCGGACAAGTTATCGTGTTCAAAAACCCTCACTACAGCCTTGGTATCGAAGACGAATACATTGTAAAACGTGTCATCGCCTACCCTGGCGAACGAGTCCTTTTAAAAGATGGCAAATATACCGTATTCAACGCCGAATTCCCTGCTGGCTTTAACCCAGACGATAAAAATAACGGCGAACCAGGCTCACCTACTACCGGCGAAGTTGATACCATCGTGCCTCAAAAAGAGCTATTCGTGAGTGGTGACCACCGTACGGGTAATTATTCTTACGACTCACGAAATGGGCTTGGAACGATTCCTTATTACGATGTAGTTGGCCCGGTGAGTATGCGGATATTCCCGTTCAATAAGATACGAACTTTCTAGTTAATTCAATTTATGCTTGCGGCACTTAAAATGTGCGTGTATCATTGGTAAATCTCTGTACCTACCAACTTTAGGATGTGAAAACATGATTGTTCAAATGAGCGGCGGACAAATCCTCGAGCTATCCGATGAGCGCTCCCCTGTGGGACATCTGATCATGAATATCGGCAAACTCTTCGGGTATCATTCGCCTGACGAGGCGTACGAGATTTACATGGAGACTCCCAAACCGGGAGCAAAGCCCGTAATGGCCTACGTTCCCCTGCTGGAAGATGGCACGCCCAACTTCAAGCAAACCACCCAACTGCCCTTCGAAAAGGCCCACGTCCAAAAAGTCAGTACCTAACGAGATACGCCCGTACCCAAGTTGTGAGCAAAATGAACGCTCCTACTGGTGCGGGCATTTTGCTTTTAGGTTAATTACCCAAGTAATTCTTGTATTCGCTCAAGCTCTTCCACACTTTTGAACTTAATCACAATATTCCCAGCACCTTTGCTGTTCACCCGAATCGCAACATCAGTCTTAAGGCGAGTTTTCAGTGTTTCAACACGGCCATCGTGTTGCGCTGAAATGTTTTCAGCTTCCGGCTCACCGGTTTTTTGCTGCTTCTTCACATTCGTCATGTATTGTTCAACTTTACGCGCACTCCACTCTTCAGCAATGATGCGCGGAATAAGTTCAGCAATAAGTTTAGCATCTTGGCCAATAAGTGGACGTACCTGACCTTCGGTAATTTTACCTTCAGCAAGTGCAACAATTGCTTCTTTTGGAAGTTTCAATAAACGCATTGTGTTGATGACAGCGGATGGAGATTTGTGTACCCGTTCGGAAATTTTTTCAGCACTTAAATTGAACTGGTCGCGAAGTTTTGCATACGCAGTCGCAGTTTCAATTGTGTTAAGGTCGCGGCGTTGAATGTTTTCAATAAGTGAAACTTCGAGTTGCTTTTGCCCGGTCATTGAACGAACGACAACAGGAATTTCAGTTAAGCCCGCAAGTTTAGACGCACGGAAACGGCGCTCACCGGCAACGATTTCATAGCCATCGCCCTTCGGAGTAACGATAATAGGCTGGATAACCCCGTGTTCTTTAATAGAATCGGCAAGTTCTTGCAATGCGGCAGTATCAAAATAACGTCGTGGCTGGTCTGGGTCAGCTTGAATACTTTTTAGTGGTAAACTTTTTTGTTCACTCACCTTTTCTTCTTGCTTAGCGGTGGTATCAAAAGTATCATCTAAGAAATTAGTCGGAATAAGTGAATCGAAACCGCGGCCGAGGCCTTTCTTCATGGCACTCATACGTTTGCTCCTACTTTTGCCGCATTGGCGGCGTCAGTGCGGTCAATCACCTCTTTGGCGAGCGCTTTGTAAGCACGTGAACCCTTAGAGAACTTGTCGTATACACCAATTGGAATACCGTGGCTTGGTGCTTCAGCAAGGCGGATGTTGCGAGGAATAGTTGTCTCGAATACCTTGCCTGGGAAGTGGCGCTTAATCTCGTTGTGCACCTGAGTGCTTAACGAAGTACGGCTATCAAGCATAGTTGGAAGCACACCAAGCAGTTCAAGGTGAGGGTTCATGCCTTTACGAACCAGTTTCATCGTCTCAAGAAGCTGTCCAAGGCCTTCTAGGGCGTAGAACTCTGCCTGGACCGGCAACAACACGTACTTCGAAGCAATGAGGCCGTTGACCGTTAGGAGGCTGAGGCTTGGCGGGCTATCGATAAGAATAAAGTCGTAGTTAACCGCAGAAGCATCGATTGCTAACTTCAAGCGAGAGAAACGCTTTTCGCTTTGAGCCATCTCAACTTCAGTGTTGGCAAGAACAGAAGTTGTCGGTGCAAGTGATAAGTTTTTGTAGGCAGTTGGCACCACTACCTGGTCGAGCGAGGCGCGGCCCATAACAACATCGGTCATAGTAAGCTGCAATTCGCTCTTATCAACACCAAGTCCACTACTGGCGTTACCCTGAGGGTCGAAGTCGATTAAAAGCACCGACTTGCCGGCTTTTGAAAGGAAATACGCAAGATTAATAGACGTGGTTGTTTTACCGACACCACCCTTCTGGTTTGTAATAGCAATTACGGTCGCCATAGACTTTAGTAAGACCCTCTCTTCATTGGTGTTATTATATCACGCAACGGAGAGAAAAGTTCCGTTTATGCTAACGAAGACCTGTGGATTTCTCATCGTACATCTTCAAATAAAAAGAACCCCATTTCTGAGGTTCTTTTACAAGAGTTAGAACTTACTTAATTGAAACGATTTCAATCTTTGAGTACTTTTGGCGGTGACCGTTTAACTTGTGCACGCGCTTTTTAGCCTTGTAACGGATAACTTGAATTTTGTCACCCTTTACGAGGTCTTCAGTTACCTTAGCGATAACCTTCACATCTTTAACAGTTGGTGTACCAACGGTAACATTGTCACCATCGATAACTAACAGTGCGTCTAGAGTGAGCTCTTTAGTTCCTTCTTGGAGGAGGTCCACCAGTAGGGTCTCTTTTTCGGTGACAATAAATTGTTTTCCACCGATCTTAACGACTGCTTTTGTCATATTAATTCCTTATTAGTTCTTATCAATCAGTTGTTCATTATAACAGGGATGGCGACAGATGTAAAGTAGGTCGCCTTCTCTAAATTGAACCGCCACCAGTTGCAACGATAATTAATGCGCCAAGCATCAAGGTGCCAACAAAAGTATACATACCGTGGTGGAGTTTCCAACTCTTCTTCCAAGTCTTCGGGAGGTTGTTTCGATAGTGATGTGCAGCCACACCGACAATAGCAATAACTGCGAGTGCACCAAGGATGGCAACGGTTACTGGACTCAGTGATTGGAGCGCCGTGCCAAAGAATTCAGCCGGGTTCGAACCTTGTAAGTTCGGAGTTGAGAAGGTCGCCGGTGCGGCAGTCCCCTGCACTGCGGCAAATGTTACCGGTGCGCCATAAAACGCGACCACAAGTGTTGTAGCGCGGCCTTGGAGCGTTCCATCAACGATTGCAAAGCCTACATCAACGTATTTACCGTTCAAAATATTTTCACGGTGGCTTGGAGAGTTCATCCAGGCATCAACCGTCGCATCTGCGTTCGGGTAATTCTTCGCCAAGTTCTCCCCTGCTACGCTGTAGTTATAGCCAGCATCACCAAACCACTTCCATGGCTCAACACCTGCAGGAGATGTGTGCGCCCAGTAATCATTTTTAAACATGTCTTGCGCCTTTAAAAATGCAGCCTGGCTGAGCTGGTCGTTGAGCTGCAAATCACCCAAGTTCTTCGCTTCGCGCTCTTTATTAGTATCCGTTAACAAATCAAAGGTCTGAATGTCAGATGTACGGCCTAATACCTGGAAATTACCCGTTGTCGAGAAGCTATACACAGCCTGCGCCAACACAGCAATAAGCAGCACAGCAACAAGCCCTTGCACCCTAATAAGATGCGGTCGGAACCCGTTCCCCTTGTGCGGCACAAGTATACGCTTCGCGTGGTGCGCTACCTTGGCGTGCACTGTTTGGGGTTTTTTAATCTGTTTTTGTTTTGTTTTCACGTTGTGCCTACAGTATAGCAAAAAGCCCTTACAAGCGTAAGGGCTTTCGTTTTATTGAACGTTTTTATTTAGATTACGCTTCTTGGCGTTTTCGAACTGCTGCGGCAATCCACCATGCGATAGCTGCAAGTGCAGCGATGATAAGAATCCACCAGTACCAACCAAGTCCAAGGAATGTACCCTTGTTTGCTTCAGTATCAGCAGCGGCAAGTGTGTCAGCGTTTTCAGTTGAGGCACCTTCTACACCAGCACCGCTATTAGCAGCGTTGCTGTCGTCGGTAGCGTTACCGAGAACGGCTGCACCGGCTGGACTAGTTGCTAGAGGGAAACCGAATGCAGGAGCTGTATTGTCTTGAGAATCTGGTTGTCCAGCACCGTTATCTACAACAGGAGCAGTAGGCGTTACAACACCAGGAGTTATAAAGTTAACTACTAAATTGGTAATCCGAGTATTAACATTTCCTATTCCATCAGTTGCAGTAACTTCAAATACATAGGTATCATTCGCAAGCACTTCTGAAGAATTGTATGTCCAAATACCATCAACGAAATCTAGGTCGACTTCTTCACCGTCTAATGTAGCTACGAGAGTAGAACCCTCATCGGCCGTACCCGTAATTGTCGGTGTGTTGTCTTGTGTGCCAGTAACATTGGTAATAGTTAGCGCAGGAGGGGTGTTATCAACGACAAGCGTCTGTTGTGTTACTGTTTTGTGTCCAACGATATCAGTTGAAGTAAATTCAGCTGTATATGTACCGTCCTCAAACAGGTCTTCTGTATCGAGTGTGTATACAACTTTGTTTTGTGCGTTAACATTTACGTCACCGCTTGTGTAAACTACTGAGTCGCCATCTAGTACGGTAAGCTTTCCAGATTTAGCTTGGATGTTATCAGTAACTACTTGAGTAACTGTAATTGTTCCACGAACGCGGCTAGCAAGATCGTTTGAACCTTCTTCAGGGTCAGTTGTGTCGATAGTTGCGTAACCCATGTCGCTCCATGCACCAGCGTTACCAGCAGCATCTACTGCTTGTACTTGCCAGAATAGTGGACCATCAGCAAGTGTTGTTTCGTATTCAGGTGTAGCGTTTGCAGTTGTAAGAATTGGTGCGTTTGCAACTTCGTTCGGGTGAACTCGGCTGTAACGAACGTTGTACTTAGCGGCATCAACAGATGCACTCCAGGCAAACTTAGTAAATGAAGATGTCCAACCGTTTGGCGAAAGGTTTGTTGGTGCAGCAGGACCCTGTAGGAATACAGTTCCGAAACCTGTAACTCCGCCAGTTTTGTGTGATTTGTCTTTAATGAAGTTGTTACGAAGGTTTGTAAGCTCTGCTGGAGTCAAATCTTTCACAGCAACTTTTTCTTCGTATACTGGACGGTTTTGAGAGTCTACAAAGATTCCGCCTGCATTAACATCTGCAGATTGTTCGTTGTTAATGTATTCGTTGTTAATGTTCTTAATAAGTGTATTTCCTAGCTGAAGGATTCCACCATTAACACCTGTGACAGTATGTTGGTTGTAAACTTTTGCGCTATCTGGACCAGTTGAACCGTCAATAAAGAGACCACGGTCACCGTATTGGAGACGAACGTCGTTAAGTGTTACACCAGTGATATTTGCATCTTTTGTGTAGAACGCAAGGTCAGACCAGCCAGAACCTGAAACTGCAATGTTATTAAGTGCAATGTTCTTAGTTACAACTGATCCATTTTGTTGTCCGACAATTGAGATACCGTCTTTTGCAAGTCCAGCAACAAATACGTTGTCGATGTTAACATTTTCATATCCGTTAATGTTGATACCAGAAGTATTTGTTCGTGCAACGTTAGAATTAACAAGGTGACCAGATTTTACAACTACGTTGCTGATTGTTGCATTAGATCCGTTACTTAGCTTGATAAGTCCACCGTTAGTAAATTGTGGAGTACCTACAACTGCAAGGTTTTTAATAGTGATGTCGCTCTTGCCATCAGCCCAAACTCCACCTTGACCACCAAAGTTATTTACAACGTGAATTTCTACAGCATCACGGTTTCCGCTTGTACCAATAAGCTTTGTACCGTTTTTAGTAATTACTGCTGTTCCAGTGTATACACCGTCTGCAATATATACAGTTCCGTTTGTCTTAACTGAATCAAGTGCTTTTTGGATTGTAGCAAAAGGCGCTGCAGCTGTTGTACCAGCATTGCTGTCGTTTCCTGTTGTAGCTACATATACTGTGTCGTAACAGTTGAATTCGCCATAACTAGCGATTGCACTTGGGTCGCTGAGCCATGCGTAAGTACCGTTTTCAGTATCTGAGATAAAAATTGTTGCTGCACTAGCAGGAACGCTAGCAACATCAGTTTTAATAGGTAGTGATGCACTTTCTCCACCTAGCACATATACAGGAGCCGAAAGCTTAAAAGCTGCGCTTGATTTAACCCATACACCACTTTGCGGGCTGCTTGGGTTGTCGCCAGTAATATCAAAACTAACGAGTCCGTTTTCACACTTTGGTGCTACGGTTACATTATATGGCGCTGCTGCTGCTACGCTTTTAGATAAAATAAACGGCACCGCCGCCGTCAATGTGCTCACAGCCAAAACAAAAGCCGTCGCAAATAATGTTGTCTTCTTAAAAAAGGCTTTCGCCATTAGTGTATTCATTCTCGCAGTACTCCTGGTGTTCAGCCGTCCACACAGCCGAAGTTAAATAATTTTACAAATCTCAACTTTTGTATTTTTCTTAAATATATCACTTAAGTGACCTGTTAGCAATAGCGATAAAAGTGTTAGCTAAGCCCCTTCTCAGCGCTTAAAACATGGCTTTCCACCCCTATAAATGAACGACAAATCGATAGAGTAAACGCACTATAATGTAGCTAATCACAAGCACGACGAGCCAAAAATACCATGGAATGCCTAACACAACCCAACCTTGCGTAGAAGTCTTCGCTACTCCGGCCGCCGCTGTTTGGTTAACAGTATCAGGCAGCGCATTATTTGCAGATAAAACACTCGCACTTGGAGTATTTGTTAAATAGCCTGGGCTATTTGAAGAGTTAACTTCAGGTGAAGTTTGCGTATTGCCACTTGGTTCTACAACCGGTACGGTCACTAAAGGTGTTTTATCAATAGGCAGCGGTATATCTTCTTCTTTAATCGGCGGTAGGTTTGGAATTGGTACAAATACCGTCACATAGCCGGCACTCTTTGCACTGTCGCCATCCCCTCTCGAAATACTCCATACATATAATGTATAGTCGCCATTATCGGTCACGGGTGTTGTTACGGTCAAAACATCAGGGCCGACAACGCCGGTTGTCAGGCTCGCGTCGCCTTTAAATAGTTCGTATCCAAAACCAATAATATCCGATGAATGTTCGGTAGGTTGCGGGTCGATAGGATTACCATTTTCATCAAGTACAACCGTGTCGGCATCAGGCGTCGTTCCACCAGCAGGCGCATTCCATACCCAAACAATGCTTTTGTCGCTCGTTTCAGATGTCGCAGTGACGCCACTTGGGCCTTCAACTGGTGCAGAAACTTGTTGTGGAGGTTCAGAATTAGTAGGTTCCTCAGCAAAAGTGTTCGCAGGAACGAAAGATAAGGTTAATGCTGACACAAAAAAGGCTAAGGCTATCGTTTTAGCCCTGGGTATTATAAGTACTCGCCCAATCAGTTCCCGCATATCCCCCTACCAATTCTATATGAATAAGTATTAGCTTAATTATAACAGCATCAGTAGCCCGGGTACATATTCAGGCCGAGTATGTATATCTCTTCTTGGCCCAAATTCCCGCCGCAAATAGGGCCGCTGCGACAACGCCAAACCAATACCAAGGAATGCCGAAAATACGCCATCCCTCACTACTCGGTTCAATAGCAAGAGTACTCGCCCCTAATGTTTCGCTGCCTGGTATATTGTTTACTGTTGCGAAACTAGCTACTTCAGTTTGTGTTGGGTTGCGATGTGTTACTGATGGTAGAACCGGAATCTCAGTTGTATCGACGGCTAGTTCGATATCTTCAATAGGTGCTAATTGAGTAACTTGAGTATTTGTCGATTGTTGCACCGGCTGAGGTGACGGTGCTGTATTTGGGTTTGAGGCTGGCGTATTCGCTGGTTGCGGCTCAGCCGCAGGTAGCGTAGCCGGCGTTTGCTCGACAGGCGTTCGGCAATCCGCACCAAGCAACAATCCCCCAACCACACAGCGAACCGTTTTGCCTAAAAAACTCTCAGCACTTGCGGGCTGAGAGTGAATAAGCGAACCAACTAAAGAAAGACTAGTGATAGTTAAGATAAAAATATAAATTCTTATACCTCGCAGGCTATCAAGCCACACTTGCCTCTCCATACGCGCCCTCCAATGACACTAAGATAATTATATCATGAGCAGTATGGAAGGATTTATTCGCGTTCGTGTGCGTGCGTGTGGTCAAAACCTTCAAGCTCGTCGATACGATTGTGGTTTAATCCATAATAGTGGGCAATTTCGTGCCAAAGTGTACGCTTAATTTGCTCTTCAAACTCTTCCTGGCTGTGCGATACCATTTGAATTGGCACTTTAAAAAGCGTAATTTTGTCCGGTAATACAAAAGTATAGCCTGAACCGCGTTGGGTTAAGGGTATGCCTTCATACAAACCAAGTAATAAGTTACCTTCTTTCAGGTCGGACTTTTGGGCTTGGTATTCATCTGGCCAATCGGCGTAAAGAATAGCGACGTTGTCTAACCCCTTGATATACTCTTGGGGCAGTTCGTTCATTGCTTTCGTAACCAGTTGGTCAAATGCTTCGTCGGAGATTATAGATTGTTCTTGATTCACTATACTAAGTATATCACTTTTCTTCGTGCATTGACTGAGTAATCTCAGACCACTTTTGGTCGAGCGTTTCGCCGTCTTCGTCGCTACTCAGATCAATGGTTTCGTCTTCCTCGTATTGGTCGAGGTCACTGACAGTACCGTCGTCTTGTGGATCAATTGTTTGTAGTTGTAGGTATGGGAATAATGACATATGTTTGATTTTTAAAATTTTTGTTTTAAATTGTTAATGTATGTATTTAAGCATAAATGGTTTAAAATGTCAATCCCCTGCTTGCGTCACATATTGCAAACTGAATAATCGTTGCTTATAGTAAGCATATGAATAAAGCTTCACTCACACGAAACGCGTTTGGAATATTAGTAATTGGGGTTGGTGTTATCGCCCTACTCGGTGCCGTTGGATTATTTGATTTTGGCGAACTTATTGGCCGCTACTGGCCACTACTTGTTATTGCTGCTGGTGTTATTGCACTCGTTGGCAACCCGCGACAATTTGTTTGGCCACTTGCCATTGTTGCAGTCGGTATCCTATTCCAACTTCGACAACTTGATGTCGTTGAGTTCGATATCTGGCGCTCAATTTGGCCACTTATTATTATCTCTGTAGGTATTTCGATTCTACTCAACAGGACATCTAGAAAAGGTATTGAGCACACTGCCGATACAACAAATATCTCTGCATACTTCTCGGGCAGCGAAACGCGTAACAATTCGCAAAACTATAAAGGTGGAAATATTTCGACAGCCTTCGGTGGTGTCGAACTCGACCTACGCGATGCGAAAATAAAAGGCGCAGCAACGCTGAATGTCAGTGTTATTCTTGGTGGGCTTGAGTTAACCGTACCACGCGAATGGAACGTCGAATCGCGTGTTACCCCTATTCTTGGTGGCTTAGACGGACGTAAGCTCAATAACGCTGACCCCAAAGCGCCGACACTGATTATTACCGGCGAGGTTATTCTCGGCGGCGTCGACATTAAACAATAAGTTTTTACTTCCAAATAAAATGCCCCGCCTAATCTTTCGACGAGCGGGGCTATTTTATTAGCTCAACGCTGGTTGATGATTAGACGGGGGTCGTTTCGGGAATTTCTTCTCGTTGTGTTGCGGTTTCCTTTCGCGAATCCTTCTTGTCTTTGAGGTAGATGAAAGCGACTGCAATCACTACAAAAGCGACGATGGCGAGCGACAACATACCTTGCATGCTTGCCCAATAGGCAGGCACCAGGAATGGCACTACGAACATCACCTTCCCTTCCACGTCAGACATCTGAAGCGGAACGGACCGAACATCGGGTGCCGGGTTGGCGTCACCCTTCGTCATGAGACTTCCGTCATCGGCGTAACCGATGAAGGTGTGCGTGGTCGGGCGGACATCGGTGTCCTGCTTGAACGTAATGATGTCGGTCGGTTTCAAGGTATCGGTCGGCTGGATGAACACCACGGAATTGATCGGAAGGGTCGGTTCCATGGAACCGGTCTCGATGATCATCGGGGTGAACATGAAGACGAGGCGAAACGCAGCGATTCCAGCGATAACCACGAGGGCGACCAGCTGAAACCAGTACTTACTGAGAAACTTCTTCATTGATTGATCCTTCTAGCTCGGGAGTAACGGGAGATTCTTCGACAGTGAGTTCTGCATCGGCAGAGGTTTCGGGTGTCGGCTCTACGACACTGGTCGGCTCGGGCGTGGGTTCGACAACAGTAGGTACTTCCGGAGCCGCTTCAACGACAACCGGTACAGGTTGAGGTGCGGGCGTAGCTTCGGGCAGTGCTTCTGGAGTGGGAATCACGACAGGTTCGGCAGTAATCGGTTCGACGATAGCAGGCTCCTCAGAGGGAACTACTACCACGTCGACAGAAGGAATCTCCTCGATGGGTGCGGTTTTAATGGGCTCCGCGATTTCCGGAGCAACGACAGTACTTTCTTCCTCCGGTGCCGCTTCGACGACAACCGGCTTGGGCTGAGGTACAGGTGCGACAACAGTGGGTACTGCCGGGGCGGGAACTACAACGGGCTCTGGAGTAACAACCGGCACAGGTGTCGGTGTAACGACAACAGGTTCGGGAACTACCACAGGGGCAGGAACAACAACTTCCGGAACACTAGGTACCGGAGTGGGCTGAGGCTGAACCGGTGCGGGTGCAGGCGTAGGAGTGGGTTCGGGCTGAACCGGTGCAACGACGTCCGGGGACGGCTGCTGAATCGGCTCTGGCACGGACACCACAGCTTCAGGCGCGGCAATCGGCGCAGGCTGTGCATCAGGCTGTTCGTCAACCGGGGCATCCACCATAGGTGCTGCTTCCGGGATCTGAATAGTGATGCTCACCTTGGCCGGTGCGGTTGCGTTAAAAACTGCTCCAGTGGGCTGAGGAATCAAACTTTGAAAAGCCACAACGAACACCGCTGCAGCCATTACAATATTGAGACGGCGTGACATAAGTGCTCCTTGGGACTATCGGGATTGCTATGGATACGTACATAAGATTCAGAAAAATTCGGAACCTTATGTGCATTTCAATAAGTTCTTATAAGGATGTTAGTGCTCTGGGCACTCACCTTCTCGTGAAAGAAGTGAGTGCCCAGAGGCAATTTCGGATAAGCCCGACGGCTTGTTGGAGTTACTTCTGGGTCAGCGTGACGGGGATGTTGCCACCGAAGTGCTGGCCCTGCCAGGCGTTGCCGGCGTTGATGTCCAGCTTGACGTCGACGTAGAACGTCTTGGTCTGGCCGGGCTTCAGGGTGCCGAGGTCCCAGCTGGCGGGCAGCGAGGTGACCGGCGACAGCGTGCTGCCGACGGCGGCACCAGAGCCACCACCGATTCCGGTGACGGTGCCCCCTTCGGAGCGGACGCCGACCGAGAGCTGCGTGTAGTCCACGTTCGCCGGCGGCGTGCTGTTGGTGAAGTTGCTGCCCAGGGTGGCGACGGCGTCGATGGAACCCTCGTTCTTGACGGAGAACGTCTGCGTGTCGGTCGCGCCCGGCTTCAGGTTGTTGAAGTCGAGGTCGATGATGCCGACGTTGTCCGCGTCGTTGACGCCGAGCTGCACCGTGGCGGTGTTGATGTCGACGCGGGCGGTGTCGGTGTCGTTGAAGATCGCTCCCGAGCCGGCGACGACGCCGAGTCCGAGGATGGCAGCGGCACCGATGCCGACGACGCTGAGCATGTTGCGGTTGCGCTTGGAGCGGTTCGACGTGTTGAGCGGGGTGTTCGAGGACATTATGTCCCCTTCCTGCAGCTAAGCTGCGTCGGGTGTATCTGAAATGTAAGGTTCATGCGTCTTCGGATGAAGCATGGCACAAAAGCGATAATACCATTTTGTAATTAATGTGTCAACGCTTTCTAAGCAATTTGTCTTATTTTTCTCAGAATGCTTATGTTTAGATATGGAAAACCCCGGCTATTACTAGCCGGGGTGTTCCCTACTGCTTTCACTTAGAAGGCTTCGCGTGCCTGGATTGTGCCGATGAGAGCCAGGTTGCCGCGGCCATCCATGACCACAACTTCACTGTCCTTATGCGCCTTGTCTTCGACAAACTGCAGGAACCAGGCTTCTGAGGGCTTGGACCATACAGGTGTCGTGCGCATTCCTGCCAGCGTTCCGCCGAGTTCCGAGTATTCGTCAGTCACCAAGTTAAAGGTGTCATCGGTTCGATAGCGAAGCGAACGTGCCGGGACGAACCCGATTACGTTAACAGGGGTGGCTTTTTCAGGCCGGTGGCTGAGCCAAAGCTCAGTCTCGTTCGACAGGTACATCTCTTGCCAACGTCCTTCGGCGAATCTCGCCTTTTCGGTTTGCTCGGGAAGTACATCAAGCTCCTGAAAAGTCAGGTGCAAGACTGCGCGGTCATGAACGTTGACGTCAAGAATGGTACGCGAGGCACCAAACTGAAGCAGGAAACTCGTGGGACCGGGAATGTCGAGAACACCAAACTGGTCGATGTTCGGGAGCAAGCCAAGTACCGCACGGAGGTTCTTACGAATGCGGTTGCGTTCGATTTCCTGTTCAACACGACGTATCAGCGACTGTCGGTCATCTTCACCAACCAGCGATTCAATCGCCAGCTCCATGCCATCAGGGTCCCGAAGGTCCTCGATGGCATGACTGAGGTTCAGGTAGATACCTGCAGCCCCAGGGCTGGGGTCCTTGTCAGGATGAAGATGCCGGGCGAAGTTCCTGAAGTTGGTTTCAGCCAAAGCCAAAAGTTCATTCAGGGCGCCGGTGGAACGTTTAAGCTCCACAATGTCCGGGGGAATTCCCAGGACCTGCAAAGAGCTTGCCATGTTAGTCCCCCTTGAGCTGGTTCTCCAAAAGCATCTCGTCGATGCGGTCGATGTTGTCGTAGCACTGGTTGATGGTTTTCAGGCCACCCAGCATTCCGACGAGGTCGACGAGCATTTCGAGGGAGACCTTACTCTCCGTCTCGAAGCCCTTCAACTCCTTGTAGTTCTCGAGCAACTCGAGAAGCTGAGGCACGTACTCGCGGGTTGCCTCCTTGTCACCTTCCTTGTCCGGAAGCGTGGAATCCGCACGAGTGCGGAACCCTTCTTCGTACAGGTACTCGATGACGAGGTCGATGTCGTGGGTCGGGTACTGCGCGAGCAGTTCCTTCATCCAGACACCAATCGGTTCGCCGTGGAAGCTGGCCAGCCAGGCCATGATGGCGATGGCGTACTCGGTGTTGAGCTGCGGGTACTCGGCGACGGTGTCACCGATGGCACGAGCGTCCTTGCGGTTCAGCGGGCCGGCGGTGTAGCGAGCGAGCTCGGAGGAATCACTGAAGATTCTTTCCAGTTCGCCGCCAATTTCGCGGGCCTTTGGGGACAGTACTACAGCAGTGCTGGTGGTTTCAGACATGTTTCTCCTAAGAAAGTCTTGTAGGGTTAAGGTGCAACAAAGGTATCTCAACCCTTATAGTGTTAGCAATTATAACAGTTATGTTCACATCTGTCAATTTGAAACTTGACAGATACGCCCAAGAGTTCTAAAGTTTTTAACATGTTGTCTACGGATGTAGAGAGCTCAGTCCAATCTAGGAGGCATAATGTCAGGTGGCACAGTAGTTATCAAGTTCAAGGACATGGTCGACATCTGCAAGGTTTCAGCCGGCGCCGAAGAAGGCAGCAAGCCGAAGCACGAGATGATGGCGATGGCACCCGGCTACGTCGTCAGCAAGGCCATCGGCGCCGACAAGGTGCAGCTCGAGGTTCCGAAGAAGCCCATCGACCTCTGGAGCGCCCGCGTCCAGAACGTCATCGACAACGCGCTCGCCCATCGCAAGGGCGAATCGCCGGCAACGCTGGAAGTCGTGTACATCTAGCTGCGCCAACTGCACTACCCGCTTTACCGACCAAAGATTGATTGCACGCCCTCGAGGCCCCTTCCGCACATTGTGCAGATACGGGGCCTCGAGGGCAACAACTTTTTTACGCCTTTGTTAATGAGATGCCGAGAGGCATTTTTTCTATTTCAACAGTTTCGCTGTAGTCGTAACTTTTTTCGTTAATTTCCACTGCTAACGTTTCATCTGCAATATCAGCAGTATATTCTTTGATAGCCTCGGCGATTTCACCTTCAGCGGTTAGGCTGAGTTCAATACGGTCGTCAATATTTAAACCAGCTTTTTTACGAGCAGATTGTACATAACGAACGATTTCGCGGGCGAGGCCTTCTTGGCGGAGTTCTGGAGTAATCGTTTTATCAAGCAGTACTTCGATTTCGGTTTCAACTGAGTTTTCAACCAACTTCACATTTACCTCTTCAGCAATAATGTTCACGTAGAAATCTTCAAGCGCTTCACCAGCATAGGTTAGCTTCGAAAGTGGTTGGCGAACCTTTGTTTGCTGTTGCGTGTCGTCTTTATACATACGTAGCGCCAAACCTTGCTCGATGATTTCGCGCGTACGTGACATACGACTCAGAACAAGTTCGTTCGCGTTGCCAACTTCAGGCCAGTCAGTTAAGTGAACACTTTCACCGCCAGTAAGCTTGATATACAGCTCTTCAGCCATAAATGGTACGAATGGCGCAATTGCTTGGCTAAGGCGTACAAGTACGTAGTGAAGGGTGCGGTATGCGTTGTTCTTGTCGGTGTCGTCGTCACTCTTCCAGAAACGGCGGCGTGAACGGCGTACGTACCAGTTTGAAGCGTCATCGAGAAATGGCAGAATTGGCTTTGCGGCACCAGCAACATCGTAGCCATCCATCTTTTCTTCAATTTCGTTAATAAGTTGGTGCACGCGGCTAATAATCCATTGGTCGAGCGGGCTCTCGACTTCATCGCTTGGGTCAACTAAGTTGCCATCGAATTCCCAGCCATCAACTTCGGCATACATTGTGAAGAAGTCGTACATGTTCCAGACCATGCTGAGTTTTCGTGCGATATCCCCTACTTCTTTATCTTGCAGCGTAAAGTCTTCACCTGAAAGCAGTGGGCTCGAGAGCAGCAAGAATCGCAAAGAGTCAGCACTGAACTTATCCATCAGTTCGTTAGGGTCAGTAAAGTTGCCGAGTGATTTCGACATCTTACGGCCATCGTTTCCAGCGATGTTACCAGTTACAATAACGTTCTTGTAAGCATTGTGGCCAAACAGCGCGGTATTGACGGCGTGTACATAGTAGAACCAAGCACGAACTTGCCCAACATACTCAACAATGAAGTCACCAGGGAAATTAGCTTCGAACTTTTCAACGTTTTCGAACGGATAGTGGAACTGCGCAAATGGCATAGAGCCAGATTCGAACCAACCATCAAGCACTTTGTCGATACGAGTGTAAGTAACGCCGTCGATATCGAAGGTAATGTCGTCTACCCATGGACGGTGGTAGTCATCAAGCTCAACACCGCTTAGTTCTTTCAGTTCTTCATAGCTACCGATAACCTTAATTTTCTCGTTACCGTCAGCATCAGTACCCTTCCAAACAGGCATAGCAGTTGCCCAGAAGCGGTCGCGGCTTAAGTTCCAATCAGGTGCAGTTTCGATAGTTTTCTCAAAACGACCGTGTTTGATGTGTTCAGGGAACCAGTTAATATTGTCGGTGTTTTGTTCGAGCATTTCAACGCGTTGGCCATCAATGTCCATAAACCAGCTCGGGTGCGCGCGGTACATAAGGCGGTGCCCAGTACGTGGATTATGTGGGTATTCGTGGCGGATGTATTCAATTTTCCAAACGATACCCTGTTCAAGTAATGTCTTCGCGATAAGTTTGTTGTTTTCCCAAACGTCCAAACCTTCCCACTCACCAGAGATATATTTGCCGTATTCGTCGAGCACGTGCACAACAGGAATGCCCTTTTCTTTCGCAAGCAAGAAGTCTTCTTCACCGTATGCAGGTGCAAGGTGAACAATACCAGTACCAGCTTCAGTCGTAACGTAATCAGCTGCCCAAATTTTGTGTGCGCCTTCGCCTTGGTCTTCGAAGAGTGGTTCGTATGAACGACCCAAAAGTTCGCTTGAAGAGAATGGACGTACGATTCGGTAATCAAGTGGTTGGTGTTTTTCATTCGTGAAGACCTTCGCAACCAATGCTTCAGCAAGAACGTAGTACGCACCTTCGTATTCAACTTGAACGTATTCGATGTCAGGGTTGATAGCAAGTGCCGTGTTACCCGGAAGCGTCCAAGGAGTTGTTGTCCAAGCGAGTACGTACGTAGACTTGCCCGTTTCTTCGTGGTCTTTTTTATCATCAGTACCAATTTTGAATTTCACATACACACTTGGGTCGGTAACGTCGACATAAGCGCCGGCGTCCATCGTCACTTCAGCTTTAGAAAGTGGCGTTGCCCACTTTGTGTCGTACATAAGTACGCGTTCGCCTTCGTAAATTTTACCCTTTTCGTAGAGCTCTTTAAACGCCCACCACACGCTTTCCATGTAGTCTTTATCCATGGTTTTGTACGCACCCTTGAAATCAACCCAGCGGCCGATACGAGTAATGGTATCTTCCCAAAGGTTAGAGGTTTGTACCATGCTTTCGCGGGCAGCAGTAATGTATTCAGCAAGGCTAATACGAGTACCGATTTCGTGGCGGTCAGTAATACCAAGCTTCTTTTCTACATAGTTTTCAGCAGGAAGGCCGTGACAGTCCCAGCCCCATACACGCTCGACTCGCTTACCTTTCATGGTTTGGTAACGAGGAATGGCGTCTTTAACAACTGAGCTTAAAAGAGTTCCGTGGTGCGGCACACCGGTAATGAACGGAGGGCCATCATAAAAGACGTACGAGTTTTCTTTCGGACGAAGTTCAATTGATTTCTCGAATGTCTGGTTATCTTGCCAGTATTTAGCAATATCTTTTTCGTATTCGAGTGCGCGGCGTCGGGTGTTTGCTTGAAATTTCATGACTGGGTTCCTTTTCGTATCATAGTTGTTTCTGGTAGAAATTCGTAATATGAGTGTCTATCGTCGTTCATTGCCTCAAAGCCCATTTTTATATAAAACCTTTTGGCGCGTTCATTTTCTTTATGAACGCCGAGTTCGATTGGCTTCGTGGGGTCGGCCCACTGGATGTACTCCTCCACCAGCGCCTTCCCTATTCCGGCACCGTGATAATTTTCATCGACGTACAGCGCTTCGATTTCTTGCACACCCTCGAGCTTTGTTCCGTAAATCATACCTATGGGCTTGCCGTTATCATGCAGGGCTATATGGTAAAAGTGCTCGTCGGGGGCTTTGAGCGATTCATCTACTAGCTCGGCTCGCAACTGAATACGTTCAGGACTCACAAAGTTTGTCGCCTCCTCGATAATTGCTTCATTGTGCTCTTCACCGCTCAGGTTCACGTATGTTTTAAGAAAGCTCTCACTATGAAGTGCTGCAATATCTGCAGCGTCTTCGGTAAGGGCTTGTTCGATAGTCCATTCAGGTAGTAGTGGGCTGCGCGACATACTTTGTTCCTTTAAAATAATAAAAATCCTCTTTGTCTATCGGAACCCCTCGCAGGGTGGTACCATCCGATTTCCAAAAAAGATTTTCTTTTTTAGCACTTAGTTGTCGCTTTAACGCAGCGTGACGCGTTGGGTTCTAATAGGCTTTCGCTGTTCTTCCCAAAACTTGCGGTTGATAGCCGCTCGAACGTTTCTACCCTTTATTGTACTTGGTTTGGATTGGTTTATCAAATTCTCAGACGACTAACGCAAAGGATAAAACCTTTCGCTTGCTTTAAGAAACATCTGCAGCCCGAGTCTGAACGGGAGCCGGTGCCCCGAGAAGACCCGGAGCGAAGCCGTTTCGCGAAGTGAGTGAAAGGTTTTATCCTTAAGCGAACAGTGCGTCGCCGAATTTGAGAACAACAAGCACAACCATGAGGACAATCCAGCTCGCAACGATAAGTTGTTCGTACCCGCCTTTTAGGAATTTTTGGATCTTTTCATTTAATGTCTTAGAAAAGTTCCAAGTGTTTTCACGGAGGTTAATGTACGTAATTGCAGACAGCATAAGTGTACAGCTAAAGGTTACAATAAGGCACCATGGGCAGAGTACTTGAATGACATAGAGGCTGTTGAAGAAGAGCCAGTAAGCAAAGATAGTACCAAGAAGAACACCGATGTTCGCAGCTTTCAGGAAGCCCTTGTTGAACGTTGCACCACCCCATAGGGCTGCAACAGCAATGGCGATAATAACTGGGAACGAGATAAGGCCGATATACATGTTAGGTATGCCGAAGAAGACACTCGCCTGCCAGGTCTGCATTACAGCTGTACAGTTCAGTACAAGGTTGAAGCTACATGAAAGAATCGCGTCAGGGTTTTGCAGCAGGTGGATTTTTTCGAGGCTTAAAACAAATGCCGCAACTAACGCGAGCACCGCGCCAACCAACATCACAATGTATGCAGTACGGACCGAACGCTTCTCGTCTTTGTGTGTCACAGCTTCTTTAATTTTGTTGAACATAATAACTCACCTCATTAATAGTTGGTAACGGCAGGCCGCGCCATTGGTTTTGTAAACGGCCATCATCAGATAGTGCAACGACAGTTGGGAATTCCATAATGTCGTATGTTCCAGTGAAGCTAATGCCTTCACCACTTTCTGGGTTCATCGTTTCGAGAATGTGGCCAGTTTGACGCTCGAAATCACGCATGTAATCGGTAACCTGACGGGCGTAATCAGTTTCTTCTTTGTAAATCACCACCACGCGCATACCGATACCCTACTGACCCTGTTTCTGTTGTTTCTGGCTGCGGCGAAGTTCGAGAATTTGCACGAAATCTTCAAGGTTCTTGAATTCTTGATACACACTCGCGAAACGCACGTAGGCAACTTCGTTACGGGCAGCAAGTTCATCAAGTACTTTGTCACCAATTTGCTTAGAAGTGATTTCGGTTTCGCCAAAGTTATAAAGGCCGTCTTCAATAACGTCAATCATTTCTTCTACTTCAACTTCTGAGGTAAAGAACTTACCAACAGAACGCTTAATAGCTGTCGAGAGTTTGTCGCGGTCGTATAGCTCACGCGCACCATCTTTTTTAATAATGGCGAGGTTTGGCTTTTCGATGCGCTCGTAGGTTGTAAAACGAGTACCGTCTGGAGATTCGCGGCGACGACGAATTGTAACGCCATCACTCACCTCGCGTGATTCAATAACCCGACTATCTCCAATAACAATTTTCGTCATTAACGTTCTACTCCTTGTTTTTCTTTTCGCGCTTCTTGCGACGTCGTAGGAAAGCTGGTGTGTCAGATTCATCATCTTCTTCAGGTGCAGCTTGGTTCCACATGTTTTCAGTGTTTTCTTCGGCGAAGATTGCCGCTGATTCACTGTGGTCGAGGTTGAGGTCGATGTCTTTTACTTCTGTAGAATCAATTGCTTGGCTCATTTGTTCAGAAACTTCAGTGTTTTGGACTTCTTTTTCTTCTTCTTGGAAGTATTGAGTGTCAAAACCAGTTGCGATAACCGTAATGATGAGCTCGTCTTCGATGTCAGCCTTGAGGGTTGCACCAAAGATGATGTTCGCGTCTGGTGAAACAGCGCTGGTGATGATTTCAGCAGCTTCTTGGATTTCACTCATGCTCATGTCGTATCCACCGGTAACGTTGAACAGAACGCCGCGGGCACCATCGATAGAAACTTCGATAAGTGGTGATTCAATAGCCTGTTGCGCAGCTTGAGCAGCACGGTTGTCACCGCTTGCGCGGCCGATACCCATAAGGGCCGAACCAGCGTTGCTCATAATAGCCTTCACGTCGGCGAAGTCGAGGTTGATGAGGCCGTGCTCGGTAATAAGCTCTGAAATACCTTGGACACCTTGGCGAAGGACGTCATCGGCAATCTTAAAGGTTTCAAGAAGCGGAGTACGACGGTCGATAGTTTGAAGAAGACGGTCGTTAGGAATAGTAATAAGCGTGTCAACGTGACGGCGAAGTTGGCTAATTGCCCAATCAGCGTTTTGGCGACGCTTTTCACCTTCGAAGCTAAATGGCTTTGTAGCCACACCAACAACCAAGATACCCATTTCGCGGGCAACTTCAGCGACAACGTAGCCAGCACCTGAACCAGTACCACCACCTGCACCGATAGTAACGAATACCATGTCAGCGCCATCGATAGCTTCTTTGATGTCTTCACGTGATTCGTTTGCAGCAGCTTCACCCTTCGTTGGGTCTGCACCAGCGCCTAAACCACCAGTAGTACTATGGCCTAAGTGGATTTTAACGTCAGCTTTGCTGTTATGAAGCGCTTGGGCGTCAGTATTCATCGCGATGAACTGAACACCAGTAAGACCGGCTTCTTTCATGCGATTTACTGCTGATCCACCAGCACCACCAACACCAACAACTTTAATGCTAGCGAAGGTCTGAATGTCACTTGGTTTTACTTCAGGCACGTCTGTATCTCCCCTGGTTGTTATTCTTTTACCTAGTATATCATGTCGTCACCCTTGGGGCGATATAGCAATAATATGTGTTCGAACAACTATTTTATTAAGGTTTAAACCAGCCAAAAATTTTACTCACTCCACCAGTTACACTCTTCGCTGAAGGGGTTTTAAACTTCTTCGAGCCAGATGTTTTCGCTGGTGCGCCACGTTCAGCATCAATGAGCATAAGGCCAATTGCTGTTGCGAAGGCTGATTTATCAATATCGTCAGCTACCCCACCGTATCCAGTTGGTTGACCTAAACGAGCCGCAAGGCCGAGTGTCGACTTAGCGTATTCAGTTAAGTGTTTTAGTTGTGATGCGCCACCTGTAAGTACAACGCCACTTGGCAATTTTCCAGCACGGCCGGCTTTCTTTAGTTCTTTTGTGATACCTTCAAAAATTTCTTCAAGGCGCGCTTCGACAATTTCATCAATATCAGTTGTGCTGAATGTGTGAATTTCACCATCGTGCTTAATACTCACACCAGAGTTTGCTTCGCGAATAACCGCAGAGGCGTGTTCGAGTTTAATTTTTTCGGCAACTTCAGGGTCAGTTTTAAGGCCAATCGCAAGGTCGTTCGTAATATTCACACCACCAATAGGTACAACACCGACATATTGCAGGTCACCTTCTTCATACACAGCAACGCTGGTTGTAGAACCGCCGAAATCAATAAGCGCTACGCCGTTTTCAAGTTGTTGTTCGCCAAGAACGGCGCGAGCTGCAGCCATACTGGTTGGAATAACGCTGTTTGGTTGCACTTGGGCAGATTCAGCCGCTTTTTGTACGTTTACCAAGTAAGGAGTAAGCGCTGAAATAACGTGTGCGTCAATTTCAAGGCGTGTACCAGTCATACCGAGTGGATCTTTAATGTTGTCTTGGCCATCAAGCTTGTAAGCATGCGGAACGACATCAAGGATTTCGCGGTTTGCAGGTACTTTACCGAGGGTCGAAACCTCTTCAATACGAGAAAGATCATCTGGAGTAATTTCGTGGTCAGAAGAACCAACCGCCACCATGCCATCGGCGTGAGTAGTAAGAATGTGAGCACCGTTAACACTAATTGTTGCGGCGTGCACTTGGTAGCCGCTCATACGTTCGGCTTCACCGAGCGCTTCATCGATAGCGTGGCCTGGGCCTTGTAAATTAACTACAACACCTTTGCGCATACCGGTATTCGCTGCTTGGCCGATACCCACAATAGTAGGCACGCCGGTGGTACCGTCGATGTGGGCTACAACTGCGCGAACTTTTGTTGTACCGATATCAAGACCGACAGCATATTGAGAAGACTCTTGCATGAAGCTAAGTATAACGCTTGTGGTGTAGGTTCGACAATACCTAGACGCCCGAAACGGACATTAAAGCTGTGTTAAGATTTCAACGCCGTCTTCAGTAATGAGCACAGTGTGTTCAAAGTGTGCGGCCAGGCTGCCGTCGCGAGTGCTGATAGTCCAGCCATCATCTTCTTGAATAATGCGTTCTCCACCAAGGGTAGCCATTGGTTCAATCGCAATAGTGTTACCAGGTTTTAAGAAGCCACCACTCCCCTTTTTTCCGTAGTTTGGAATGTCAGGTGGAGATTCGTGCATCTCGTGGCCAATACCGTGGCCGACAAGTTCGCGGATAATACCAAGTTTAGCGTTATCGAGCACTTTTTGAACAGCAGCGCCAATATCACCTGTGCGCGTTGGACCTTTAATAGCATCAATGCCAGCGTACAGGCTCCGCTCGGTCGCATTGATTAAGTGTTTTTGAACACCGTTTGGTTTATCGCCAACAACCATCGTAAAGGCGCTATCAGTTTTCATCTTTTTATACGTAATAACTAAATCAAAGCTGACAATGTCACCTTCTTGCAGCACGTAGCTGGTTGGAATTGCGTGAACAATTTGGCTGTTCGTTGAAATACAAATTGCAGCTGGAAAATTAACTTCGGGTGTTTTGTACGTTGCAATTGCGCCACGTTTCTTAATTTCTTTATCAACCCAAGCATCAAGTTCAAGTTCGCTGACCCCTGGTTTTACTTGCGCGCGGAGGTCACGAAAAATACCGGCAAGAATTTTGCCGCCATCGCGCATCGCTTGAATTTCTTCAGGAGTTTTATCGTGCATTACGCCGCGAGTTCCCTACTTTTCAGTTCGGCAAAAATACGGTCGTGAATTTCGCCAACAGAACCAACACCATCAATGTGAACAACAGGAATATGCTGTTCAGTTACCAGGCTAAGGATTGGGTACATTTCTTGGCGGTAAATATTAAGTCGTTGGTCGATAGCTTCCGGAGTGTCGTCAACGCGGCCACGAATTTCGAGGCGCTTCAACAGTTCTTCACGTGGCACTTCAAGCACTACTACTAAACCGATAGAGCGTCCGTGTTGCGGTTGGCTATCAATAAGCCACTGCGCTTGCTCGAGTTCACGCGGGAAACCATCAAGAATAATTTGCTGAATGTTCCCAGCTTTCAAAATTGCTTCGCCCATAATTTTTGTAATGCTTTCGTGTGGCACAAGGTTACCAGCGTGCATTGTCGCAATAAGTTCTGTGTCGTGGGTATCACGCAAAAGTTGCCCGGCACTTAACCAGCGCCAGCCCATACGTGCTGCTAAAATTTGGCCCTGTACGCTTTTTCCAGCACCAGCTGGACCGAAGAAGATAATCATATATTTATACTACGCAACGAGCGCTTGTTTCACAAGCCGAGCGATAGTCCCACCATCTGCAGAGTTGCCGAGTTTGCCTTTTACAGCGCCAATTACTTGGCCCATAGCTTGTGGACCACTCACACCCATTGCAGCGATTGTTTCATTAATAACGTTTTGAATGTCTTCTTCTGAAGTTTGTTCAGGAAGATACGCTTCGATAACTTTTGATTCAGCCAGTTCAGCTTCAGTCAGTTCAGGGCGACCAGCTGCTTCATATTGAGCAGCGCTATCGGCACGCTTTTTCACTTCACGAACAATCAATGTTTCGATTGTTGTGTCGTCGAGTCCAGTATCGCGTTTGTTTTGCGCTACTTCCTCATTAAGAATCACGGCCTTTAGACCGCGTAATACTTCGGCACGAAAACGATTACCGCCCAAAAGGGCGGCTTTTAAATCGTTATCGAGTTGTGTTTTGAGAGCCATTAAGGCTACAACCTAGCGAAGGCCTAAACGAGCTTTTGCAAGCTTGTCGGCTTTACGTTCTTTACGGATGATAGCTTTTTTACGGCGTTCTACCTTGCTAATGTCCTTATTAAAACGCATCGCAGCTTTAGCTTCAGCTAAAACACCGCTTTGCAGCACTTTTCGGTTGAAACGACGAATAATGTTCTCGTTCGCTTCTCGTTCGTCTTTACGTGTTACTTGTACCATATTGCATGTATTGTAACAGATAGGACTTTGGTTGACAAGTGTTGATTAACGAGTTGCGACTCATGCCGAACATCCCTATACTAGATGTATGACAAAACCCATCGTAAGTGTAAAAGACTTTAGCCTCACCATAGGCGACAAAGAAATCGTAAAAGAACTTAACTTTGAAATCTTGCCAGGAGAAGTATTTGCCTTTCTCGGCTCAAATGGTTCAGGTAAAACCAGTACTATCCGTTCCCTGCTCGGCATTTATCAGCCCACAACCGGCACATTGCACGTAAACGGCAAAAACCTCAGCCCTGAAACAGCCTCAAACGTTGGCTACCTTCCCGAAGAACGTGGCTTATACACCCGTTCAAAAGTGCTCGATACAATGATTTACTTTGGTGAGCTGAAGGGCATGACCCGCGAAGCAGCTCGCGACTTCTCTACTGCATTTCTTGAGCGTGTCGAACTTTCCGACAAAGCCAATACGAAAATTAAAAAGCTTTCTGGCGGTCAACAACAGAAAATTCAACTTGGTGTGGCTATTATGGGTAACCCAAAGCTGCTTATTCTAGATGAACCAACAAAAGGCCTCGACCCTGTAAACCGAAAGCTGCTTTTGGATATTGTTGATGAGTTGCAGCAACAAGGCACTGCCGTTATTTACATCACTCATCTTATGGAAGAGGTTGAGCGCCTTGCTCACCGCCTGCTCATCTTGAAAGATGGCGTTGCCCGCGCGTACGGAACCGTTGCGGAAGTAAAGAAAGAATTTAAATCGAAATCGATTGAAGATATTTTCGTACAAATTTATAAAGAAAAAAGTCATGTACTAAGTGCTGAGGTAAAAAATGTCTAAACTACGATCTGTTATTCGCCACGAATACTTAACTATTGTCCGTCAACCAAGTTTCTGGATAGTCATGATTGCGATTCCACTGCTTATTGGTATCGTTTTCGCGCTCACTTTCATCGGTAACCAATCAAGTGCGAGCCGCATTGAAGAGTTGTCAAAAGATTTAAAGAATGTCGCCATTGTCGATAACAGCGGGCTCATCAATAAGGATGTCGTAACGGCTAACAAACTGAGTATTAGCCCCGCCGACCAAACCGAAACATTGCGCGAACAAGTGCAAAATGGCAAAAAAGACAGCCTGATTGTATTTCCGGCTGACCTAAAAACCGGCGGCACGTACCAGGTATATTTAAGCAGTAATGACTTAACAAAAACCAGTACCGTGAGCGCTCTGGCTGATAATATTTTGCGAACAAGTTTGTACTTGCCGCTCGGCTCTGCTGAAATAATCGCCTTGGCTCAAAACGGTGCCAGCGCGACAATTACCATTTACGAAGACGGGAAAGAATCTGCTGGTATTAATGGATACATCGCCCCTGGTCTGTTCATTATCTTGTTCTACATCATCTTCGCGTTCTCAATTAGCTACATGCTTACCAGCATTAGCGAAGAGAAAGAAAACCGTTCAATGGAAATGGTACTTACCTACGTAAAACCACGCACGTTAATTATTGGTAAGTTGTTAGCGGTGAGCCTAGTGTCACTTACTCAAGTAGCGTTCTTCACTATTTTGGCAATTGTTGCACTGCTGATAATGCAGCAAACTGGCAATGCCCTAGCACTGCCGTTTGGTATCGACCTAGCGAAGATTGTTCTTGACCCGGTCACCATCTTCTTTGGCCTCGCCTTCCTTGTTGTTGGGTTCTTAATGTACGCTGGCTTCATGACAGCTACTGCTGCTGCAGCGCCATCAACCAAAGAAGCGAACAGCTTTTCAAGCGTGTTCTTCATTGGTGCATTCATTCCGTTCTACTTCGTTGTTATGATTGCGACCGACCCAAACAACCCAATTACAAACTTCATTACATACTTCCCGCTCACATCGCCTGTAGTGAACTTAATTCGAAATACCGTTGATAACCTCGGATTAGTTGGTTCAATTGTGTCACTGGCCGTTATGACGGGCTTTATGCTACTCAGTTTATGGATTGCCATTCGCGCATTCAAATTAGGTGCACTTGAGTTTAACCAGACAATTAAACTTTCAAAACTATTTAAGAAATAACTATTCGGCAATTTCGAGGTGAAGCAATTTGCCTTCGACTGAACGATTGCCGTTCCACTCGTTTAATTCAACCGTTGTCCAGGCATGCACCCGCGTGCCTGGTTCGACAAAGAAATGCTGCGGAGCGCTAAACGCCAATGCGTCGATACTACGGCCGTTGGCGTTTTTGAATGTCAGCTTCACGTGTTGATTACTATCGCCCATGCGACGAACGTTGGTTACGAGTACATCATTTAAACGAACAACCGGTTGAGGATTGCCGCTGCCGTATGGTTCGAGTGTTGCGAGCTGCTCTAGTAGCGCTTCGTTTAAGTCTTCGAGGTCGGCATCGGTATCAGCTTTTGGAAGCAGCAAGACAGATTGGTCGCGGAGGTTTAACTCTTTGTAAAATTCATTCACCCGCTTTCGGAACGCGTCGATGTTTTTAGCCGGCAGCGTTACGCCAGCAGCTAACTTATGTCCCCCACCTTTGGTGATAATATCGTCAGAAGCGCGAATAGCATCGGCAGCGCTGAAGTCACCGTAGCTTCGCGCTGAACCTTTCGCGTCCTCGCCATGTACCGATAATACGTAGGTTGGTTTTTGATAGCGCTCTAATAATTTCGCAGCGACGATACCTACAATTCCGTGGTTCCAACCCTCAGCACTTACTACCAATACTGGGTCGTTAATCAACTCATCGGCCTGCACTAACGCTTCTTTAAAAATCTCGTCTTGCTCTAGGCGGCGGTTCTTATTCATAGCATCCAGCTGATTCGCCAGCTCAAGCGCCTTCATGCCTTCAGTTGCGGTAAGTAAGTCCAATGCATATTGTGCGGTTTCAAGCCGCCCAGACGCGTTCATACGAGGCCCTAGGCCAAAGCCTAAGCTCCGGGCATTCACAGCCTCAGGACGAATAGCGGATACAGCCATCAAAGCCTTTAAACCAGGACGACGAGTTCGCGATAGAACCTTTAGACCATAGAAGACGTTTGTGCGGTTTTCATCAATTAACGTGACGATGTCACATACCGTTCCGAGGGCAACTAAATCAAGCAGCCACTTCTCTTGGCCGTTTTCGAGCCCGGGCAATACGGTTTGTAGTGCCTGCACAAGTTTAAAAGCAACGCCTACCCCTGCTAAATCAAGAAACGGGTATAAATTCTTTGTTGATTCAGGCTTCAGCAAATACTTGTCATATTCGTCGGGAAAATCCGCCAACAAACGCTTTGGGTTCACCACAGCAACAGCATCCGGCTGCACTTCAGCTACGTTATGATGGTCGGTCACAATGATATCGACGCCCATTTCTTTGGCACGAGCGATTTCCTTATGGCTCAAGCTTCCACAGTCAACGGTGACGATAAGCTGGGCGCCAGCTTCGATAATCTTCTCAACGGCGCTAATTGTCAGGCCGTATCCTTCGACGAAACGGTTTGGAATGAATGCCGAAACATCGGTGAAACCAAACTTTTCGAAACTATCAATAAGGACGGTCGTTGCCGTAAGGCCATCAATATCGTAATCGCCGTAGATGGCAATTTTTTCTTGTTTTTCACGAGCTATCACTAGTCGGTCAACCGCTTTTTGCATATCAGGAAGCAAGAAGGGGTCGTGTTTTTGTTCGTAATTTGGCGCTAAAAAAATCGCCTTCCGTTCGCCGGAGAGACCCCTGGCGTCAAGAATGCGGTCGAACAAGTTCATTAGGCAATATCAGATGAAGTGCGTTTTGGACGAGCGGCTTGTTGCTGAGATTTAATAACAATACTTTGCAGTTCTTTAAAGATTGGGAATTGCTTGTTTGTTGAGTAGATTTTCGTGTTGCCTTGGCGTTCACTTGTAAGGAAACCGACTTTTTCGAGACGCTTCAACTCGCGTTGAATGTTACCTGGATCTTCTTTGATAAGCTTGGCGAGTCCACGAACGTGAGTTCGGAAATCAGGGTATTTAGCATAGACCACTACAATCTTGCGTCGCACCCGAGATGTAATAAATACGTCTAACATAATCCCCTTTTACTTTGTACTAATATTTCCAAAACACGTTCTGTTGTTGATTTTTATTCTACACTTTTTGATGTACTTAGGTCAACGCCAATTCAAGACAATTTTGTTAATCTTGTCGATTGTTTCCTCGTGAGACGGGATTTCATTTTTATCATAATAGTGATTTGTATTCACATAATTCGCCTTCACATCCAGGATATGAAGCTCATCTGCAGCCACATGTAAACGGTCAACCGCCGAGGATGAAGCGACCGGCGCGACTATCACCAAGCGGGCAATTCGAATTGGTTTTAAGAACTCAATTGCGGCATCAATCATGACGCTATTATCAAAGCCATCATCAACCAAAATAATCGTATGATCACGCAGCATATCGTGGTCGATTAAGCCGCCGTCACCAAGCAAGTGGTTGATTCGGTGAAAGGCTTCGCGCTTCTGATCTTCTAAGTAACCCCGGTATTCAGTGGTATATTCGTCAATTTCACCGTTCGAGAACTGGCTATTGTAACTAAAGGCGCCACCTTCGGAAACACTTCCGAAGCTCATACTTTCGCCTGGAACATCGATATCCTCAATAAGAAGCATTGTCAGAACACAGTGCAGCGCCGCGGCAATTTGCTCGCCAACTACTACTCCGCCGTCGCTGACAGCCACTACGGCACAGTTAGCGTAGCGGTAGCGTTCTAATAGCTCGGCTGCAAGTTGTTGGCCGGCGTGGATGCGGTTCTCGAAATACATATGCTTATATTCTAGCATGTATAACTCTCCCGAATCAGTATCTTGGGCTCTAATCTCCTTCTTCGGAGCGACGACAAGCACTGCTATACTAAAAGGATGAAGTATTACGAGGTGGCTCCAACGCGGATTGTTCGTGCTGATCAGGCTACTTTTACGTATGAGTCGGAAAAGCCGCTAGCCGTCGGTACACTAGTTACCATTTCTATTGGCAAACAAAGTTCTATTGGTGTTGTTGTCAAAGAAGGCACTAAGCCTAAGTACGACACGAAGCCAATTAGCGATGTTGTTGAAGATATACCACTTCCCGAGAGTTTGATTGGGTTGTCGTTATGGCTCGCTGAGTATTACCGCACTCCCCTAGCGACTGTTTTGCAAACCGTGTTGCCGCGCGGCCTCACAACCAAGCGCCGCACGCAGGAACGGCTCGAAAAACAAAGCTTTCGAGACCGAACACAAATTGTACTCAATCCTGAGCAAACACAAGCAGTTACCTCTATTATGGGCATCCAGGCTGGAACCGTTTTACTACAAGGCGTGACAGGTTCAGGTAAGACTGAGGTATATAAAGAACTCGCCCGCCAGACCATCGCGAGCGGCCGTTCGGTCATTCTTTTAGTACCAGAAATCAGTCTTACGAGCCAAATTATTGATGAATTTACGCACGACTTCCCAAGCCTTATCGTCACCCACTCGCACATGACTGAAGCAACGCGCCACCTAGCCTGGAAACAAGCACTTGAAGCAACGCAACCAGTGGTTGTGATTGGCCCACGGTCTGCATTATTCATGCCAGTGCCGCATTTAGGCGCGATTATCGTTGATGAAGCGCACGAGCCAAGCTACAAACAAGAACAGGCACCGCGCTACTCTGCCCTACGCGCTGCCAGCGTACTTGGCAAGCTATCTGAATCACGCGTTGTCTTCGGAAGCGCTACCCCACTCATTGCGGACCGTTACGTTGCAGAAGCGAACAACTCTTTAATTGTTCGGCTACATAAATCTGCCCGTAGTAACCGCAAAGCATCGGATGTTCAGCTCGTAGACATGACAAAACGTGAGAATTTCAAGAAGCACCGCTTCTTATCTAACAAGTTACTGGAAGCGATTGAACAAAATATTGCTACGGGTCGCCAAACCCTTATTTTCCATAACCGTCGCGGCAGCGCCAGCACGACACTCTGCGAAAATTGTGGTTGGAGTGCGCAATGTCCTAAGTGCTTCGTACCCCTGGTACTTCACGCTGATACCTACACAATGTCATGCCACATTTGTGACACAAAACAGAAGGTTCCAACCGCCTGCCCAGTATGCCAATCAGCCAATATTATTCACAAAGGTATTGGCACAAAGCTCATCGAGAGTGAGCTGAACAAGCTCTTTCCTAAAGCAATCATCGCTCGTTTCGACGGCGACAACGCAAACGCCGACACAGTCAACGAACGGTACAAAGAATTGTATTCAGGCGAAATCAACATTGCCATTGGAACACAAGTTGTCGCCAAAGGCCTCGATTTACCAAAGCTCCACACCGTTGGAGTCATTCAAGCCGATAGCGGCCTCGCCCTCCCCGACTATACCGCTGCCGAACGAGCGTTCCAATTACTTGCTCAAGTTGTTGGTCGTGTAGGTCGCGACGAGCGCGAAACACAAACAATTGTGCAATCATACCAACCAACCCATCCCGTAGTACAGTTTGGCCTAAAGCAGGATTACGAAGGCTTTTATGAATACGCCTTGGTTGAGCGTCAAAAAGGCGGCTTCCCTCCTTTCCGTTTCTTATTGCAGCTGACCGACGTCTATAAAACTGAAGCTGGCGCCGTGAAGGCCGCCAAAGAACTCTCGGCGAAGTTGAAATCCGTTGTTCCATCAGCAATTGAAGTGCTTGGCCCAACACCCGCATTCCACGAACGTCAGCACGACACCTACCGTTGGCAGTTGGTTCTTAAAAGCACCCGTCGTGAAACACTGGCGGATGTACTGAAACACGTGCCAAATACGCATTGGCAGTACGACCTGGACCCTTCAAGTCTTCTTTAGTACACCCAACTCTAGCCAACCCCATACCACCTCTGATATACTTGTGTTAAATGAAAAAAGAAGACATCATCACCCTTCCCAACCCCCACCTTCGCGAGAAGTCTGCTAAGGTTGCCGAAATAAACGACGATGTTTTGGCGTTTATCAAGGACATGACCGATGCAGCACTTGATTGGGAAGCATCCCGCCCCCACGAAATTAGCGCTGCACTTGCCGCTATCCAAGTTGACCGGCTCCAGCGTATTGTTATTGTTCGCAGCGACTTCGACAATAAAGAATCGAACGAATTCACTACCTTAATCAACCCGGAAATCGTTAAGTATGAAGGCAAGCTCGTTGAAGATTACGAAGGCTGCCTTAGTGTCAGTAATATCTATGGCCACGTGCCTCGCTACAGCAAAATTCGCGTTCGGGCGACAAACATCGAAGGTCAAGAAGTACGCTTCAAAGCCGATGGCTTCCTTGCGCGCGTCATCCAACACGAAATCGACCACACCAACGGTATTGTATTCATCGACCACATTAAAGATTCGACGAAAGCTTTCTACACTCTCGACGACAAAGGTGAATTGGAGCCACTGGACTATGACACACACATCAAAGACAATCGTATTCTTTGGGACTGATGAATTTAGCGCTGTTAGTCTGCGCGAGCTGATTGAGCGCGGCTTCACTATCGGTGCCGTCGTCACAAAGCCAGACAGCCGCAAAGGCCGTGGCCGCGAGCTGCAAGCATCTCTTGTGAAGCAAATCGCCTTGGAAAATAACATTCCCGTATGGCAACCGCTTAAAATGTTGGAAATTACCGAGTCTATCCAGGCATTAACCCAAGCAACCGGTGAAAAGCCGACAGGCGTATTGGTCAGTTACGGTAAAATTATTCCACAATCAATTATCAACCTCTTCGAACCAGGTATTATCAACGTCCACCCTTCCCTGCTGCCAAAGTATCGTGGCCCATCGCCGGTTGAATCAGCTATTCTTCATGGCGACACCGAAACTGGTGTGAGTATTATGCAACTATCAGCTGCAATGGACGCCGGACCGGTATACAAGCAGGTTTTCTTCTCGCTTGATGATACCGAAACTGCTCCCGAACTTGAATCTAAGCTCGCTGCTCTTGGCGCCCAAGAACTTGTGACCATTCTTCCAAGTATCATCAACGGAAGCCTGCAGCCGCAGCCTCAAGATGAATCAATTGCGTCGTATTGCAAGCTTCTCAGCAAAGACGATAGTATCTTAACACCCGAAACGCTCACCGCCGAACAAGCGGAACGTCGCGTGCGCGCATACCTCGCCTACCCTAAAACAAAAGTGACCATTGCTGGTCACTTAGTTGTGGTCACGAAAGCTCATTTAACGAGTGAACGTACAGACGTACTCGACGTTGAATGCAGCGACGGACGATTCTTACGTATCGATGAACTTATTAGCCCAAGCGGTCGCGCTATGGACGCTAAAGCGTTTCTAAACGGTTACGCCGCAGGTTGATTCGGTTGTCCAGGCTGCTGGCTTGGATCTGGTGCAGGAACTGACCCGCCGACATCACTTTTGCCTAAAATAACATCGCGGTTGCTGTTAATTTCAGTCTTCAGTTCTTCGAGTGTTTTTGCCACGACATCGCGGTAGTCAGGACGGTTCACTTCAAGCCATTTAGTCGCAGCGTACTCAGCCTTAAGTGCCGGGTTATCGGCTGCAAGGCCACTCGCCTGTTGGATTTTCGCGAATACTTCTTCAGCTGCATACGCAGGAGCATGGGTTTGAATCCAGTTGTTCACAACATCTTCTTTGCGGTCGATGATTGCTTCGAATTCTTCAAGTTGAGCGTCAGTCATACCTTCACTAAGGCGAACACCTACGCGATACTCGAGCTGGTCGTAGACGTGTTGAAGGAACGGCTTGCGCTGCTCTTCCGGAAGGTCGGCTAGGCCGATATCGGTTAAAAATTGGTCGTCAAGTTGAAACATGTGAAAAACTTCTCCCTTATCTTGTATCTATTATAACAAATGAACGGCGTTAACGCACCGAGCGTTCTTGTTTGAAGCTTTCAATCGCCTTAGCGACAAGGTCTTGAATGTGAGGAACAGTTAATTGTATCCATGCAATCGATGCAAACAACTTCGCAGGGCTGTTATGTTCTGGGTCAGATTCATAGCCTTCTTCGAAAGACTGGTAAATTGCCTCTTCTTTATAATCCGGCACATTCTTTTCAAGCCATGTAGTAATAACCTGTTCATTACCATCGATAATCGCTTGGTATTCAGTTAATTGTTCACTCGTCAGTTCTTCTGCGATTGTTTCACCAATACGAACTTGGGCTTCGGTAATAACTTCTGTTTTCTCGTCATCTGGGAGTTCTTCGATATTCAGTTGTGCAATAATTTGTTCATCTTGGTACATTAAAAGCCCCTATCTGTATTAAATAGCATTTTTGTATTCTTCAAACTTCTGCCGGGCACCTGCAGGCAACCAACCATCGTCATTAATACGAAGGTCACCAGTTTCACCTAGGTAGAATGTACCCGGGAAAAGGTTCATAAGCTCGGGTGCATGCTGCGCTAATTGCGCATCAGTCATCCCAAGGCTATGGACAACATCTGACAGGTTGCCACCGTCAGGGATGTTATAGATAGGATTATCGATGTTAACAACTGGAGCTTCAGGCTGAGCGATTTGGTCGTTTCCGGGAATAAAAAGCTCTAACTTCTCTTCTTGGCCCTGGCCAGCAGCATGTTCAATAGCGCTAATTGATGGATAGGTATTCGCACTTGGCGTTGTATCTACATCGGGTTTGCCGTTAAAGATTGAAGCCATGAAGTCACTACCGCCGCCATGGTCGAGCCCGGCATATTGAGCAGTCACCCTAATTGCGGCCAGCGCTGCTAAACCGAGTACGGCGCGTGTTCTATTCTTCTCTTTTTGTTCCTGAATTTCAGCCATCGACATACCCGCTTCCATACGGCGAGTATCAAGCCAGTTTCCCGGTGTGCTAAATACGCCACCCCAGTACGCTTTTCCGCCGAATTCCTGATACTTCCTGCGTTCTTTGCCGAACCATTTCTTTACTCGGTCAAAACGTGATAGTTTTTCCTCTTCTGGAATGACCTCTTCTGGCGCTTCTTGCGTTTCGAATTCTCGACGGAATTCAACATTGTCGGTGTACACCGCTTCGATTGAGCCGTCGTCTTTTTCAATCGTGTAGGCTTTTTTGCCATCAGGAGTTTCAGTGAAATCAAGAATATCTACCTTCTCACCGTCAACGTATCCTGAACCTTCTACTGGGATAAACTCAGGGTCTTCAACGCGAGCAGACGTTTTGTCGTCAATGTAACCAAGCGCTCGCCTATCAACACCGTTCTCAATGTACATTTTAAAGAGGCCGTCGTAGAACGCTTGCTTCTCTTCAAGTTCAGGTCGAATTTTCTGTTCAAATTCCTCACCCGTTAAGTCGCTATTGTAGAGCGCAAGAAGTTCCTCGCCTACTTTCAACAGTCCTTTAAGCATAGGGTCTTTTTGGACCAAGAATTCACCTTCGGTGTTGCTGCGAATAACATCATCATATGAAATATTCTTCTTCTCATTCTCAGCAACTGCTTCGTCGTAGACAGCATCCATGTTTGATTGAGCCTCTAACTTTTGGTAGTGCTCATCAGCAGATGAATTATTAAGCTTCTCTTCGTAGAGCGCCTTCTTATTCTTTGTTGGACCACCAGGTGCGGCGTTGTACACCCGACCATTGTGGTGATAAAAGTCACCCGCTTCAGCAACTGGACGTTGCGCAAGGTATTGTTCATAGGTCATTTCGCCTTCAGGGACGTCCTCTGGGGCTATTTTGTCGTTCGCGCCAAATAGGTCTTCTTGTTGCTTAACGAAGTCTGCGCGCTTCATAGTAGAGGCTACTTCAGCAATAACTTCGTCGGGAATAACATCAGATTCTTCTTCAGGAGCTTTTGGAGTCTCGACAACAACCGCAGGTTCAGTTGCTAAAGTAATAGGTACTTGAATAACAGGTACTTCAGCGACAACCTCTTCTTTCACCGGTGCTTCGACAACAGTCTCAGCAACAGGAGTTTCGACGTTCACAGGCTCTTCCTCGACGGTCACTTCTTTAGCAGGCGCCTCTACCTCATCATGAACATGCACTTCAATATTTTGCGGTTCAGTTTCGACTTCATCCAGATGAATTGCAGTCGCACCCAATTCAAACGAGTGCGTATAAGATGGTGTACTAATATCAGCTGGGTTTCCCCCCTCTATCAAAGGTGCTGGATCTTCAGTGTCCTCGGCGACGAAGTGAGATTTAAGCTTTTCAAGCGCTTCGTGAACTTCAGCTTCACTTACAGGTGTTCTATCAACATCCGTCTCAACCGGTGCTACGATAGGTGTTTCAATATAATCCTCAGCAGAGGCATGCTTAAAATAATCGATGTAACCCTCGGGTGGTGCGCTCGCTTTTTTTGCTTTTTGAGCCTGCGTTGCCTCATATACGTCTCGAGGTGAGGGGCTGAAGGTTTCTCTGCTTCTCATAGGGTTATTTCCTTATTTTTGTTTTTGGTGCGCTATTTGGCCTTAATATACCAAAAAGCTTGCGTTACCACAAGCTTTTCCGGTATATCACCCCTTGAGGTAATAAGCGACTATAAGTGTCGTTCTACAATTTCGCGTGTAAAGAATTCAAGGTTGTCGCCAACTTCAAGCATCACCTTCTTGTGAGTCTTCAAACTAAGTCCACACATGTCGCCTTCGAATACTTCTTTTGATTCGATTTTTTCACGTTGGAGGTTAGTAATTTCAGCTTCACCAAGAATTTCGAGAGCCTGGCCTTTGCCGCGAGTCATACGAACAAGTACGTTCGGTACAACTTTACCGCTTTTGACCAAACCACCGGCGATGATTTCATCTTTCATAGTTCGGAACACACCCTTAATTTCGAGTGTACCAATTTGTGTTTCAACAATTTCTGGAGCAAGTAGTTTTTCCATAGAAAGTCGAGCGTCATCAAGGAGTTCGTAAATAACTCGGTACAAACGCACTTCAGCACGTTCGCGAGTTGCGAGTTGCTTCACTGCAGGCGGCAAATCAACGTTGAAACCGTAAATAACTGTATTTGAACCAGCAACAAGGCGGATGTCATTTTCAGTCATGTTGCCCACACCGCTACTAATAACGTGCAGGTTAACTTCACCGTTTGTGTTGATAGTTTTAAGGCTGTCAATGACAGAGGTTAGTGAACCTTGAACATCGGCTTTAATAATAACGTTAAAGTCGGCAGCTTCTTCTTTTTGAGTCATAAGACGCAACATGTCAGCGCCGGTAACGTTTGTCGTTGCAGCATTTTGTTCGCGTTCAATACGTACAAGGCTCGCTTTTGCCTTCGCTTCTTTTTCGCTCTTCACTACTTCGAAGATGTCACCAAATTGTGGTAGTTCTTTAAAACCAGAAATAGTTACAGGAGTAGATGGACCAGCAGCTTTAATTGGCTTGCCTGCGAAATCTTGGAGTGTACGGATTTTTCCGTATGCAGTACCAGCAACAAGGAATGAACTTGGAGTAAGAACACCTTGCTCAACCAAAAGGCCAACAACAGCGCCGCGACCAGTTTCCATGTGAGATTCGATAACCAAACCTTCGGCAGGAGTATCAATATCAGCTTTCAATTCTTCAATGTCAGCGACAAGAAGAACCATATCGAGAAGTTTATCAACGCCTTGGCCAGTTTTAGCACTAACTTCAACCATTACTACATCACCGCCCCATTCTTCTGGGTTTAGGTTGTGTTCAGTTGCAAGTTGCGTTTTTACAAGTTGCGGGTTTGCCGCTTCTTTATCAATCTTATTAATAGCTACCACGATTTTTGCGTTAGCTGTACGAGCAAAGCGGATTGCCTCAATAGTTTGAGGTTTCACGCCGTCGTCAGCTGCTACAACGATAATAACAACGTCCGTAAGAGTCGCACCATGCTGACGGAGGGCTGCGAAAGCTTCGTGGCCTGGAGTGTCGAGCAATGTGATTGTGCGGTCTTTACGTACGGTTTGGTAGGCACTAATGTGCTGAGTGATACCACCAGCTTCACCGTCGACAACCTTTTGGCCCAAAATGGCGTCCAAAAGGCTGGTTTTTCCGTGGTCAACGTGGCCCATAACGGCGACAATTGGCGGACGTTCGACAGCTTTAGCGCTAAGTTCGTGAACTCGGCGTTCAGTGGTTGCGGTTTCTTTTTTTTGCAACTCAACATCGATTCCTAATTCCTCAACAATAATTGTTGCGGTTTCGAAATCAATACGTTGGTTAATAGTTGCGGCGATACCGTTTTTAAACAGCTCACCAACTAAAGTTGTTACCGAAAGGTTGAGTACTTCAGCTAATTCACCCACGGTAATCGAATCTGCAATAGATAGGACTTTCTCTGCCATAGTATGCTCCCTTTCGGAACGTTATCGTTTACTAGAAACGTTAACTATTTAGTTTTTTTAGTTGCACCAGGTAGACCTAGTGAGATTTTGCGGTTATCTTTTTCGATGTCGAGGACAACAAATGATTTACGCTCGTTAAGTGTGAACACTTTTTCAGGGTCAGCACTGTCGCCGTCACCTAGTTCACTTACGTGAACAAGTGCTTCAACAGCAGAACTGATTTGTACGAAAGCACCGAATGGTGTAATACGAGTTACTGTACCTTCAACGGTTTCACCTGGCTTGAATTGTTCAACTTCGCTCAACCATGGGTCTTCGCTTAATTGCTTCATAGAAAGGCTAAGGCGTTCTTTGTCGATAGCGATAATTTTCGCTTCGATAGTTTGACCAACTTTTACGTAGTCACCAGGATTGTTTACACGTTCCCAGCTAATTTCGCTAATGTGAACCAAACCTTCAATACCTTCAACGTTTACAAAGATACCGTAGTCAACTACACCAGTAGCTACACCCTTAACGGTGTCACCAATAGTAAGTT
>Ga0247814_10000281_pt1 | contig 44086 bp, 40 predicted proteins | sample UWRJL179409R1_FD_179947 | JGI IMG/M metagenome (GOLD analysis project Ga0247814, IMG submission 179947) | Plant litter microbial communities from Arlington Agricultural Research Station in Wisconsin, United States - UWRJ-L179-409R-1 | ecosystem: Environmental > Terrestrial > Plant litter >... | reverse complement strand
CACGTCAGCTGATAGCGTTAATGGGCTGAAACGCCCTTTTTTTGTCTGCTGTCTGCACAAAAGCAAACGCCCCGAACAAGTCGGGGCGTTTGCAGAAACCACTATCAGTGCGTTTTCACACAGTCTGAATCGGCGCCCTTTTTTTTTACAGCGTTACGGACCCTCGCTCTGCCGACAGTAATGCGGCTTTCGCGGCATCCGCAGTGAATGCCGCTGCTGTAGTCGGTACCGGCGTCGACCCGTGCTGGTGAGCTGCGATCTCGGTGGCCATCCGCCTAGTGGTAACGCTCACTCGGGTTACGGGCCTCCCTTAACAACTTGATGCCCTGACATGCTTCGGATCAAAGGACTGAAGGTGCAGCGAGGGAGCGGCATCCAGGCACATCGGGTACATCTGTCCGAGCTGACTCTTGCTGACGTTGATCACAGCAATGTGCTGACTGTCCAACGCTTCGCGCAGACGCTGTTCGGCACCCAGTTCTTCGCCAGTTGGAACAATCAGCAAAAACTCATCCGGACCCAGCCATTGCAGCGAGCTTTCGCCGTTGTCTTCATTGCGAACGGGCCGACCTTCGGACGCGGACTTGTCCCTATAGGGCTATCTGCACCAGTTTCATGGTGCGAAATGCAATCTCAAAATACTCTTGCATCGTTGCGACAAGCGGAATATGGTTATTGAACAAATTATCAATAATAATAACGGGCAGACAATGACCGATTCCAGTGACAACGGCAGTGACAAAAATCCTGACGCAAGCGGCTTCCGTAAGGGCCTAACCAGCTATGGCGATAGCGGTTTTTCGCTGTTCCTGCGCAAAGCATTCATCAAGGGCGCCGGCTACAGCGATAGCGCGTTGAACCGTCCAGTTATCGGCATTGCGAACACCGGCAGCGCCTACAATCCGTGCCACGGCAACATGCCGCAGCTGATCGAGGCGGTTAAGCGCGGGGTGATGCTGGCGGGCGGTCTGCCTATGGATTTCCCGACCATCTCGATCCACGAAAGCTTCGCCTCTCCGACCTCGATGTACCTTCGCAACCTGATGTCGATGGATACCGAGGAGATGATTCGCGCCCAGCCGATGGACGCGGTGATCTTGATCGGTGGCTGTGACAAAACGGTGCCGGCGCAACTGATGGGCGCCGCTTCGGCGGGTATTCCGGCGATCCAGTTGGTCACCGGCTCGATGTTGACCGGCTCGCATCGCGGCGAGCGGGTCGGCGCCTGCACCGACTGCCGCCGCTTCTGGGGCAAGTACCGCGCCGACGAGATCGACGGCGACGAGATCGCCGAAGTGAACAACTCGTTGGTGGCCAGCGTCGGCACCTGCTCAGTGATGGGCACTGCCAGCACGATGGCCTGCGTGGCCGAAGCGTTGGGCATGATGGTGCCTGGTGGCGCCTCGCCACCGGCCGTCACCGCCGACCGCATCCGGATCGCCGAACGCACCGGCGCGACTGCGGTGGCGATGGCCTTGAGTGGCCTCACACCGGACAAGATCATGACCGTAAAGGCCTTCGAGAACGCGCTGCGCGTGCTGCTGGCGATCGGCGGCTCGACCAATGGCATCATCCACCTGACCGCAGTCGCCGGCCGGCTCGGGATCGACCTGTCGCTTGAGCGGCTCGATGCGCTCGGCCGCGAGACGCCGGTGCTGATCGACCTGAAGCCGTCGGGCCAGTACTACATGGAAGACTTCCACGACGCTGGCGGCCTGCACGCGCTGCTGCGCGAACTGCGCCCGCTATTGCATCTGGACGCCATGACCGTGACCGGTCGCACGCTCGGCGAAGAGCTAGACGCCACCGGCCCGGGCTTCGCACAGTCAGTGGTGCGGCCGATGTCGAATCCGATTTACCCGCAAGGCGGCATCGCTGTGCTGCACGGCAACCTAGCGCCGGGCGGCGCCATCATCAAACAGTCCGCTGCTGATCCAGCGCTGATGGAGCATGAGGGTCGCGCGGTGGTGTTCGAGAACATAGAAGACCTGGTGCAGCGCATCGACGACGACACGCTCGACGTCACTGCCGACGACGTGCTGGTGCTCAAACACATCGGCCCGACCGGCGCCAGCATGCCGGAAGCCGGGTACATCCCGATTCCGAAAAAACTGGGACGCGCCGGCGTCAAGGACATGGTGCGCGTGTCGGACGGGCGCATGAGCGGCACTGCCGGCGGCACCATCGTGCTGCACGTGACGCCGGAGTCGGCGATCGGTGGCCCGCTGGCGTATGTGCGCAACGGCGACCGCATCCGCCTGTCGGTCAAGGCGCGCGAAATCAGCCTGCTGGTGAGCGACGCCGAGCTGGCGCAGCGCGCGCTCGAACAGCCGGTGACGCGCCCGACTGCGGAGCGCGGCTACCACCAGTTATTCCTGAAAACCGTGACCCAGGCCGACCAGGGTGTGGACTTCGATTTCCTGCGCGCTCCGGCCAGCCCCGCATCCGACGATAGCAAGCCAACATGAAGACTACCGCTCTGTTCCACCTTGCGTTCCCGGTTCAGGACATCGCTGAACACGCCGTTTCTACGGTGAAGTGATCGGCTGTTCCGAGGGTCGGAGTCCCGCCAACTGGGTCGATTTCGATTCTACGGCCTCCAACTGGTCGCCCACCTGGCGCCGGACGAATGCGGCCATAAGTCGACCGGCTCGGTCGACGGCCACGAGGTTAAGGTGCGCCATTTCGGCGCCATCATTTCGCTGTCCGAATGGGAAGCGCTTGCCACGCGCTGCGCACGGCTGGCATCGCGTTCGTCATCGATCCGCTTCAAGGGCGAGCGGGGCGAACAGGCCACGATGTTTTTCCTCGACCCGTCCGACAACGCGCTCGAATTGAAGGCCTTTGCGGACCTCAGTCAGGTGTTCGCCAAATGAAAAAAAGACCCCGGGTCTGACCTCTTGGCTGTCCGTGTACAGAGACTTTTTTTGATACAAAAAAAATAGTCGATATTATTATCAATAATATTCGACAGGCCTATTTTTTTAGCCTACTTTCCAACTACAAAAAATCCAATAAGCAGGAGACAGCATGATCGAGGATCCTTCGATACCGTTGCTTGATGTTCAAGGTGTGACGCTGCAGTACAAAACTCGCGATCACCTCATCACTGCCACTTACCGCGTCAATTTCAATATCCTTAAATCGGACCGCTTCGTACTCCTCGGTTCCTCCGGCTGCGGCAAATCGACCCTGCTCAAAGCGGTTGGCGGCTACATAGCGCCGACTGAAGGTGAGATCCGTCTGAAGGGCGTGCCGGTGCGCGGCCCGGGCCCGGACCGCATGATGGTGTTTCAGGAATTCGACCAGTTGCTGCCGTGGAAGACGGTCAAGGGTAACGTCATGTTCGCGCTCGAAACCTCGGGCAAGCACAAAGGCAAGGCGGCCGAAGACAAGGCGATGCAGTACATCGAGAAGGTCAATCTTGCCGACTTCGCCAACAACTACCCGCACACCCTGTCGGGCGGTATGAAGCAGCGCGTGGCAATCGCGCGCGGCATGGCGATGGAGCCGGACATCCTGTTGATGGACGAGCCATTCGCCGCGCTCGATGCGCTGACTCGCCGCAAGATGCAGGACGAGCTACTCGACCTGTGGGACGACACCAAGTTTACCGTGCTGTTCGTCACCCACTCGATCGAGGAAGCAATCAAGATCGGCAACCAGATCCTGCTGCTGACGCCGCACCCGGGCCAGGTCCGCGCCGAGATGGCGAGCGTGCCGCGCGACCGCCTGCAAAGTGCCGAGGCGCGCGCACTCGAGAGCCGCATCCACGACATGTTGTTCACACCCGAAACCGAATCCGAGGTGTCCCATGCTTAAGGCCGCTATACCGCAGCCACAGCCACAGTCGCAGCCATCTTCCGGGCGCAGCAAGGAAGTGATCCACGAAATCGTCTCGGCGTCCGAGTTCGGCGTTATCCAGAAAAAGCTTTCGCCATGGGAGGCCATCTATCAGATCAGCGCCGTGCGCAAGGCCGTGATCCTGATCGTTCTGGCGGTAATCTGGGAAGTGTATGCGCGCTCGGTCAACAACGAACTGATGTTCCCGACCTTCTCCGCGACGATGCAGGCCTTCGGCAGCGGCATCCTGTCGGGCAGCCTGATCGTCAAAGCCTGGACGTCGATCGAAGTGTTGTTAATGGGCTACATGGCCGGCATCGCCATTGCCGGGGTGTTCACCGTCATTGCCATCAACTCGCGCATCGGCACCGACTTGCTTGAAACGCTCACCGCGATGTTTAACCCGCTGCCGTCGATCGCGATCCTTCCGATGGCAATGGTCTGGTTTGGCCTGGGCACTCAAAGCCTGGTGTTTGTGCTGATCCACTCAGTGCTGTGGGCGGTGGCGCTCAACACCCACACCGGCTTTACGTCAGTGTCGAACACGCTGCGCATGGTCGGGCGCAACTACGGTCTGAGCGGCTTCGGCTACGTCGGCAAAATCCTCATCCCGGCCGCGTTCCCAAGCATTCTGATCGGTCTGAAGGTGGGTTGGGCATTCGCTTGGCGCACCCTGATCGCCGCTGAACTGATCTTCGGCGTCAGCTCGGGGCAGGGCGGCCTTGGCTGGTTCATCTACGAAAACAAGAACCTGATGGACATCCCGAATGTGTTCGCCGGCCTGTTCTCGGTGATTTTCATCGGACTGATCGTCGAGAACCTGATCTTCCGCACGATCGAAACGCGCACCTTGCGCAAGTGGGGGATGGTGAATAACTAAAAGTAAGCGGCACGCACAACCAGCACTTTCCAATAAAAACAAGCGCACAAAGCGCCATAGGGAACTGACAATGAACGGACATACCAGTAAGTTCGTCAAGGCGCTGCTCGCCTTGGCCTTCGCGGCGGCGCTACCAGCGCACGCAGTTGATCTGCGGATCGCGAAGCAGCCCGGCCTGACCTATCTGCCGACCATTATCATGGAGGAGAACAAGCTGATCGAAAAACATGCGGCCGCCATGGGGATCACGGACCTTAACGTCTCCTGGCGCATGTTCAACTCCGGTGCCAGCTTCAACGACTCACTTATCTCGGGCAACATCGACATGGCGGTGGCGGGCACCACCAACCTGATCCTGCTGTGGTCGAAGACCAAAGGCGCGATGAAAGGCTATGCCGGCGTCGGCGCCATCCCGCTGGTATTGGTGACGCGTAACCCGAACATCAAGACCATTGCCGACTTCGGCGGCGACGACCGCATTGCGGTGCCGACCGTGAAACTGTCGAGCCAGGCCATCGTGCTGCAGATGGCGGCCGAGAAGGAATGGGGCCTGCCGGGCCGGGACAGGATCAACGCGCTGACGGTGTCGATGGGCCATCCCGACGGGGTGATCGCGATGCTGAACAAGAGCGCGCAGATCACCAGCCACTTCACCATGTCGCCTTACGCTGAAATGGAACTCAAGCAGCCAGGCACGCGTAAGGTTTTTACCTCAAACGACGTGCTGGGCGGCCCGATGTCGATCGCCATAATCTTCGGCTCGGTCAAGTTCCACGACCAGAACCCGAAAGTGGTGCTGGCCATGCACGCCGCGCTGGACGAAGCACTTGAGCTGATCGCCAAGGACAAAGAGGCGGCCGCTGCGGTTTATTTGGCCAATACCAAGGACAAGACGGCATTGCCAGACATGGTGGCGATGCTCAGCGCGCCCGACATGGTGTTTTCCAAAACACCGTCGAATACCATGAAAATGGCTAACTATTTTGCCCACGCCGGTTACATCGAACGTGCCCCGACCGACTGGAAAGAAATGTTCTTTCCTGAGGTTCATAATCTGAACGGCGACTAGTTTGCCAATCCCGGCCACCACGGCGGCCGGGAATCATTAACTGTATTAGTGGAAACGCATGAACAACACACTCCCACCTGAATCCGCCGCGCTCGACGTCGACAATGAAGCGCAAGTGCGCATGACTGTCGAAACGCTCGAAGAAGACATCGCGTTCGGTTACATGCACCCTCGCGAGCGCCTGGTCGAGGACGAACTTCGCGCTCGCTTCGGCCTCAAGCGCCACGTCGTGCGCCAGGTGCTGGCCGAACTGGAACAAATGGGACTGGTCGAGCGAAAAAAGAACATTGGCGCCCTGGTTAAATCGTACAGCGTCAAGGAGGTAGTTGATCTGTACACCGTGCGCGACATCCTCGAGACCAGTTGCGCGCGCAGCATCGCGCTGCCGGTGCCGCCGGAAAAGCTGGACGAACTCGACGCCATCCAACAGCGCCATGACGACGCCGTGCGCGATTCGAACCTGCACGTCGCCTTCCGCATGAATATTGCCTTTCACAAAGCGCTGTTCGCCCTGTCCGACAACGCCGCACTGACCGAGATGATCGAACTGGCGACGCAGCGTGCGCACGTGATCCGCTCGTTGTCGATGGTGGTGCCGCAGTATCTCGAAAAATCAAGGCGCGACCACCGCGAGATGATCGATGCCTTGCGCAATTGCGACCAAGAGCGCCTGGTGGTGCTGTGCCGCAACCACATATTGCCATCTCGCGACGCCTACATCGAACAGCAGCAGCGCTTGGCGCACCTGTCCGAGCGCGCATCGATGGTCACCCTCACGAAAACGGCACGCTGATGCAAGACCTTCTGCTGATTGGTAAATTTCCCGCGCTCGCCCAGGACTTGGTCGACAGCGAATTCCGCTGCCACAGCCTGGCCTCGCTGGACCAGCACGAGGCACTGCGTACGTCGGTGCGCGGCATCATCACCCGCAGCAACTGTGCAGTGCCGACCGACGTCATCGAGCGATTGCCAAACCTAGGCATCATCGCCACTTGCGGCGTCGGCTACGATTTGATCCCAATTGATGTCGCCGCAACGCGCAATATCATCGTCTCGAACACGCCCGACGTGCTGAATGATGCCGTCGCCGAACTGTGCGTCGGCCTGCTATTCGCGCTGTTGCGCCGGATTCCGCAGGCCGATCGCTTCACCCGTTCCGGCGCCTGGCGTGCTAGCACTTTCCCGCTCGGCGTCAGCCTGGCCGGCAAGAAGGTCGGCATTATAGGCCTCGGCCGCATCGGCAAGGAGATTGCCAGGCGCCTGATGCCGTTTGGCGTCACGCTGTCGTATTACGGCCGCACTGACCAGCGCCTCGACCTGCGCTTTGAGCCTGACCTGCATCAGTTGGCGCGCGACAGCGACATCCTGATTTTGACCTCGCCGGGTGGACGCGCGACCGAACACATGATCGACGCCGCAGTGCTCGACGCGCTCGGCCCGAAAGGCTATTTGTTAAATATTGCACGTGGCTCCGTGGTTAAAGAAGAGGACTTGATCGATGCGCTGTCGAGTGGCGCGATCGCCGGCGCGGCGCTCGACGTGTTCGATACGGAACCGGATATCGACCCGCGCTTTTTCGAATTCGACAACGTGGTGCTCGTGCCGCACATGGGCAGCGCCACCCACGAAACGCGCATGGCGATGGCACGCCTGACCCTTGACAATTTGCACCAGTTCTTTGAGGACGGCACCGCGCTCACGCCAGTCTGATTTTCACTTCACACGAGAATAACAACAATGATAGAGACATCAGAAAAGCGCGTCACCGGCCCGATTATCCGCCTGCATTCAAGCGACAATATCGTGGTCGCGCGGGTTGAGGTAGGCATCGGCGCCCGGATCGACGGTGAGGGCATTGTCTCGCGCAGCCAGGTTCCGGCCGGCTACAAGATCGCAAGCGTCAAGATCCTCAAGGGCGAGCCGGTGCGTAAGTACAACGTGGTGATCGGGTTCGCCGCCGCCGACATCGCCGCCGGCACCATGGTCCACAACCACAACATGGACTTCCGCGATTTTGCTCGTGACTACGCGCACGCCAGCGAGTACCGCGACGTTGACATGGTCGAAGAATCTCAGCGCGCTACCTTCCAGGGCATCGTCCGCGCAGACGGCAGGGTAGCGACGCGCAACTTCATCGGCATCCTCGCCACCGTCAACTGCTCCGCCACGGTGGTTCGCCGGATTGCCGACTGGTTCACGCCTGAGCGCCTGGCCGCGTATCCGAATGTAGACGGTGTGGTTGCCTTCAGTCATTCGATCGGCTGCGGCATGGAAATGACCGGCGAACCGATGGCGCTGCTGCGGCGTACGATGGCCGGCTACTCGCGCCATCCCAACCTCGCCGGCGTGCTGGTGGTGGGCCTCGGCTGCGAGCGCAACCAATTGAGCGGGCTGATGGAAGACGAGCAGTTGCGGACCGGCCCGACCCTGCGCACTTTCGTGATGCAGGAAACCGGCGGCACCCGCAAGACCATCGAGGCTGGCGTGGCCGCAGTAATGGACATGCTGCCGGACGCGAACGCTGTCGAGCGCACCACGGTCAGCGCCAGCCACCTGATGGTCGGCCTGCAGTGCGGCGGCTCCGACGGCTTTTCGTCGATCACCGCCAACCCCGCGCTGGGCGCCGCGGTCGACCTGCTGGTGCGCCACGGCGGCACCGCGATCCTGTCGGAGACGCCCGAGATTTACGGTGTCGAACACACCCTGACGCGGCGCGCAGTATCGCGCGACGTTGGAGAAAAACTGGTGGCGCGGGTGCGCTGGTGGAAAGAAGAGTATTCAGTCGGCCGCGACGTCCAGATCAATGGCAACGTCAGCCCGGGCAACCAGGTCGGCGGCCTTGCCAACATTTTCGAAAAGTCGCTCGGCTCGTCGATGAAGGGCGGCACCGGACCGCTGATGGAAGTCTACAAATACGCCGAGCCGGTCAAGGCCAAGGGCTTAGTGTTCATGGACACGCCCGGCTTCGACCCGGTATCTGCCACTGGCCAGATCGCCGGCGGCGCCAACCTGATCGCCTTTACTACCGGGCGCGGTTCGATGTTCGGCGCCAAGCCGGTACCGTCAATCAAGTTGGCTACCAACACGCCGATGTTTACCCGCCTCGAAGAAGACATGGATATTAACTGCGGCGAAATCCTCGACGGCACTTGCACGCTGCAGGACATGGGCCAGCGCATCTTCGACCTGATGCTCGTTACCGCCTCGGGCGAACGCTCAAAAAGCGAATTGTTGGGCCTTGGTGACAACGAGTTTGTGCCTTGGCAGATCGGCATCATGAGTTAAAAACTCACACATTTTTTTGCCTGTTTCAATTATCAATAATATTGTCGAAAAAAGGAAAAGCCATGCATACGCAAGCCAGCGATTACAGCAACGACGCGCGCATCGTCGCCGTCGAAGCCCGTACCATCAGCATCCCGCTCGACAATCCGACGTCGTTTTCGACCCGCCAGGTGTTCGCGCGCGACTACACGTTGGTGCGCGTGCGCACCGCCGATGGCCACCAGGGGATCGGCTTTTGCTACGGCGGCAGTCGCGGCGGCGTAATGGTTACCCACGCAGTTCGCGAACTGTTCAAACAGACCTTGATCGGCCAGAGTTCGTTGCGTGTCGAAGGGCTGTGGCAGGAGATGTACCAGGACTCGTTGCTGCACGGCCGTGCCGGCTCCACCATGCGCGCCTTGTCGATCCTTGACATCGCGCTGTGGGACCGCAATGCCCGCGCCGCCGGCCTGCCGCTGGCGCAGTACCTCGGAGCTTCGGCCAAAAGCACTGTGCCGGCCTACGCCAGCGGTGGCTACTACCTCGACGGCAAGACGCCCGAAATGCTGGGCGAGGAAATGGCCGGCTACGTGGCGCTCGGCTTCAAGGCGGTCAAGATGAAGGTCGGCCGCTTTACCCCGAAGGAAGAGGAGGCGCGCGTCAAGGCGGCGCGCGCGGCAATCGGCGACGACGTCCTGCTCATGCTTGACGCGAATAACGCCTGGAACGACCTGCCGACTGCATTGAGCTACGTCCAGCGCTTCGAACAACACAACCCTTACTGGATTGAAGAGCCGTTCAGCCCCGACGACATCGCTAACCACGCGTTGCTGGCCGCGCGCACGCCGATTCCAGTCGCCACCGGCGAGATCGAGGCCGGCCGCTGGCGCTTCCAGGAACTGCTCGAGAAACGCGCCGCCATGATCCTGCAGACCGATGCGGCGGTGTGCGGCGGTATCAGCGAATGGCGGCGCATTGCCGCGATGGCTGCCGGCTTCGGCGTCACCGTGTGCCCGCACTGGTTCCACGACCTGCACGTGCACCTGGTCGCGGCCACGCCGAACGCCCGCTTCGTCGAGTACTTCTCGGACGATCAGGTGCTCAACTTCCGGCGCCTGGTCGACACTCAGTTGCAATTCGCCGACGGCAACCTGGTTGTACCGACCACGCCAGGCCTCGGCTTCGGCTTCGACGAGCAGGCCGTTGAACGCTACGCTGTCGACAAGTGGGCATGACGTCATGACCACTACCTCCCGCTTGAGCGGCGTTTTTTCTCCCGTGATCACCCCACGCACTGATGATCGGTTCCAGACCGCCGCGATGCTGGTGCGGCACTGTCGCTGGCTGCTCGGCCAGGACGTCGGCCTTGCAGTGTTCGGCACCAACTCCGAGGCCAATTCGCTGGCGGTGGCCGAACGCATGCACCTGCTTGACGCGCTGTTTGAGGCCGACGTGCCAGGCGATCGGATGATGCCTGGCACCGGCTGCTGCGCCCTTGCCGACAGCGTTGAGCTGACCCGCCACGCCGTCGCTCATGGCGTCGGCGGTGTGCTGATGCTGCCGCCGTTCTTTTACAAGAGCGTGTCCGACGACGGCCTGTTCGCCAGCTATGCCGAAGTGATCGAACAGGTTGCCGACCCGCACCTGCGCATCTACCTGTACCACATCCCGCAGGTGTCGCAGGTGCCGATCAGCCTCGCGCTGATTGAACGGCTGCTGGCGGCTTACCCCGGCATTATCGCCGGCATCAAGGACAGCTCAGGCGACTGGGCCAATACCAGTGCCATGATCGATCGCTTCCAGCCGCAGGGCTTCGACGTGTTCGCCGGCAGCGAAACCTTCCTGCTGGCGACAATGCGCGCGGGCGGCGCCGGCTGCATCACCGCCACCGGGAACGTCAACCCTGGCGCCATCGCACACCTCTACCGCACCTGGCAGCAATCGGATGCGGACGCGCAGCAGGCCGAACTCGACGCGCTGCGCGCCACGTTCATGAAATTTCCGATGATCCCGGCGCTCAAGGCTGCCGTTGCGATGTTCTCTGGCGACGCCGGCTATGCCGCGGTGCGTCCGCCGCTGATGCGCTTGAACGACCAGCAAAACACCGAATTGCTGGCCGCCTTGCGCGTGAGGGAATTTTCGATGCCGGGTCTGTAGCTTCTATCAAACAACGCATATTTAACTGAGGCGGGAAGCACAATGAGCACACAACAATCAGTCGTCGTCATTGGCGGCGGTACTATGGGAAGCGATGTCGCTGCGATCTTTTACGCTGGCGGCTGGAACGCGCAGGTGATCGAGCCGTCGCCGGAAGTGCGCACGCGCCTGCCACAAAATGTGGCGGCAGCGGCGGACTCGATCGGCGTGTTCGGCGCGGGCGGCAGCGTCGATGCCCGCGCGGCGATTGCCGACATCGACTGGTCGGACGTCGGTATCGTGATCGAGTGCGCGCCGGAGAAGCTGGAAATAAAGCAGGCGATCTTCCGCGAACTCGACGAGGCGGCGCCGAAGCACATTCCGCTGACGAGCAATTCGTCCGGCATCCCGATCAGCAAGATCGGCGAACAATGCGGCACCCGCGAGCGTATGCTCGGGCTGCACTTTTTCATGCCAGCACACTGGGTGCCGGCGGTAGAGGTGGTACGCAGCGAATTCTCCGACGAATCGGTGGCGCAAAAAGTGAGCGCGGTCATGCGCTCGGTGCGCAAAAAGCCGGTGCAGGTCAAGCGCGACGTGCCCGGCTTCCTGGCCAATCGCATTCAGCACGCGATGATGCGTGAAGCAATCGCGCTGGTCGACGAGGGATTCGCCAGTGCCGAAGACGTCGACCTGGCAGTGCGCTACGGTTTCGGCTTCCGCTACATCGCCGCCGGCCCACTCCTGCAAAAAGACCTGGCCGGCGTTGATATCCATTGCGCTGCGGCGGCAGGCATCTATCCCTATTTAAGCAACAACACCGAACCGAGCCCGCTGATGCAGAACCTCGTCGAGAACGGCGACTTTGGCGTCAAAAGCGCCAGCCGCAAGGGCTTCTACGACTGGGACGAGGCCGGTATCGCCCGCGAACAGGCGCGTTACCAGACAGCGCTGAAGAAGGCGATGCAGATCCTGCGCGACGAAGACGATGCAATGGAGGAGTGATCTCTATGCATAGACTCGACGGCAAGGTCGCGCTGGTAACAGGCTGCGGCGGAATCGGCCTCGGCTGGGGCAACGGCAAGGCGATTTCAGTCCTTCTGGCGCGGCAAGGCGCCAGCGTTTTCGGCGTCGACCTGACGCACGCTGCGGCCGAAACCACCTGCAACCTGATTCGCGAAGAAGGCGGCACGGCGCAGCTGCACGTGGCCGATGTCACCCGCGCGGCGCAGGTAAGGGCGATGGTCGAGACCTGTATGGAACGCTTCGGCCGTATCGACATCCTGATCAACAACGTCGGCCGCTCCGAACCGGGCAGCCCGGTGGACATGACCGAGGAGACCTGGAACGAGCAGATGGACGTGAACGTGAAGTCGGCTTTCCTCACCTGTAAATCAGTGCTGCCCATCATGGAGGCGCAGGGCGGCGGGTCGGTGGTGAATATCTCGTCAGTGGCTGGCTTGCGCTACGCTGGCAAACCACAAGTGGCCTACGCCGCTGGCAAAGCCGCGCTGATGCAACTGACGCAAACCACCGCAGTGATCTATGCCGCGCGCGGGGTACGCCTGAACTGCGTGGTGCCAGGCCTGATGCTTACTCCACTGGTTGAGCGGCTGGCCGACAAATACGCCAACGGCGACTTCCAAGGTTTCGTCGCGCGCCGCCACAAGCAGGTTCCGATGGGCCGGATGGGCGACGCGTGGGACGTTGCCAATGCGGTCCTGTTCCTCGCCAGCGACGAGAGCCGCTACATCACTGCGCAGCAGATCGTAGTTGACGGCGGCCTTACCGCCTCGACGGGCCTGTAACCACTCTCTTTAGGAGCACATTCAATGGCACGCATACCTTATTCGGACCTTCATAACAACGCAGTTGCGCCGGTGGTCGATCGCATTGTCGCCGAGCGCGGCAGTGTTCTTAAACTGTATGAGATGCTGCTGCACAGTCCTCCGGTCGCCGCCGGCTGGCTGGCGTTGTTTACCGCTATTCGCCAGCAGTGCGAGCTGTCCGGCCGCATCCGCGAATTGGTGATCATGCGCGTCGCGGTCATCAACGGAGCCGACTACGAATTTCGCGCACACACGCCATTTGCGCTGAAAGAAGGCTTCAGCCCGTCACAGATTGATGCCATGCACGAGGGCGATTTCGACAGTTTCGATGGCGCCGATCGCGCGGCGCTCGACTACTGCGAGGCGATGACCCGCAATGTGCAGGTGCTGGACCCGGTGTTCGACGCACTGCGCGGCCACTTCAACGAACGCGAACTGGTCGAGCTGACCGCTACCATCGCTGGCTACAACCTGGTGTCGCGCTTCCTCGAAGCGCTGAAGGTCGACCATGACTAACATGAAGGCCGCTGTTTCCGGCCCTGCCGGTTTCGAGTTTGTCGACGTGGCGCGCCCGCGGCCAGGGCCGGCGCAAATACTGGTTCGTGTAAGGGCTGCTGCGCTGAACCGCGCCGACCTCGGAGCGCTGGTTGGCAAGGCGCGTGTGCTGGGTATGGAATGCGCGGGCGAGGTCGTCGAAACGGGCGCCGAGGTGACCCGTTTCCGGGTGGGCGACCGCGTCATGTGCTCCGGCGCTGCCGGTTTCGCCGAGTACGCGGTAGCTGACTGGGGCCGTGCCATGCACCTGCCGATGGATGGCATGACGTACGAACAGGCCGCCGGCTTGCCGCTGGCGCTGCAGACCATGCACGACGCGATCGTCACCAATGGCAGCATGCGCGGCGGCGACGCGGTGCTGATTCAGGGTGCCTCGTCCGGCGTCGGATTGATGGGCCTGCAGATTGCAAAGCTGATGGGCGCGAGGATCGTCATCGGCACCTCGACCGATAGCGCGCGCCGGGATCGCCTGGCCGAATTCGGCGCCGACATTGCGCTCGACAGCGCCGACCCGCACTGGGCGCAACGCGCTGTCGAGGGGAGCGGCGGCGACGGCATGGACCTGATCGTCGACCAGTTGGCCGGCCCGCTGGTCAACCAGAATCTGGCAGCGGCGGCGGTGCTGGGCCGCATCGTCAATGTCGGGCGCATGGCTGGAAGGCACGGTGAATTCGATTTCGACCTGCACGCACTGAAACGCATCAGTTACATCGGCGTGACCTTCCGCACCCGCACGGTGGAGCAAGTGCGCGAAATCACGGCGCGTGCGATGGCCGATCTGGCGCCCGCCCTGCGGCGCGGCGAACTGTCGCTGCCGATCGACAGCGTGTTCGCCTTGGCACAGCTGGGTGACGCGTTTGCCCGCATGCGCGCGAACCAGCACTTCGGAAAAATTATCGTCGTACCGCAGCATTCCATCAACAATGATGAACCTCGCGCAGAATTAGCAGATACATGAATAAAAAGATCATGACTGCAGCTATCCTGGCAACCTGCGCCGGCGGCGCCTTGGCCCGGTTTGCAGTCACGATCTACGGCATCGCCGAAGTAGGCCTGGTGCGCGAAAGCGGCGACGCCAACTACGAAAATATCGAGGGGCGTTGCCTCGGAGTCGCGCAGCGCGGCAATGACTAGACCGCCGTATAACCCCCATCTGCATTTATACAGGCCCCTGTAATCAATGACGCCGCATCGCTGGCCAAAAATGACACGACACGCGCGACCTCAACGGGCTGCCCCAACCGACCGATAGGCTGCTTTTCCAGTATCGCGGTAATGACCTGCTCGGGCAGGCGACTCAGCAGCGGCGTTTCTATATACCCCGGCGACACGCAATTGGCGCGTATACCCTGGCGGGCATAGGTCAAGGCAATGCTGCGAGTGAGGTTGACGACCGCTGCTTTGGACGCCGAATAGGCATGGCTGTTGGCTTGGCCGACATGGGCCAATATGGAGGCCATATTGACGATCACTCCGCCTGAGCCCTGTAGCATTCGCAATGCAGCGTATTGATTGCAAAGCGCCACGCCGGTCAAGTTGATGTCGATCACCCGTTGCCAGGCGACCAGGTCCAGTTCGTGAATCGGGCTTTTGGTTTCGGCGATGCCGGCGTTAGCGACCAGAATGTCCAGCCGGCTAAACTGCGCCATTGCCGCGCTCATCAGTTGTTCGACACTGTCCGGCCGAGTGACGTCGGTGCGCACGAATAAACCGGGTGTTGCTAGCTCGGTAGCCACCTTCGCGGCAGCTTCGTCGATATCTCCCAGCACAACGTGCGCGCCCTGCTCAGCGAATAAATGGGCGGTTGCCGCGCCAATTCCCGACGCGGCCCCAGTGATGACCACCACCCGCCCAGCATGCACAAGGGCGCTCATAGGGAAGCCATCTTGTCGGCAGCCAACTGCGGGGAAGGCGATCGTGCCGCGTGTTGGCACTGACAATAGATCGCCAAGGCCGCGATACCTGCGGGCACGAGCATGGTCATGCAGATTTCTGCCAGGGACCAGCCCAGCCCGAGCATTAGAGCACCCGCGAACGCGCTGAGCACCGCGCCGACCCGGCCGATTCCGCTCATCCAGCTCGCGCCGGTGGCCCTGGCGTGGGTGGGGTAATAGCTGGCCGCCAATGCATTCATCCCGACACTCACGCCGTTAAGCCCAAAGCCCACGATACAGGCCACGACACACAGCAGTGCGAAGTGGCCGGTAGACTGGCCGATGGCAAAAATCGACAACCCGCAGCCGAGGAAGGCCAAGGTCAACACATTGCGCTTGCCCCAGCGATCCATCGCCCAGCCAACGAAGATCGCCCCGGCAGGGCCCCCGACTTGGAAAATCGCCGTGACGACAGCGGCATCCGCCACGCTGTACTGGCCGCTTTCCTTGACCAGAGTGGGCAGCCAGCCGCTGAATAGGTAGACCATGAACAGCGCGATGATGTATGCGACCCATAGCATCAACGTGCCAAATAGATAATCGCGCGACAACACCACGGAAATGGCGCTCTCAGTGGGTTTGCCGACCGGGGGTAGCACGAAGGAAGTCTGGTCATTCACACAGTCCGGCGCCAGTTGGCGCATGATTGCGCGAATACGCTCGGGCGCCGCCCTTTGCGCAACCAGGAAGGTCGCCGACTCCGGCAGTTTGAGATACAGCAGCGGTGCTACCAGCAGAGGCAATATCCCGCCCATGATCAGCACGCTCTGCCAGCCCAGGTTGGGGATCATCCAGGCACTGGCAAAGCCTCCCACGGCTGCGCCAAGAGAGAATCCACAGAAGGCAATCGTGATCAGGAACGAGCGGCTGCGTTGTGGCGCGTACTCACTGACCAGGATGCTTGAATTGGGCATAGCAGCACCCAACCCCAGACCGGTGAGAAATCGCAAGACCACAAGCCATTGCACGTCCGGCGCGAACGCTGTCGCGATGGTCAACACCCCGAACAGGACCACGCTGCACAGCAATACAATCTTGCGTCCATATCGGTCCGCCAGCGGGCCAGCGGTCAATGCCCCCACTGCCAGGCCGATCAATGCAGCGCTAAGCACCGGCCCCAGGGCTTGAGGGCTTAATCCCCAATCAATTTTCAATTGCGGGGCGATGAACCCCATGATTGCGACATCGAAGCCGTCCAGGGCAATGATCAGAAAGCCGAGAAACACGACCCACTTCTGAAACCGACCTATCGGCCGACTGTCGATCAACTCGCGCACATCGATTGGTTTTTGCAGCGTCATCGCGTCTACCTCGGATTATTATTGTTTTCGGGGTCGCTGGTGAGATCTGAATTCAGCGCGGCTCCAGGCACGCAAAGGGCACGGGGCGGATGATGCGCGTTTCCTGGGCGACCACCAGATGGCGGCTGGCCTGCAGATAGGCGTTGAAATCTGGATCGCTATCCCGGGCGAGACTGCGCTTCTCGAAGTCATCCAGACTGTCGTAGCCCCACAAGTGCACCACTTGGTTTAAAGGGCCGATGCTGCTGGTGTAGAACGCCAGCGGTTGACCCAAATGCCGCAGCAACAGGGGCATCGCCAAACGCTCGAACACCTCCAGAAATTCCGCCATGCCACGAGGCACAATGGTGTAGATCCGGTGGTCGACCACTGCTTTGGACGCGATCATGCCACCTCCTCACGCTTGTGTTTGACTGCACCCGAGGTCGTCTCCGCCAGATGGCGGCCCGTGATATAGCCGAAGGTCATGATCGGCCCAAGGGTGATGCCTGCACCGGGATAGTTGCCCCCCATGATGCTGGCGCGATCGTTGCCAACGGCATACAAGCCTTCGATCGGCTGGTCCTGATGGTTCAGTACCTGGCCCGTGAGACTGGTTTGCAGTCCGTCGAAGGTGCCGAGGTCGCCCATCAGCACTTTTACCGCGTAATACGGACCTGCCCCGACGGGGGCCACGCAGGGATTCGGTCGCTGTTGGGGATCAGCCAAGTAGCGGTTGAAAGATGTAGTGCCTCGTCCGAATTGGCGATCCTCGCCCACACTTGCACCCTCGTTGTAGCTTTGCACTGTGCGCTCCAGACCTTGCGGATCGATCCCTGCCGCCCGGGCCAGCTCGGCCAGGGTTTGCCCTTTGAGCAGGTAGCCATTTCGGATCAAGGCCCTAAGCGGCATCGGCGACGGCTTGGCGTAACCCAGACCATATTTGCCCAGTGTCTTGGCATCGCACACCAGCCACATGCAGGTCTGCTTGCGCTCCGCGTCGTTATCGATCATTGCGGCGCCAACGTCGTGGTAAGACTCTGATTCATTGGTGAATCGCAGGCCCTGCATATCCACCCCGATGATGCCGGGCTTGTAGCGATCCAGCAGATGAGGAAAGGCGGTGAATTGCCCATTTCCGGTGGGTACCTTGGACACCGGCATCCACGCGGCAGGTGCCTGTAACCGAATATCCACACGCCCACCTACGGCTTCGGCCATGCGCGCACCGTCGCCGGTATTGCTGTCCGGCACCGGCGAGAAATGCTCGCCACCTCGCCGCACATGGGGATAGGCCTGCTTGATCCGCTCCTTGTCATGTGAGAAGCCACCACCGGCCAACACGACTGCTCGTCGCGCGTCGATGCGGCACTCCCCTTGCGAAGTCATGGCGAGGACGCCTGTGATACGTTGCTGATCCTTGATCAACTGCCGTGCGGCCGTGCCGGTCAAGATCGGTATGCCAAGATCCAGCGCCGACTTCGCCAGTCGCGCCGCCAGTGCATTTCCGCTGGTCACCTGCGTGCCACGCCGATAAAGGATCATCTCCTTGATGTGGGTCGCCAGTCGCTTCGCCACATAGACGAAAGACTTCAGCGAACGGGTGGCATTAAAGAAGTGCTTGAGATCTGCGTTGGACGAATTGAACATCATGCCAATGAAGGTGATGGTCTTGAGCGGCGGGCGCAACCGCGCCATGTCCGCTCCCAACTGGCGGATGTCGAAGGGGGCGGCGAGGATTGATCGTCCGATGTCCAGCCCGCCCGGTGCGTCCGGGTGATAATCGGGATATAGGGTCGGAACAAACTTGACGACGGTTTCGCGCTCGAAGAACTCAAGCATTTTCGGACCGTATTCGAGGAAGGCATCCACGGCCTGTTCGTCATAATGTTCGCCAGCCTGGTCGCGCAGATAAGTCCGTGCGAGCTCCAGGCTGTCGCCGCCGTTGCGGGCGTCGCGCAGATAAGTCCGTGCGAGCTCCAGGCTGTCGCCGCCGTTGCGGGCGTCGCCCAATGGGTTGTTGGGGATCCACAGCACTCCACCGGAAAACGCGGTGGTGCCACCGAAACAATCCGCTTTCTCGATTACGATCACATCCAGTCCTGCTTTTTTCGCAGTAATCGCGGTGCTCAGGCCGCCAGCCCCCGAACCGATAACAAGCACATCGCAGAGACGGTTCATGGTCGGCTCCTGTCAAAGCCGGGCCGTGGCAACAACGCCATCGGCATACTTTCAAACCCGCCATCTACCAGAAGCTCGGCGCCATTGACGTAATCCGAACGAGTACTTGCCAAAAACAGGACGGCATTGGCGATGTCCAGCGGCTCGCCAATTCGCCCGCTGGCGGTCATCGCGCTGCGCTGCTGCTCAATCGCCGCATCGGCGTAGAACGCGGCGGACAATGGCGTGCGGATCAGGCCCGGGCAGATTGCATTACTGCGCACGCCGCGATCGCCCCACTCCACCGCAAACTGTCGGGACAGCATCGCCACGCCGGCCTTAGCAGTACTGTAGGCGCCACTCCAGGGCTGCGGCGAATGGGCGGCAATAGAAGCTATGTTGATGATGCTGCCGCTGCCCTGAGTCAGCATCAGTTCGCCAAAGGCCTGAGTGCATAACAGGTAGCCACTGAGATTGACCGACAGCACCTGATTCCATTGCTCGAGGGTAATGTCCTGCAATGAGGCCGGACGCAGAACACTGGCGTTATTGACCAGCACATCACAGCGTGCGTACAGGGCGCGTACTTGCTCGCAGGCACCTCGCACGCTATCGGGATCGCTGATATCACAGGCGAACGCGGTAACTGGGACTTCGCTGAACTCGCTCAATGTCGCTGCCAGTTCACGGCACTTTTCCAGGTCCAGATCCAGCAGTACAACTGCGGCCCCCTGCATGACCAGCTCCCGTGCCACAACCGCCCCAATGCCGCCAGCGGCACCTGTGATCACACATACGCAGGAGGTCAAGCCGAGCCAGTCATTACCTGTTTTCTTGTTATTCATAAAACTCTCCAGCATGCGTCGCGTTCTTACGACGCTTCAACTGAAGTCAGGTTAGGCCGCAGCGCGCCCGGCAAGAATGGACAAAACCGCTAAATCACTACACTTTACCGACAAAGCACTGATGCCTCGCAGGGACCTGTGGCACATTCAGGCTTCATGAATAAGAACTATCCCAATCAACATCAGGCCCATAAAAACCAAAAGATGACGGCTATTCCCAACTACGCCCTGTACGGCGAAGCCGCACAACCCGTGTGGAATGACGCCCTGCACGTCGAATCGATTTCATTGCGTTCCGGTGCCCACAACTGGGAGATTGCCGCCCATCGTCACGAAGGCTTGCTGCAGATTCTGTATCTGCAGAGCGGGGCCGGACACGTGCTGTTCGACAGCGACACCCTCCGTGCCCAATCCCCCTGTGTGATCATCGTGCCAGCGCAAATCGTCCATGGTTTCAACTGGGACGGTGCGGTCGAAGGTCTGGTGATCACCGCAGTGCAGCACCCTCTGGAAAGTATGGCGGCGATGCTCTCGCCACCATTGCTGGGCCGGTTGCTCAAGCCCAGGGTTATCGAATTGCCGCACTGGAGCGATGCCGATAACCCTTTGCTGGGCATCTATCGCAACCTTCGTGAGGAGTATCACAACCGTGCCCAGGACCACATTGCCTGCAGCATGAGCCTGCTGCTCGGTTTGATGATTCAGATCCTGCGTCACGCCACGGACGAACCTCACCCAGGCAACACCCTGCCTTCGCGCCGAAGCCAGCAGATCACGCAATTTCGCGAGCAAGTGGATATGCACTTTCGCGAGCATCGCACACTGGCCTATTACGCTGATGAGCAGGGCATCACGGTGGCGACCCTGAGCCGGTTGTGCCAAGAACAGTTGGGCATGACGCCAATGACCCTGATCAACGCACGGATCATTCTGGATGCGCGACGTGAACTGGCTCATTCAGGCCTGAGTGTGAAACAGATCGCCCATCATCTTGGGTTCGGCGACGTCGGCTATTTCAGCCGGTTCTTCCGAAAACACACCCGGTTGAGCCCCAGCGAGTTTCGTCAGTGGCTGCATCAGGATTAAGAAAAGCGATCCATCAGTAAGTGACCAAAGAGCCAAAAGCCTCCAACTGACGGACGCAGACAATTCTGCGTTGAACACCGCTCTATCGACCTGGCATTAATAGCGTGCCCTAGGCAAATTCCGGCATGAAAAAGCCGCGCTTGAGTTGCCCACACCTGTAGGCGATCAGAAACATGCCAGGACCTGGGAGCGAGTCATTTATGGGGCCACAATACGCGTTGGATCGCGCGGAAAATTTTTTAGTGGCGCTGGGAGTTGTGCGTTTACCAGTCCAGTACCACAGCTAGGAAGTTTTTGGTGTATCAATTGATCGACTCCAGTGCTGGGTTGGTACGGCAGTGTCCATAGTGATGGTGATTGCGTTCTGGCGTCAGCAACGCGACCGAGAATAAGTTCAGGATCATGGCCCCGCGTCCAGTGATACGAACTTTTTCGGCATGTCCCCGTTTGAGTGTCTATAAGTTAATTTGTATCCAGACGAAGTGACGTTTAGCTTCCGTTCTTGATGCCGATACTTCATAAGTACTCAATCAGGATCGGTGACGCCATGTTCAACACCCGCTTGAAAAAGGAATTGCAGGCGCGAGAAGCCGAGCTGTCTGTCTACAAACAAATGGAAACGGGCATGGACGCGCAAATGCTGTCGGTGATCCTGGACTCCAGTTTTCGCATCACTTACGCCAATGCCAATTTCCTCAACACGCTGGGCTATACCGCTGAGCGTCTGGTGGGGCGCGCGCTGGATGAGATCGTGCCGGCTTACGTCAAGCAGCTCGATTGCTATCGCAATCTGCGGGCGGCCATCAACTCCGGCGAGTCCATCGTCGACAACTATCGTTTTCTCCGGCAGGACGGCAGTCTGGCCTGGGTTCGCGCCATCTGGTATCCGATCATGGGCGACGACGGTCAGCTGTCGTTGATACGCTTCTTTGGCACCGATATCACCCCAGCGATTGAGCTGGCGACTGAAAACGCGGGTTTCATTCAGGCGTTGCTGCGTTCAACAGCGGTGATCGAGTTCGACCTTGGCGGGCATGTGCTGACCGCCAACGATCAGTTTTTGCGCGGAATGGGCTACAACCTTGCGCAAATCAAAGGCAAGCATCACAGCATTTTTTGCGATCCACAGGAAACCTCGTCGGGCCAGTACAAGGAGTTTTGGGCGACGTTGAACCGTGGCGAGTTTGTCGCCAGCCGCTTCAAACGAGTGGATAGCAGCGGGCGCGTCGTGTGGCTGGAAGCGACGTATAACCCGGTCCATGACACGCAGGGCAAACTCCACAAAGTGGTCAAGTTCGCCACGGTGGTGACCGATCAAGTCGAGCGTGAAGCCGAAGTCGCTGATGCGGCAGGCATCGCTTTCGCGATTTCCCAGCAAACCGACCTGAGCGCCCAGCGCGGGGCCACGGTCGTCGAGGCAACGGTGCAGACCATGCGCCAGATCTCTGAAGAAATGCAGTCCGCGTCTGAAGGCATTGAAGCGCTGGGCAAGCAGTCGCTGTTGATCAGCTCCATTGTGCAAACTATTGGCGGCATCGCCCAGCAAACCAACCTGCTGGCGCTCAATGCCGCCATCGAAGCGGCGCGGGCGGGCGAGCAGGGCAGGGGCTTTGCGGTGGTGGCCGATGAAGTTCGGCAACTGGCCGGACGCACCAGCGCGGCGACCGAAGAAATCGTCAGCGTCGTGCAGCAGAACCAGGCGCTGGTCGATGAAGCGGTGCGCGGCATGGCCAACAGTCGAGGCCAGGCCGAACAAGGCCTCGGGCTGGCCAACGATGCTGGCGCGGTGATCGTCGAGATCCAGGAAGGCGCCAAGCAAGTGGTCAACGCGGTGGGCCGGTTTGCCAATCAGTTGAAATAACCGGTGCGCCAGGTGAATACAACGGCAGGCTCCGCGCCTGCCATTGTCGAGTAACCGGATCAGGCCAGCTTGAAGCGCGTGACCAGCGCGCTCAGGTCCACTGCCAGCCGTGCCAGTTCTTGGCTGGCCACGTTGGTCTGGTGAGCGCCTGTGGAGGTCTGCATGGCGAGGTCGCGGATATTGACTAGGTTGCGATCCACTTCGCGGGCAACCTGAGCCTGTTCTTCCGAGGCACTGGCGATGACCAGGTTGCGCTCAGTGATCTGGCTGAACGCCTCGGTGATTTGCTGCAGTGCCTGGCCCGCCGCGCTGGCGATCTCCAGGGTTTCCTGGACCCGCTGATTGCTGGTGCTCATTGCCGCCATCGTCTGCTCGGTGTCCTTGCGGGTGCCGGCGATCATCTGTTCGATTTCGTGGGTCGACTGTTGAGTGCGATGGGCCAAGGCGCGAACCTCATCCGCCACCACCGCGAAGCCACGTCCGGCATCGCCTGCCCGTGCCGCTTCGATGGCGGCATTGAGCGCCAGCAGGTTGGTCTGCTCGGCAATGGAACGGATCACGTCCAGCACCGAACTGATGCCATGCACGCGCTCCGCCAGTTGCGTGACCTGGGTGACGGTAGTGCCTGCGTTTTGTGCCACTTGATGAATTGCGGCAATGGTCTGGTTTACTTGGTTGCGACCATTGCTGGCGCTTTGGTCAGCGGTTCGCGATGCCACGGAGGTCGCGGTGGCATTGCTGGCAACCTCGTCCACTGCTGCGGTCATTTCGTTGACGGCTGTAGCGGCCTGTTCTATTTCCTGATTCTGCTGTTGCAATACCTTGCCCGCATTCTCGGTCACCGCGTTGAGCTCTTCGGCGGCGGACGCCAATTGGGTCGAGGAATCGACAATATGCACAATGGTGTTTTTCAGGCTCTGCTGCATGCTGCGCAGTGCGTCGAGCAAGCGGGCCGGTTCATCGTTACCTTCGACCTTGATAGGGCGCGACAGGTCGCCGTCGGCTATCGCTTCGGCCGCCTGCACGGCTTCGCGCAACGGGGCCACGATGCTGCGGGTGAAGAGCGTGGCGAGCACGATAGTCAAGGCAACTGCCAATGCCATCGACAGCATCACGCCGACATTGGAGCGTTCGTACTGGCTCTGTGAAAGCGTCGCAAAGGATTGTGCGGCACTGGTGTTGAGCTTGATGAGTTCGTTGAGTTGCGCGCCGAGCTTGACCGAGTACTTGGTGTAATCGCCGCCCAGCAGGCTGCGCACACCCTCGATATCGCCTGTAGCGGATTTTTCCACCAGTTGCTTATGAATGCGTACGTAGTCGGCGAGCACCTCCTTGAACAGCACAAACTGGGCTTTTTCGTTGTCGCTATTGATCAGCGCGGCATAGCCGTCCAGCGCCTTGCCAAGCTCGCCGATCAGTTCGTCGCCGCGGCTGATGCTTCCGCGCAATTGGCTTTCTTCGCGATCTACCAGAATCCGGAAAGAGATGATCCGCAGGCGCAGCATCCTGTCGCTGATCGAGCCCAGTGCGACAAAGCTGGGGAGCGTGTTGTCCAGCACCTCCAGGGTGCCATTGCGAATAGTCTGCATCTGGCTCTGGGCAAATAGCCCGAGGATGATCACAAGCAGTGCGACAGCGGAAAATCCCAGCGCCGCACGGGGACCGACTTTCAGACGTCTCAGCAACATGGTGAAGGCCTTTTATTGTTGGCAATTATGCGGAGAGCACCGCAATAGTTGTCGGCCTATCGGCCCGAAGCCTGGATCCATTAGGCGTCGGGCGCATTCTCGTGTTCGTATTTTGCGAACAGGACATTTGCGGTGGATTAACGCTGAACCCCAATGCGTTCAGCGGGTTGCATCGCTGATGCAAGGGTCCAACGCAATTTTGATCAAAGCCCGCCATCAGTCATCTTGTACCAGTCAATGGCCGCTGCGACGTACGCCCTGCGCAGGCCGTACAACGGGAAGGCCTTGATGTCGGTTGGCGCCACCGGCAACACGCTGCAATCGCCGCTGTGCACGTAGCTGGCCAGCGCCTGGCCCATGCGGGTTTGCGGACCCACGCCGCGCCCTTGGCAACCGATGTCGATGAGCAGGTCCGACGCGCGGTGTGGATGTGCGGAAAGCAATCCTGGTAAGCGGCGAACGCTTCGTAACGAGCGCAGCAAAGAGCTTCCGGAGTCAGGCGATGAGCAATGTCTTCAGACATTGATATGTAAGAGCCAATTTCGAACCCGAATATTTTGATTGCTAAGGGGATTCTGGCACGGGGGAAAGCCTGCTTCTATGTGGTTTTTCAATGCGCGGAGATGTTGCAATGGATCCTATGAGCTTGTCCTTTGAGGACTACTTAACGACCGATTACGGAAACATATGGGAATCCCCCGTTGATCTTCGGTACCTGTTTGACGGCTTGGCCATTCTGCCTGGCCTTGTGTGGATCACCCGGGGGGACCCATTTCACCCTCGGCCTCAACTGACTGGTATCGACGCGTTCGAGTGGGATGAAGAAACATCAATTGAGGTTCGGCTATTTGAAACTCCAAATCTGGACACGGTCACCTGGTACTTGGTCACGGCGGAGCTCAATCGTCGCAACCATATGGATGATCGCTTAGTTGATATCCATGCTCACTGGCACCAGTCGCGGATCAATGCGCTTCCGAAAGTTAATGTCGATTATGTCGGAAGGGCATGACCTGACTGTGCGCCGCTTCGTAAGCATGGGTCAGCGCCATGTGCTGTTCTGCTGATATGGGAGTGCTGGATCATAAGCACTCACTTCCCGTTTTTAACTAAAAAAACTTCGTCAGGGGTTCTGCCACTGATCGTCAGCGGCAATCATTAGACACCGCCCAGTTTTCAGAGGATTGCAAAAGTGAAATCGAAACGTTTAATGGCTTGTGCAGCGATAGCCTCCTCATTCAGCTTGTTAATCGGTTGTGGCAATGCTTACGAGGGTACTTACCGTGCACTGGATGGTTTTCTTGGGCCGTTAATGGTGCTTGAGGTCACAGGAAGAAAAGCGCACGCCACGAAAGTGGACATCATCCGAAATATTGTACTTTCTGAGGAAGATTTCACCGTGGAGGATAAGAGCGAAAAGCTTTTGATTACAAACAGCCGTGGAAAAACCTTCGCGTTTTCACGGTCGGTTAACGAGAAAGATCTAGAGTGCTTGAACTGTGGTTTCGGGACAGGTTTACCAAAGGTTTGGCAGAAAATTATCAAGAACAATGACTTCTAGGCTGAATATCATGGACAAGCGATGTATTCCATTGACAGCCTTTTTAAGGCTTATTTCAATGATGCCATTGACAGCCTGCTCGGCTGAACCCAACTTCAATGGAATATACACGGCGCACATTGGTGTAGGTCCGATGGCTGCCCTTGTTATCATACATTTTAAGGGCTCGCGAAGCGCATTAACCATTGCCCAACCCTTTACAAAGCCGTTGGCACCTATACCTATACCTATGCTTGTTGAGCAGAATGCTAATCGTCTCGTGCTGACTAAATCTACGGACAAGAGTTTTCAGATGGTTTTTTTAACCATAGCGACAATGGTGATATCCGGTGCGTTGAGGAATGTCAAAACGGTCCTGTAGATGGGAGCGGGACCAGCGATAGGTCTGGTAAGCCAACGCCGCTGCAGCTCGCGCGTCACCTGCCGATTAGGATGGCGTTGCTACCAGCTTAATTAATCTATCAGTCTATTTACACTACGGTTACGCAGTTGGGTGCAAGCCAGCCGCTTGCATCGAGGACGCTGTGCGATTTGATGATCTGACATCTCGAAGTCAGAATGGGATTGGGTGCTTGTTGTAGCCGAATTTAACACCTAGATCCGAAAAAGGCCCCGCAAGTGACCGTCAGGGATCGGCACACCGGATGTGCCCTTCTTGCGCTGCTGACAGGACAGTTACCCTAGGACAGCCTGGACCCCCGTCGCGCTCTCGCCCTTGACGACCTACGGTAAGGGATTGTCTCGAGTTCCACAGTAGCTTTGTACCGCGTGTGTGGTGCAAATACACCCACATCGAGAGCTTCAGTGGAGCGGTTCAATAGCACGCCAAGCCAGTATGAATTTTGCCCCTTAACTAAAGTGGAAAATTAAACACGGCCGCAGATTGGGGCGTTACGTTTTGATTTTTTGATTTTTTGATTTTTTGATTTTTTGGTTCGCGCTGCGCCCATCTATTCTGGCTACTGACGCACCTATTTGTCTCGCGGTTCAAGAAAGCAGATCTCCGAAGAGCGAAGCACATCTTGGGGTTCAGAAAGCCAGCTCCTGAGGATTTAAGTTTATTTTTGGATTTCGGTTGCATGACTGATTTTGTAAGATGACAAATCAAACCCAGCCAATCCGTGCATAATTACATTAGACGGGTTTTTAAGCAAAAATGTGCCCTACAAAACGCGATTATGCTCACTTCATTTGGGGCCAGCCTTAGCTAGTTTGGTCGCAGAAAAGAGCAATTTGCGACCAATTCCGGTCGTTCTAACTCAGACAGCATGAATGGGGTGCGCGAAGGGTTGGGAGGGGGACGCGAAGGGTTGGGAACAGGTTGCGAAGGGTCGGGAAGGGATTTTAGTGGGCGATTCTGCATGGTTTTGTCATAAAGCTAATTTCCCAACTTGCTGATAATGGGGGACGCGAAGGGTTGAGAGGGGCGCGCGAAGGGTTGGGAAGGGGTGCCGAGCACCCCCATTGCGACCAATGCGACCAAAATCGGTAAGTTTGAGGGTTTTTGACGATGCGAATGAATGTTCGCGACAAAGAGTTGCTTGATCCTTTCATCTCGAAGCTACGCGTCGCAACTGACACGAGGTTCGAATTATTGACTGGCTTGATCGAGCAGATGACATTCTGCACTCAGCAGCTCACGCAGAGAGCGGACAGAGTCCGAGGATATTTGAACTCTGATCGTGCAAGGACTTATCAGCCAAGTGCATCACTCTATTGGACGTGGAGATCCCATGCGAATAAAGAAAAGGTGTCTCCAATCGAGGTTCACCTGTATCTGGACTTTCGGCCTGAAGGAGGGACTGTAAAACAATACTCTCTGCGAGAGCGATCGAGGCGGACCGAGCTCCTCACGCCAATTTTGGGCATCCGAGCCGCACGTCATTTCACGAAGGACCTCGACAGTTTTTTCACTCTGGCAGATCAAGCCGTGAGATGGATCAATGCCCTACCCGGCGAGTCTCTTCTTATATTAAACAAACCAGGGGCACGCTCGGGGCTTGATCAGTGGATTGATGCTGTTGGGGGACTCACTGAAAAGGCGAGCCTACGGACGATTTCGGTCGTCGAAAGCTTTCTGAATCTAGACAGTGAATTAAATGACCTCGTTTTCGAGTTCAATGCAGCGAGACAACCGGTAAGATTCCACTCAATCATCTGCCGCAGAGATTGCTCCAAGTTAGACGTGCTTTCACCTGCTGAACCGAGGTTCAGAGTGATAGTACATTTCAACCGGCGCACAGGCAGACGAACGAGCAAGGACGTACAGGCATACAAACAGGATCTTGCCAAGAAAAGGATTGTGGAGAAGCTAGACAAATTGCTAGGTCGCTCGCCTTTATTAGAGGAGGTCGAGCACGCTATGACCAGGCAAAGAAAGCGTTTGCCAACACCATGGCTTACGGAGGATTTGATTTCACATTGCAAACTAGGCCGGAACTCGTCTGAAATATTTAAGCATCATAAGAAAATCTTAATCGGCATAAGTGATTGGAAAGAGAAGCGGCAACTGATTCAGAAGTTACTAGATAAAAAGTAATCGTTGCTAATTTTCATCTAAAGTTTATACCTAATAAACAACGACAGTACTAAAAGCTATGCTGCATACAAACTAGTCGTGGTGTAAAACGTCGAAAGTATCTTTTTGTACCCTGAGTGAATATGAAAGGAGAAGCGAATACTCAATCTCCGAGTAATATTCATTAATATCGTTGGTGCGAAGTACTGTCGCTTTATAGAGTAGTTACATCTTTAATTATTGGTTTGAGTGCTGCAGATGACATCACCGGAAATGGTCGCATCAGTTTGGAGGCGCCTTTGAACAATATTGGCTTTGAACAGCTTGGGGAAGATTAAATTCATGCCCGACGATGATTAGGGTGTAGCAAGGCGTGCCTAAAGTGCGGCCCATCACGCCAGCGATTTCAAATGAGGCACGTCATGCGGTAGGATATTTTAATTAAAATGCGAAGTTTTCATTTAGTCGCTTCAATATCTCTTCGCCCTAGCGTATGGCCGGAGTAGTGAAACATATCCTAATCGGGCTGCTTCCTGACAAACTAACCTTGGTTTAATAGGCCATAGTTTTGCCTTGTGTCTTCGAAAAAATATGCGTCTGGCGTCATGTGTTTCGTTTCCCTGATTACCAGTGATTGGTCAATTATTCGCCCCACGCTGTTCACAAACTCCTAAGCCTGATCTACACCTAGATCAGGTGTAGTCCCGAGCGGCTGATAAAACCGAAGCAGATATCCGTCAGAACCAGCCACCCAAATTAACGAATCCCGCTCGCCTCGGCACTCATGCGATATCAAGGGTCTTCAACTGGGAGGAAAGCTTTGACCTAGTGCTGCGCACTCGAGCGTAACAGACGCCGTCTCCTCATAGATTGACGCCTGGCTGGTTCTTGGCATATATCGGTGCATCTCTGAGAGCGAGACTCTAAATAGAGTGACCGGCAATACTGGCAATGCTGTTGCGATGCGCCGTTGTCCAATGGATCGCTCTTTCGACAGAGAATAGATGGCTAGTGGGCTAATGATTACATTTTCGGACTATCTCGAATGCCACGGCCATTGCGTAGAGGGGCTGCAGGCCGCGCAGAGCCTTTTGTAGCACGAGTTGCGCTGGCTGCTGACCCAATGCTTGTGGTGGGCAATTGCGTACTGACCTTGGAGGTTTCTCTCGCAGCATAAGGTTTGACTACAAACCATGCCCTTTTGTCTGCAATCAAAGCCCCCCATCCGTCATCTTGTACCAGGCAATGGCCGCCGCGACGTACGCCCTGCGCAGGCCATACAACGGGAATGCCTTGATGTCCGTTGGCGCCACCGGCAACACGCTGCGATCGCCGCTGTGCACGTAACTGGCCAGCGCCTGGCCCATGCGGGTTTGCAGGCCTACGCCGCGTCCTTGGCAACCGATGTCGATGAGCAGCCCCGGCGCCGGTTCGTGGATGTGCGGAAAGTAATCCCGGGTAATCGCCACGCGTCCGCACCAGCGGTAGGCGATCGGGATGCCTGCGGTTTGCGGGAACAGCTTGTGCACCGCGCTTTCCAGATGCGACCAGTGATCCTTGCGCGACGGGTCCGGGTCTTGAAAGGTGCCGCGCCCGCCCAGCATCAGCCGACCAGTGTGATCAATGCGGTAATACAGCAACAGGTTGCGCGCGTCCGAGGACACATGGCCTTCGGGCAGAATCGTGCGGCGCACCGCTTCGGGCAGCGGTTCGGTGGCGATCTGGAACGAGTTGGCATCGATGATGGTTTTGCTCAGCGATGGCCATAGGTTGTCGGTGTAGCCGTTGGTGCACAGCACCACGCGCTCTGCCGAAACCTGACAGCCTTGGGCGGTCTTGACCTGCCATTTGCCGCCGCTGTTCTGGAGTTCGGTGACTGGCGAGCGCGTGTAAATCTGCACCCCTGCCGCGAGCGCGGCGCGGGCCAGGCCTCGGGCATAGCTCAACGGCTGAATGCCGCCGCCACGTGGGTCGAGCCAGCCGCCGTGATACTTGTCGGTGCCGAGCAGCCGCGCGGTTTCGTCGCGCTCAAGAAACCGCGCTGCGACGCCCTGGGCGTTCCAGTCACGCACGCGGCGTTCTGCCAGCTTCAGGGCGGCGGGCGTGTGCGAGCCTTGAATCCAGCCGTTGCGCACGCGGGGCACGTCCATCTGATGCTTGTCGATCAGGTTGAACACCGCGTCCACGGTGCCGGCGGCGAAGTCGATCAAGGGTTGGGCTTTATCCGCGCCCAGCTTGGCGATCAATTCGCTGGGGTCATATTTCAGGCCGGGAATCACCTGGCCGCCGTTGCGACCGGAACCGCCGAAGCCGACTTCCTGGGCTTCGAGCACCACCACCCGAACGCCTTGTTCGGCCAGATGCAGCGCCGTGCTCAAACCACAGAATCCGGCACCGACGATCACCACGTCGGCTTGCATGTCCTGCGCCAACGGCTCGCTCGGTGGTGCTTCAACTGCCGTGGCGGCCCACAGCGAAGGGGCCAATGGAAAGTATGTACGGGTCATTGCAGCGAACCTCGCGCTTACATCGGATGAAGGACGCGCCGCAGGAAATCCTGAGTGCGAAGGTGTTGCGGATTGTTCAGGACCTCGGCGGACGGGCCTTGCTCGACCACCACGCCCTGATCGATGAAGATCACCCGATCAGCCACTTCACGGGCAAATTGCATTTCGTGGGTGACCACGACCATGGTCATGCCGCTTTCGGCGAGGCGGCGCATCACGTCCAGCACGTCGCCCACCAGTTCCGGGTCGAGTGCCGAGGTGGGCTCATCGAACAGAATCGCCTTGGGCCGCATCGCCAAGGCGCGGGCAATCGCGATGCGCTGTTGCTGACCGCCGGACAATTGCGCCGGAAAGGCTTCGGCTTTCTCGGCCAGGCCGACGCTGTTGAGCAGCTCCATGGCGTGTTCGGTGGCCTGCTTGCGGTCTTCCTTTTTGACGTAGATCGGCCCTTCGATCACGTTCTCCAGCACCGTGCGATGAGGGAACAGGTTGAAGCGCTGGAACACCATGGCCACTTCAGTGCGGATCGCCTTGATGGTCGGCGCCTTGCGGTCGACCTTGATGCCGTCAATGTCGATCACGCCGCCTTCGTAGCTTTCCAGGCCATTGATGCAGCGCAGGATGGTGGATTTGCCCGAGCCCGACGGGCCGACAATGCAGATCACTTCACCTTTGGCTACCGAGGCATCGATGCCCTTGATGACTTGCAGGTCGCCATAGGATTTGCGCAGTGCACGGATCTCGATCATTTGCTCCCCCGTTTTTCGAAGTGACGCACCAGCAGAATGAGCGGCACGCACATGATCAGATAAAGCAGCGCGACCAGGGTAAACACCGTGGCATTCTGGAAGGTCGAGGTGGCGATCAGCTTGCCTTGCAGGGCCAGCTCGGCGACGGTTATGGTCGAGGCCTGGGACGAATCCTTGAGCATCATGATCATGGTGTTGCCGTAAGGCGGCAGAACGATTTTCACCGCCTGGGGCAACACGGCGCGGCGCATCATCAGCCACCAGCCCATGCCCATGGACTGCGCGGCTTCAAGCTGGCCACGGTCCACCGCTTCGATACCGGCGCGAAAGTTCTCGGCCTGATACGCCGAATAGGCGATGCCCAGACCGATGATGCCGGCTTGCAGCGCGCTCATGGTGATGCCGAAATCCGGCATCACGAAATAGATGTAGAACAGCAGCACGATGATCGGAATGCCGCGCAGCAGGTTGATGATCGCGGAGCTGATCCACGCTAGGACCGGCACGCCCGATACGCGCATGGCCGCCCAGACCAGGCCCAGCACGGTGGACAGCAGCAGCGAGCCGATGGTCACCTGAATGGTCAGCCACGCGCCCTGCAGAAGAATGGGCAGAAATTGCCAGGATTGGGTCAGGAACTCGGACATGATCGACTACTCGGGTCAGGGTGCAGGGAACGCGCGCGGCACGCTGCGCAAGGCAGCGCGCCGGGCACTGCGAAGCGTGCTTAGAGACCCCACTTCTTTAGGATCGCGTCGATACTGCCGTCAGCCTTGAGTTCAGCCAGCGCGGTGTTGATCTTGCCCATCAGTTCGGTGTCGCCCTTGCGGCCGGCGATGCCGATGTTGTTGGGCATGGTTGCCTTATAGGTGGTCACCAGGTGCAGGGCCGGGAACACCTTCTGATTGATGGCGTAGGCCGCAATCGGGTAATCCAGCACGCCGATGTCGATGCGACCCGCGTTGGCGTCGCGCATCAGGTCAGCGGTGGTTTCGTAGAGTTTGACTTCGCTGAACAGCCCGCTCTTTTGCAGCGGCTCGACAAAGGCGGTGCCCACTTGCACGCCGACCTTTTTGCCTTTCATTTCTTCGAAACTGGTGTAGGCCGTGGTGTCGCTGTTGGGCGCGACAACGCCTTCGCCATAGCTGTAGACCGGGCTGGAAAAGTCCACGACCTGTTGCCGTGCCGGGGTGATGAACATCGCAGCGGAGATCAGATCCACGCGTTTGGACGTCAGGGAGCCGATCAGCGAGGCAAACGGCATCGGTTCGATCTGCACTTCAAAACCGGCTTTTTTGGAGACGGCATTGACGATGTCGACCATCACGCCTTCGACGCTGTTGGTCTTGGTGTTCAGGAAGGTGAACGGGCTGCCGGTGGGTGTCGAGGCGACCTTGAGCGTTGCCGCCTGGGCTACGCTGGTGAACGTCAGGGTCAGCGCGCAGAACAATGTGGCGAGTGCCAATGGATTTTTCATATGCGTTCCTCAAGTGATTAGGTGTGTTCCCAACAATCTCTGTTCTGCCGTCGCCTATTTGCTGATGTGCGTGACGCTCCACATGACGATGGTTTCGGTGATGCCCGGATTGCGCCAGCGACGTGGCGTGCTGCCGTCGTAGCAAAAACTGTCGCCGGTGTTGAGCCGCAACAGCTGGTCATGAATGCACAGCTCCAACTGGCCCTGCACCACGTAGCCGACCTGTTCCCCCGTGTGGGTGAAAAACAGCTCGTTGCCGGTCGAGCCGCCCGGCGCAATCACGGCGCGATACATCTGCACGTTGCCGCGAGCGGCGGGCGGGGTCAGGTTGACCTTCTGGATGCCCTTGTCCGCCAGGTCGATGCCGGTGTGAAAACCCGCGCGCACCACGGCCCCCGCGGTTTCGTTGTCCCGGGGCTGGGAGTTGCGGATCAGGGTTTCCAGCGGGATGTTCAGTTCTTGCGCCAGCGCGCTCAGGGTGCGCAGCGAGATTGAGCGCAAGCCGCGTTCGATCTGGCTCAACAGGCTCACGGAAATGCCCGATGCCAGCGCCACCTGGCGCAGCGGTTTGTCCAGCGCCTTGCGCCGCTGACGCAGTTGTTCGCCCAACCAGAGATCGATGATCGAGTTGATTCGGTGCGCGGAAGCCGAGGTTTCATCGGTCGGCAAAACGGGCGCTATGTCGGGGCTGGTCGTTGGCATGGTTATGTGTAACTTTCACAGTTGTGTAAATTACACAAAGCAATACGCGGGCCAATTCATTTTTCGATAGCGCCATTTGAGGCTTTTTGCCACGTGAGCGCCGGGAACAGCGGGGCGCCTGGGTTGCTCGCTGATAGGTTGATTGCGCCTGGAAGACCCGGCCGTTGCACATCGCCGGGGCGTCCCCTGCCTTGTTATGGCGCGGCCGCAGATCAACGCTTTTGCATTGATCGTGCATTGAGTACCCTTGCTGGCCAAAAGTCGCTCCACGAGAACCGCACTGCACATGACACCTTTCTTCACACACTGGCGTAACGGTCTGGCCTGGGCTGCACTGGCGGTGTTCCTCAGCGCTTGCGACAACAGCGAAAAAACCCCAACGCCCACCCCGCCGACACCCGCGCCGCCGCACACCACTTACACCCAGGCCGGATGGGATGTGTTGCCAGCCGTTACCGACAGCGATTTGCAGGCCGGTTTCGCTTCATGGCGCAGCGCTTGTGTGCGACTCAAGGCCGATGCGGTCTGGGGCGCGACCTGCGCGGCGGCCAGCACGCTTGCGGCGACGCCCAGCGGCGCGGACATTCGCACCTTCCTGCAGGCCCAGTTGCAGGTTTACGTCCTGCGTTCCGCGGCGGGCAGCACTGACGGTTTGATCACCGGCTATTACGAGCCGGTCTATCCCGGCAGCCTGACCCAGACGCCACACACCCCGGTGCCGGTGTATGGCGTGCCCGACGATCTGATCGTGGTGAATCTGGACAGCATTTATCCCGAGCTCAAGGGCAAGCGCTTGCGCGGCAGGCTTGAAGGTCGAGTGCTCAAGCCTTATGACGACGCAGCTACCATCACCAGTCAGGGCCTTAATGCGCCGGTCGTTGCCTGGCTGACCGACCCGATGGATCTGCAGTTTTTGCAAATCCAGGGTTCGGGTCGGGTTCGTCTGGAAGACGGTCAGCAGTTGCGCATCGGTTATGCCGATCAGAACGGTCGCCCTTATCGAGCGATTGGTCGCTGGCTGGTGGAGCAGGGCGAGTTGAAGAAAGAAGACGTGACCATGGGCGCCATCAGTGCCTGGGCCAAGGCGCATCCAGAGCGCATCAACGATCTGTTGGCGAGTAACCCGAGTTACGTGTTTTTCGCCCGCAACCCGGACAGCAACGAAGGCCCGCGCGGTTCGCTCAACGTGCCGCTGACCGCCGGTTACAGCGTGGCGATTGATCGCAAGGTGATTCCGCTGGGCAGCCTGCTCTGGCTATCCACGACCCGCCCCGACGGCAGCAGCCTGGTGCGTCCGGTCGCGGCACAAGACACCGGCGGCGCCATCGCCGGCGAAGTGCGCGCCGATCTGTTCTGGGGCACCGGCGAAGAAGCCGGCCACCTGGCGGGTGACATGAAGCAGAAGGGAAATATCTGGCTGCTGTGGCCCAAAGGGATGGCGTTGCCGGCGGGTTGAAGCGGGATATGAATCTGCAATGCATCCTGTAGGACCGGCTTCAGCCGGGAGGAGGCCAGTCCATTCGTAACGGATTCGTCGTCAGAATTCTTGCCCTCCCGGCTGAAGCCGGTCCTATGTATGGACTCGCCCCCACTTTCAACCTGCTTTTGAACACTGCTACCCGGTTGCATCTATGTATAAGGCCTGTTCGAGGAAGCGTTACGGCTTCTGGCCAACATTGGGTGAGCTCGCGGTATGCCGATTACGTTAAGGCCTCAAAGGGCCAGTAGGACCGCAGGCATCTATCCGCGACGGTCTGACCTGGGGTCAATGTTCTTCAGCAGCGGTTGAGGTGACTCAGCACCCCGGTGGCAGAACTCTGTTGATTAATGATTCATCGTCGCCTCCTGGCAACCTGCAGGCTGACGACGATAGGTCTGATCGTTTTGCAGCAGTACCCAGACGATGCGCAGGTTTCTATTGGCCAACCTTACGGCTGCTCCTTTTTGACCGTGGCGACTTAACCAGCGCCGCAAGCGGTGGTCATCCGGATGCTCCGAGTCAGGCCGCACCTGCCTCAATACCGCGTGTGCCCCTTGAATAGCCAAGCTGCGCAGATAGGCATCACCGCGTTTACACATTTTTCCCAGTCGAACTGTTTGCCCGCTGCTGTGCTGTTCGGGCACCGTGCCGAAGTAGGCAGCAAACATTTGGGCATTGGCGAAACGCTCAGGCTCAGTCTGTTTGGCCAGCAGTGCCGTGGCGATGATCGGGCCGATACCGCGTACTGTCATCAGACGCTTTGCCGTCTCGTCTTCGCGCGCGGCAGCTTCCAGACGCCCCGTCAGTACCTCGATGCGTCCACCCAGGTGGCTCCACTCGCCCAGCATTTCAGCGATCAGTTCGCGCAACAGCTGCGGCAGTGGCTGGGTGGCATCTTCCAGTATTAGGGGGACATTTCGGCCAAGAATCGTTGCCCCCTGCGCCATGGCAATGCCATGTTCGAGCAACAAACCACGTATCTGGTTACCCATTGCAGTGTGCCGTCTTCCGTACCCTTGCCGGGCTCGATGCAGAGCCTGCATGGCCAATTGCGCTGTGCTTTTGATCGGCACTGCCGCAATGTTTTGGTCTCGGCCTGCGCGCAATATAGCCAGCACATCGTTGCGATCGTTCTTGGCGCCGCTGCGGTGGTCGGCCACGTGTTGCGCCGGCAGAATTCTCGCCAGCTTGCCTTGTGTCTGGAGCAATCGCGCCCAGGCCTGCGCACCAGGGCCTGTTTCCATCAGCACTGTCACGCCGGTCGGCAGCTTGTGGAGGAGGAGCAGAAAGGCTTCGCGTGACTTGATTCGGGCTTCGTAAATGACTTGGCCAAGGGTATCTTCCCCGGCCACCTGGAACACATTCTTGGCAAGATCTACCGCCACAGTCGAACACACAGACACACAGACACACAGACACATCGACTGGAGACGGATGGGTTTTGGTCGTATGCTTTTTCATGGGCTCGCCCTCGCTGTCGTTGGCTTCTTAAGAATGCCACCGTGGCGCTACAGACGCCTCGGCTTGGGCGAGTCCATCCAATTACAGATCCTGCGCACGGTTAGATAGCTATATAGCTATCTAACTTCCTATCGATACACCTCGCGGCGATTACCGATTTGTACCACCAGGATCCGTAACGAGCCGTCGTTGATCTCGCATATCACCCGGTAATCTCCGACCCGATAACGCCACAAGCCGCCTAATGGACCTGTAAGCGCCTTACCTGTGCTACGCGGGTCATCCCGGACAATGACTCGCTCGTTCATGAAATCGAGAATGCGCCTGGCCGTTTGTTTATCAAGTTTGCGTAACTGCGTTTTTGCGGTGTCAGAGTAATCAATCGTCCAGACCAAGATCTTTCCTTACGTCCGCTGCAGAGTGAACGACCTCTTGTCCTTTACGGACTCGCTCAAGTACCTCGGCTGCAAGGTAGTAATCTTCCAGATCGGTCAAACCGTGATCGATAATTTCGCGAAGATAATAGGCTTTGGTACGACCGGTGCTGGTAGCCAGGAAATCAAGGCGCTGCTCGATTTCCGGAGCCAGGCGAATGGAAGTGGCCATGTTTATAACTCCTGTGTGATACGTGTATTCAATGTATCACGATCGATTGGTATTTCTCCATGGCTTGATCAGGCTTAAGCCACACCAAACCTGAACGAATGCGCACGTGGAAGTTCTAAAATTTTACGCCAAAATAATGGCGATTCATTTGTTTTGCCGCTGGTCGTAACATTTCAATAAATAAAGACAAAAGATTGACAGTGATCCGGGTTTAAATAACCATTGCGCCACTAGCTAATGGCCTTCCGCCATAGCCTTGCTTGCTCTGCTCTCACGACTTATCACGCCTTTCGTATGGATGATTTTCTCCATTCGCGTGCCGATAACGCTCGCCTGCTGGAGCGCTTCACGCACACACGTGTTATCGGTTCAGTCAGTCAAGAGTGAGTTATGGAAAAGGATTCCCGCAGGGCCCGAGTCTGTTCGGCCGTTAAACAGCTATTGGCTGTTTTGACCGTATTTATTCCCGTCCCCGGCGTTCAGGCAGCACCCGCACAGTTTTCCAGCGTGGTCTTCTGGTATGCGGATAAACCGCCGCTTGCCAAGCTGGCTCAGTTTGATTGGGCGGTGGTCGAGCCAGGGCATCTTTCTGCCGCCGACGTCAAAGCACTGCGCGTTCGGGGCGGTCTGCCGTTCGCTTATCTCTCGGTGGGCGAGTTTCATGGCGGTCAGCCTGAACTCGACGCCGCAGCGTTGTCCGGCGCTGTCAGTTCCATGCGCAACAATGCCTGGAACAGCCAAGTCATGAACCTTGCATCGCCAGCCTGGCGTGAGCATTTGTTCAGCCGCGCTGCCGCATTGCGCGCCCAAGGTTATGCCGGCCTGTTTCTCGATACCCTCGACAGTTTTCAGTTGTTGCCCGAAGCGGAGCGTGAAGCGCAGCGTCTGGCGCTGGTCAGCCTGTTGCGCGAACTGCATCAACGTCAGCCGCAGTTGAAGCTGTTTTTCAACCGGGGTTTTGAAGTGTTGCGTGACCTGCAAGGTGTGGCTGCCGCTGTGGCGGTGGAGTCGATTCACGCCGGTTGGGATGCCGCCAACCAGCGTTTTCGTCCGGTTCCCGAGGCTGATCGGCAGTGGCTGGAAACTCAGCTGCAACCTTTGCGCGCCCAGGATATTCCGCTGGTGGCCATCGACTACCTGCCAGCCGAGCGGCATGAAGAAGCTCGGCTGCTGGTCAAGCGCCTGCGTGCAGAAGGTTTCGTGCCCTACATTGCGCCTCCCGATCTGGGCTCGATGGGCGTCGGCAGTATCGAAGTCACTCATGAAGCAGGTCAGTAATGCGTAACGACCCTGCGCCGAGCCGTCTACTCAACCCTTGGGCTCTGGCTGCCGTGGCGATTGCCGTCGGCGGCGTGCTCTGGGCGACCTTCCAGCGTGAGGAAGTGTTCCAGCCCGATGGCCGTGAGCCCGATGCGGTTTCGGCCAACTATGCCGAGCTGTTGTTGGCGGCTCACCCGGAAGACGATAGCCTGCGTTTGCAGTTGGTGGATCTGTTGATTCGTCTGGGTGATTATCCCAAGGCGCGTCAGCATCTGGATGGCTGGATTTCGCCGCAGCCGCACATACAGGCGTTTTATCGCCTTGAACTGGACGCGCTGGTGGCCGTGCAGAGTAATGACCCGGTCGCACAGCAGGGCTTGCTCGAACGGCTGAAAAACGTCGATCACAGCACCTTGCCGCTGCCGCAATTGCAGGAGTTGGCCCGCCTGGCGTTGTCGTTGCAGGCACCGGCGTTCGCTGCTGGCGTCTTTGAAGACATCGCCCGGCGCGATCCCGAGCAGCGTCGGGCGTCGCTGATGGCTGCCGCGCAGTGGTATCTGGCGGGTGAGCAACCGGGGCGCGCGGCGGACGTTTATCTGCAACTCAAGGACGACAAGAACTTCGTCGTCGAGCGCCGTAAATACGCGCAGTTGGCCTTCGATGCTTTGTTGGCAGCCAACCGGGGCGAACAAGCGGCGCAGGTGCTGGCGGATGAACTGGACCGGCTCAAGGACCCGCACACCGATGCGGCCTGGCTGGAGCAGGGCGTGACCGTCGCGGTGCAGAGCAAGCGCTTTGATCTGGCGCAGCGCATCCTGGCCCAATGGCGCGTGGTACAGCCGGACAACCCGCAGATTCTGGTTCAGGACTTCAACATGCGGCTGGCGTTTGATGACTTGCCGGGTGCCTGGAAAAGCGGCCAGCAGTTGCTTGAGAAAAACCCTCAGGATCCGCAGCTGCTGGAGCAGATGGCCAGACTCGGCGAATGGCGCAATGAGCCGCAAGCCGCGCTGGACTACTGGATTCGTTTGCTCAACCTGCGTGAAGACCCGCAAACCCGCGAGCACGCCTGGCGTCTGGCCAGCCAGCAAGCGGATTTTGCGCGGATGATTCCCTTGCTCGCCGAGATCATGACCCAGCGCGCGCTGACCGAAGTCGAACTCGATGCGCTGTTGTACGGCTACCAAGCACAGGGTAATCAAGCCCAGGCGGCGACCTGGCTGGCCGGTTATGTGAGCAAGTACCCCAAGCAGCGTCAGGCCTGGACTCGCCTGCTGCAAAACCTGGAAAACAGCGGCCAATTCGCCGCCAAGGCGCAGGCCTATACCGAGCTGTCCAAACGTTTTGCGTTGACCACTCCCGAGCGCGTCGACTGGGCCGGCACTTACCTGAAGCTCGCCGATAAACAGGCGGCCTGGAAAGTGCTGCAAGTGGATAACCGCGCCATCACCTACGAGCCTTACTGGCGCACCCGGGCGATTCTGGCCTGGGACCTCAAGTTTGATGCCGAGCTGCAAGTTGCGCTGGAAAAACTCCTGGCACTCAAAGGCTCGCTGGATTTTGGCGAAGAGAGCCAGCTGATCACCTTGTACGGCCTGACCGATCCACAGCGCGCGCTTGATCTCTCGGTCGCCAGCTGGAAGCGCGGTCATGATCCGCAACGCCTGGTGCAAGCCTTGCAGCAGGCGCAGGAACTTCCGGACTGGCCGCAAGTGGCCGCCTTGCTCAAGGACGCCGAGCATTACCCGGCCGCTGATAATCAAGCGCAAGTGCTGGCGATTCGCGGCACGCTCGCCACCCGCCAAGGCAACAACGACGAAGCGCAGCGCTCGTACCTCAAGGGCCTGGCGCTGTACCCGGATGACAATTTGTTCCGCGAGCGTTTGATGTGGCTCTACGTGGATCAGGGCCGCACGGCTGATCTCAAGCCGTTGCTCACCACTTGGCGGGCACGGGCGCGGCAGGACCGGACCTTGTGGCTGCCATTCGCCAGCGCGAGCCAGATGCTCGGGCGCGGCAGCGAAGCCTTGGCCTGGTATCGGATGTATCTGAAAAAGAGCCCGGATGACTGGCTGGTGCAAGCGGCGTATGCCGATGCGCTGCAAAGTGCCGGTTATCTGGACATGGCCCAACGGCTGCGCTTCAAGTTATTGCGCAGCCCGGAAAGCGAACAGGTCAAGCCTTCATCGCAAAACTACGCGGTGTGGCTGCGCTTGATGGCCAGCAGTTATTCGCCGCGCATTGCCGAACAGAAGGCGTTGCAATGGCAGGACGGTTCGCCGGCCATGCTGAGCCTGTGGTTCGAGCGGCTGATGGCGCGTCTGGATGCGACGAACCAGTCCGCGCAGAAAGACCAATGGCTGGACTGGGCGCAGGCTCAGGGTTTGCGCGTTGACCGTTACGAACACATTCAGCAAGCCTTGCGCAGCCGCAACAAGGCCCAGGTGCAAACGCTGCTGGCGCGCAGCGATCTTGATCCGGCGCAGCGCACGCAGGCGTTGATTCGTCTTGGGCGTCTGGCGCAGGCGCTCGACGTCAGTCTGTCGGCACTCGGCGACGAGCAGCCGGCCATCGTCCGCGAGCAACTGCGGCGGCAGGCCGTGGCCATTCAGGAAAGCACGCCTCAGGGCGCGAAACTGTCCTGGCGTGAGCAGGACTTCGGCGGCCTGGAGTTCAACGCGGCGCGTGTGCAGGTTGCCCACAATCTGGGTGATCAGTGGTACGCCGATGTGCAGCTGGAGCAGGGCACCTACGACAGCGATCAACTGGTTTCATCGCGTCTGGGCCAGGAGCGCAATGCGGCCGTGGCCCTCAAGCGTCGGGTGGAAAACGGCAGCTACACGCTGTCCGCCGACACCAGTCAGCGCAAGGATGAAGACCGTAATGGCCTGGCCGTCGCGCGGACCTGGCAGTTGGGCGAACGCGACGCCCTCGAAGCGGGCGTCGACTGGCATCGCAAGAGCGAAGACAGCGGCCTGATGCGCGCCTTTGGCCAGCACGACAGTGTGTGGCTGGGCGGGCGTCATGGCTTCTCGGCCCGTGACCAGATCAGCTGGCAAGTGGCGCAGAGATCCTTCTCCACCCGTGACGGCGATTCGCTGGGCAACGGTCAGGCGCTGAAGCTGGAATACGGCCACCGCCTGCAATTCGAAGGCCCCAGCTGGACCTTGCGCAGTGGTGTCGATTATCAGCGCAACCAGCTCAACAACCGCGAGCTGGATGCCTTGTCCAGTCGCAACGGCGGCGCGGTGAAGAATCAGGACTCGCTCGATCCACGCACGGTATTTGCCAGCGACTTGCTGCAAAGCCGTTACGGGCAGCTGTATGTCGGCAGTTCATGGAGTCGCGGCATGCCCGGCGCCCTCAACAGCAGCGTGCCGCAGTACAGCTGGCTGGTGGACGTGGCGGCCGGCTGGCAATGGACCGATCAGACCTTCAACTACGGCATCAATACCGGGATCGGCTTTGAAGTGCTGGGCAATGATCAACTGGCCCTGACGGTCGGCTACCAATCTGCGCCACAAGGCGGCGACGGCAAGGCAGGCGGAACACTGGGTATGAGCTACGGCGTGCGTTTCGGACGCTGATTATCGAATGTTTACAGGGGAATACCGATGCACGTAATTCGTAACATGAGTCTGGCGTTGACGGTCCTGTTGGTCGCCGGCTGCGCAAGCTTCACCGGCGAGTCCGGGCCGAACCTGCCGCGCACCGCCAAGTGGGGCATTGTGCCGATGGTCAACTATTCGCAGACCCCGCAAGCGGGCGAGCGCAGCGAGCAGATCCTGCTCAGCGTGTTGAGCAGCCATGGCCTGCATCCACGGGTTTACCCGGTCAGCACTCAGGGCGAACAAGCGCTGATGGATGACAACGAGCGCCTGGCCGGAGCCCTGGATTGGGCTCGCGCGCAGAAGCTCGATTACGTGGTGTCCGGCAGCGTTGAAGAGTGGCAGTACAAGAACGGCCTGGATGGCGAACCGGCCGTCGGCATCAGCCTGCGCGTGCTGCAAGCCAGCAACGGTCAGGTGCTGTGGAGCAAAAGCGGCGCACGTGCCGGCTGGTCTCGCGAAAGCCTGGCCGGTACCGCACAACAGGTGCTCGATAAACTTGTAGGCGCCCTCGGGTTCGAGTGATTGCATGAACTCTCCACACATGGATTACAACCTGGTGCCCAGTGCCAGCGGCCCGGTGTCCTGGCTCGAAACCCTGGTCGTGACCGGCGCCGCCGTCGGTCTGGGACTGTGGCTGACGCCGGATGATCCGTTGCAAATGCACGCAGGTTTCCCCTGGCCGGTGCTGGCGCCGCTGTTGCTCGGCGTGCGTTATGGTTTCGTGCGCGGCATGGTCAGTGCTGGCCTGCTGGTGTTGGCCTTGTTTGCGCTGCGCTACAGTGGCCATCCCGGCTACGCGCAGCTCGATCCGTCGTTCATTGTCGGCGTGCTGGTCTGCGGCATGCTGGTCGGCGAAGTGCGCGATCTCTGGGAGCGGCGTTTGCAGCGGTTGCAGATGGCCAACGATTATCGCCAGTACCGCCTCGATGATTTCACCCGCTCGCACCAGATCTTGCGCGTCTCCCACAACCTTTTAGAGCAGCGCGTGGCGGGCAGCGATCAGAGCTTGCGCAGTTCGTTGTTGGGCCTGCGTGACAAGCTGCGCATCACCTGCGATGAGCGTGATGCGCTGGGCGTTCTGGCCGAACCGATCCTTGCCATGCTCGGCCAGTACGGTTCCTTGCGCGTCGCCGGGTTGTACCGCGTGGACGAACGTGAGCAGGTCGTGCCAGAAGCATTGGCGACCATCGGCGTGATGGGCCCGCTGGACACCCGCGATGATTTGGTCAAGTTGTGCCTGGAGCGTGGCGAGCTGGTCAGCGTACGCCAGGAACTGATCGATGCCGGGGACTCGGCGCAATTCTCCTCGCTGCAGGCCTGCATTCCCCTGATCAATGCCCAAGGCCAATTGCTGGCGGTTCTGGCCGTGCGGCAAATGCCGTTCTTTGCCTTTCAGGACCGGACATTGAGCCTGCTGGCGTTGCTCGCCGGGCACACCGCCGACCTGTTGCACCCTGATCGGCAGGTCTTGCAGTTGCCGGACGCCGACGCCCAGCACTTCACCCTGCAACTCAAACGCTCGCTGGCGGATGTCGAGCAACACGGTCTGCTGGCCGGTCTGTTCGCCTTTGAACTGACTCGGGCCAATGACGAGCTGTCGCGGCTGTTTGAACGCAGCCAACGCGGCCTGGATCTGCACTTGCCGGTGCGCAACAGCCGCGGCAATCAGCTGTTGCTGGTGCTCTTGCCGTTGACCAGCCCTGAAGGCACTCAAGGTTATCTGG
>Ga0247814_10000280_pt1 | contig 44101 bp, 60 predicted proteins | sample UWRJL179409R1_FD_179947 | JGI IMG/M metagenome (GOLD analysis project Ga0247814, IMG submission 179947) | Plant litter microbial communities from Arlington Agricultural Research Station in Wisconsin, United States - UWRJ-L179-409R-1 | ecosystem: Environmental > Terrestrial > Plant litter >... | reverse complement strand
GCACCACGAAGGTCAGCACCACAAAGGTTAGCATCACCAAGGTCAGCATCACCAAGGTTAGCATCACCAAGGTTAGCATCACGAAGGTTAGCACCACCAAGGTTAGCACCACGAAGGTTAGCACCACCAAGGTTAGCACCACCAAGGTTAGCACCACGAAGGTTAGCACCACGAAGGTTAGCACCACCAAGGTTAGCATCACCAAGGTCAGCATCACCAAGGTTAGCATCACCAAGGTTAGCATCACGAAGGTTAGCACCACCAAGGTTAGCCTTTGCGGTTATTGCAGCTAAAAGTGTTTCTTTTACTGTGTTGTTCTCTTTCTCATATTCAAAAAGCAGAGAACCATACCAAGTTTTAATCTGTATTTTTATCATGTCATGGGTTGTTTTAAATGATGATGTAAACTAACATTAAATTATTTTAACATCAAAATATTTTATTAAATATTTTCTAATAATTTTTTATCTTCGTAAGGTTTAATGAATTTCTTCAATAAATTCACCTTATCCCATGTGATAGCATCAGGTTTTAGATTCATGAATAAGCTCAAATTCTCCTGACTCAAATTTATTTGAGAAGAAATAAATCCCTGTTTCAATCCTGAACGTCTAATCTTGTCAATCACGTCAACCGCTTCTTCGTATAGATCAGCATCAATTTCTTTGTATTGTATTTTCTTTTTCATAATTAGTAATTAAAACGGTAAATCATCATCCATGTCATCAGGCTCTAAAGATTTACGGTCTTTTTCTAGTTGCTCTTTGAATGATTTTATTTGATTCATGATCATTTTTCTGTCATGTAATAGCTTTTCTGCATGATTCAGAGTTTCTTCAACATAATGGCTTAACGAAGGAAGGTTTTCAATCTCTGTAATTATCTTGTCTAATGCATTTTGCTTGCTTGATAAGTATAATTCAGAAAATTGATTCTGTATTTCAGATAAAATAATCAAGGCTTCTTTATTATAAAAAGATCCATTTATATTAAACTTCTCTTTCATGAAATCAATCGTATCTCGATCAATTTCAACTTCGAATTGAATTCTTATTTTTGTCATGGTGTTTTTTAGTTTTAATAATGTAAATGTATAATAATATTTTTTAATGTCAAAATATTTTATGATTTTTGTTTTATGGATATAATCATAAAGAGCAAAGCAAAATCCTTGACAGATCGCTACGGACTTAAGAAGTTTAAATTGCATCCTCATGTTAGAATAAGATTACAGAATCAAATAGAACAAGCAATAACATCTGCAATTAAACTTGACAATAGGCTTGAATTAATCAGAATGGAACGAGCTTCACGAGCAGGCGTGCAAACAAAAATAGAAGAAGGTCAAATATTTGTACCCAAAAAAGAAACCCGGGCTGAAGTAGTCCGGGTTTTGATGAACTAGCGCCATGACTCGCTTCGTTTATCCGTTTAGTCAAGATCGGAGAGATCAAGAGTTGGTCATTAATAGGGACTGCTATTTATACTTAAATTCCGATTCTTCCAACCATTGGGTGATATATTTTTTGAAGTCTTCAAACGTCCGGCACTCCAATACGCAATTTCCGGCACGTCTCAATATTTCCTGTTCTTTCAATTGTTCCGGTGAATGTCTCCCGGTCTTTGGCTTCTTTAGCTCAACATAGAGCGATGCAAAGTATTCCCCCTCTCTATACGACGGTAAAGCAAAATGAAGGTCAGGAACGCCCTCTTTTACGCCCATAGCTTTGAGCTTGTTGGCCTCGACCATGTTCCTTAATCCCCCGTTTGGAATGTGGTACATCAGCCCCCTGCATAATGGGAATGTGTTGTGAAACCACGCAAAACATTGTGCCTGCAATGAATCTTCAGAATCCAACAATACCCTTGTATTACCTTTTTTCCATCCATCCATAAATAATACAATTTATGTTTCAAAGGTACTATATTTTCATTAATAATGAAATATTTAATAAAAATGAAACTTTTAATATAAGCACCTGATTATCAACGGTCACAATAGACACAAAAAATAGGTTTCACTTTTTTACAGATTGTGTCTGCATTATTCCATTATTTTAAAAATTAACTACTTTATTATTAATATATTATATATTCTTAAATAGTAATATTATTATAATAATTAATAGTAGACACAAATGACACACAGATATTTCACTCAGGTAATTTTTGATAGCATAGAATTTTACTACAACTGAAATCCACTGTGTCTTTTGTGTCTATTTTGTGTATTACACATATGTGCCTGGCATTGTTGCCGTTAAGGGTCACAAAAAAAAGTTTCAAAAAGGTTACAAAAGGTTTCAAAAATGTGCTAAATTTCACTATATTTGAAATATGGATGTAAAAAAGTTAATGCTGCGCTGGCTTGATGAATATCCTTCTTTTTCTGAAGAATATAGGAAAATTCATAAAGTTCATAAGTCAAGGCAAAAAAAAGGGAAACTATCAATTAAAATGCAAACAGCAATAGTTGCTGAAAAGTATTTCAATGTTGATCCTATGCCTCAGCATATTTTATTGTACAATTGCTGGGTAACTTTAATGCAGTGGGATGAATTACCACTACCGATGCAATTCAAGTACAAAGAAGCTGCTGAATTATTCCTAAAATCAATATCTCTTGAATCTTATTCAGAACGTCTATTTTACATCTCCCTGGAAAATGATTACCCAGCAGTAAAAGAACTTATAAAGGATAAAAAATGCATCCTACTAACAGTAAACGAGTGCTTCAAATACATTCAGGATAATTTACATACAATGCCTGAAGATTATTTAGAACGAAATGCCAAATTTATACGTAAATTAGGTAATAAAACACTTTCGCAATCATTAGTGATTTCATTCATCAGTGATTTTGGTTTCAAGGAAGTGATGAAAAATTCAAACGTCTACGGAAAATATTTATAACATGGCAAAGACAAAAATTCCAAAAGAGCCTAAGAAAATGGGCAGGCCAATTGTCATTACAGAAGAAGTAGTTGCAAGGATTTGTGAAGAAATATCAACTAAGCCTGTTTCTTTAAAAACCATTTGTACGCCAAAAGACATGCCAGCAGTTTCAACTGTTTGGGATTGGATAAGAAAAGATCAAGACTTCTCGGACAGATACGCGCGCGCGAAAGAAGCACAGGCCAATTTGCTGGCTGAAGAAATTCTTGCAATAGCTGATGATAACAGGGGTGATGAAGAAACTCGTTTTGATCAAGACGGTCAAGCTTACACCGTTGAAAACAAAGAATACGTTAACCGCTCAAGATTAAGAATTGATGCCCGTAAATGGCTAGCAGCAAAATTGCTTCCTAAAAGATTTGGTGATAAAGTCGAAATAGAAAGCAATAACACCAACACAAACACTAATCATAATACGAATGAAACCTTTGTAAAATTTGAAGTTGTACCACCAAAACCAGTTGACTAAATACCATGAAAAAAATAATTATTTTATTACTCGCAATTGTATTATTTTCTTGCAATAGAAAAGCAGAAGTAAGTCCTGATTCAAATAGCTATACAGTAACTATTGATTCCAATGATCCATATGAATGTACTGTTAATGGATCATCATTCTATGGAAGGGGTTTAACATACCATTACTATGCTTTTATTCCTGGCACAAGTGTGAATATTGATTCAGATAAAGTTGTTGAAATAAGAGTTTACAAAAATGGAGTACTTTTTTATTTTGAGAATAAAGAATCTTTTTATTTTATAGCTCAGTAATGGTTGCACTACCTGTAAAATGTACCAAAGTATTAACTCAGAATTACGAAGCGATTTATGCTAAGAATGAAGACGGCACACGTAAGTACAGGTACATAATCAATACGGGTGGTTCAAGATCATCAAAGACTTATTCCCTCATTGACATCATAGATGATTATTGCCGTGACAATAAAAATAAACGTGCAACGGTTTGGCGTGATACAAAAACAGATTGCAAGAAGACAGTACTGCATGATATACTGAAGCACCTAAAGACCACTAACAGGTATGAAATAGGTTTTAAGTTAAATAAGACTGAATCAATTTTACAGTATAGTACTGATTCTACTTTTGAAATTCATGGTACTGATGATGAAGTTACGGTACACGGATTAACTCAGGATTTAGCATGGTTAAACGAGCCATATAAAATTTCACGTGCAACATTTGATCAGATAGATCAAAGAACTGCTGATTGCATCATCATTGATTGGAATCCTAAACAGTCACATTGGATAGATGATTTATTGAATGATCCACGTACCATTGTTATTCATTCTACATTTTTAGATAATCCGTTTTGTCCTGAAGAAAGTAGAATAAAAAATCTTTCTTATCAACCTGTAGGCTTCTCCTATGTAGTATTGAATAAAATGATTGAAGAAGTTGCAGCAGAAAATTACAATTGCGCTGAAAACAAATTAAACTTCAATCAGGTACAACTAAAAGAACTCGCAAGGTGTCAGGAGAACGAGCGCAAGCGCACTGCGGATGCGTTCAATTGGTGTGTGTATGGATTAGGTACTAAAGCAGAAAAACCAAATAGAATATTTAGGTTTGAAGAAATACCATTGCAGAAATTTCTTCAGCTACAGGAGAAGTCATACTACGGTGTCGATTGGGGTGCATCCGATCCGTGGGGAATCATAGAAGTAAAATATTATGATGGTGCTTTATATGTTCGTGAATTAAATTACATTTCAGAAAACTTATTACGTGAAGGTCTAACTATTACACAACGGGCACAGCTGGCAGGTGCTGATGAAGGTTTAGTAAGATGGCGTTTCAAACAATTAGGCATCAGTACCAAATCAGTTGTTGTATGCGATAACAACCGTGAAGAAAAAATAAAAGCATTGCGTTCTATCGGTTATGATTATGCAATTGCAGCTATTAAGCCACCGGGTTCAATCCTTGACGGCATTGATTTACTGAAAGACTTAAGGGTATACTTTACATCAGACAGTACGAACTTCAAACATGAACAACAGAACTACAGCCGGGAGGTTGACAAATACGGTGTGACACTGGATGAACCAGAAGATGCAAACAACCACTTAATTGATCCTTTGCGATATGTTGCACAATTTCTGAGAAAAGCAGGTATTATTAAAAAAGTTTAGTATTTTTATACAAAATTATATAAATGAGCTGGTTAAGAGACTTTCTAGGATTCGGTAATTCATTCAATGGTTTTGATGGTTTCAGCCGGGCATTAGGCCGTGTATTCAATACATCAACAGATTTCAACAGTTATGGTGATGATCTAAAAAAACTAAAAGTTATTTTTTCTAATCCTGCAATGATGAAGGTTGTTTCATTGCAGTGCAATATGTTTTCTCAAGGGAAAATTTATGTGTATAATAAATCCGGTGAAAAGGTTCTTGTTACTGATCCGTTTTTAGATTTAATGAAGCAGCCCAATATGATGCAAGACAGTACCCAGTGGCTTTGGGATTATATGTTTTGGAAAATGGTTGGTAACGTATACATCAACATAGAAAGTAAGTTCATAGAAGATAATACCATGTACTTCATGAGTCCTGACAAGATGTACTTCAGGACTGAATTTAATTCAATGAAAGATAAATTCATTCGATCCAAACAAGGAAAGAATGATATAGATAATTTGATTATTGATTATCGCTTCAGTGATGGAACAACAGAACAGGTGAAGTGGTCTAATGTCATACACATCACAGATACTTCAAATGGTCTCGGTAACTGGTTTAAAGGTCATTCAAAGATAGATGCGTTATACAAGATTATAACTAACTCTGAAGAAGCAATGAACGCTGAGAACATTGCAACTAGGTTTACGGGCAAATGGGCTGTAGCAGGCGTTGCTGATCCAAACAACGTTACAGAGTTGCCATTGAGTGATGATGAAAAGCTAGATATTGAAACAAAGATGAACGGACGTAAACAAGTCCATGCATTTAAATCAATGTTAGAAGTAAAAAAATTCAACGAGAATAATCAGAACCTTATTCTTGATGAGATTTATTACAACAAGTTCTTTTTGATCGGCAACATGTTTGACATACCTCGTGATGTCCTTGAGGCTTCATTACAAGGCGGTGGTACATTCAATAATCAAGAAATGGCACGTGGTTCATACGTGTCTTATTGCTTGCAACCACATGCAGAAGCATTGATGAATAAGCTGTGTACTTATTTTGGTTCTGATAAAAATAGATTATACTGCATGGATTGGGAACACTTACCATTTATGCAGGTGTTCGCAAAAGAACGTGCTGAAACAGCATTCAAAACAACTCAATCAATATTGAACCTTCAGAAAGCCGGGGCTTCTACTGAAGAAATAAATAAATTCCTTGATACAGATTTTAAAGAACTAGTTCCACAACTTAACGCACAGGGTGCAACAATGGACAATGCAGGACAACAGCAAAACGACATCAACCAACAAGCCACAAGTCAATGAAAAAAAACTTTGTGAATCAGTGAAAGAAAAACAAAAGCAAGTAAAAGACGATAAATATATAAAGAAATGATAAAAAAATACGGCAAAGTATTCAATGATCATTCAGAAGTAATAAAATTTCTTCAACAGAAAGAAAATAAAGCTGATGTGATCCGGTGCAAAAAAGCAGCAGATAAAAACACTGATGCTTTTGGTTTTGATAATTTTCAAAATAAGTTGGCGAAAGATTTTTCCCATAAGGCAGCATCATCAGACGGTTCTAATGATACAGAAGATATTATCTACAGAACAATTGTAGGTAATACATACAAGTACATGGACTCACATGATGATGTGCATATACCGGGTATTTTCACAAAAACACTTCAGGAAAATCAAGGGAATATTTTGCACGTTCATGATCATATTTTTGAAGTAGGTGCAAAGGTAGGTGTATTTTCAAAAGTGTATGAAGAACCTGTTGACTGGGTAACGCTGGGCTTAAATAGACTAGGGCAAACGGTTGCATTACTTGCTGACTCACAAATTAGAAAAGCGTTAAACGCATCTATTTTTGATCAGTATAAAAACAATGAATTAAATCAACATTCTGTTGCAATGCGATATGTAAATATGTTTCTTTGCATAAATGATCCAAACGATCAAGAACACTATGCAAACTGGAATAAATATTTTGTTGATTTAGGCAACATGCCATTGATACTTGAACAGGGGTATTTTTGGGCAATCACAGAAGCAAAGTTGAAAGAAATTAGTCCTGTTACTAATGGATCGAATGACCTTACACCAACACTGCCAGTAGGCAAAACGCAGCCGGATGAAACCACTGCAACAACAGAAAAACACGAGCCGTCAACCGACACTCAGCCACAATTTATAAACCCAAACAACTTCTAAAATGTTTAAACTATTATCAGAAGCAGAATTGGCAAAATTGACTCCTGAACAAAGAGATCAGTATGCCAAAGACAAAGCTGCTCACGACAAGCAAATTGTTACCGATGCAGTTGCCGAAGCAACAAAAACTTTCACCAGCCAATTAGAGGCTTTGGAGAAGAAAATTCCAACAACCACTGATGAAACTGAATTAGCAACTATCAAAGGTCAGGTGACTGAATTGAAAGAGCAAATCAGAGTGATGAAAGACCTGGGTAATGCTGCAACAACTCCACAGAGCAATACGTTTGGTGCGTTGCTTGAAAAAGCATTGACTGAAGCATTACCAATGCTGAAGAAAATGAAAGCAGGCAATGAAGAAACAAAAGGCAAAGAACTTGAGTTGACTATCAAAGCAGCCGTAAACATGACCACTGTTTCTGTTGCCAATGCTTCAGGTGTAACAACTCCTGATTCTTATGTGTACAGCCAAGTGACACAGTACGCTGCTGACATTCGTGCAAATGCGTACATCATCAATTTCATGGACAATGGTACGACTGACAAACCTTCTTTGCCATACATGGACAAGGTTGCAAATCAAGGCAGCATGGCAATCACTGCTGAAGGTGCATTGAAGCCGTTGATTTCATTCACGTTTGAGTTGAGATACTCAACAGCACAAAAAGTTGCAGGACGTGTTAAAGTTTCTGAAGAAGCTCTTGACGATATTCCTTATTTGATGTCAATCATCAATGGCGAATTGCGTTACGAACATGACATTGCTGAACAAGCTGCAATCTTCACAAAGATCAACGCTATTGCAGCACCTTTTGTGGCAGGTGGCATGGCTGCTTCTACTGCAACCCCTACCAACTGGGATGCAATCAGAGCGGTTATCTTCTACCTCGCAATCGTTTCCAAAGGTCGCTACCGTGCAAACGCTGTATTGATCAAGTCTGTAGACTTGTACAACATGGGTGCAGCTAAAACCACATACGGACAATACGTACAACCTCCGTTTGTTTCTCCTGATCAATCTAAAGTGTGCGGTGTGCCTTTGATTGAAGTGTTTGATTCAACGGTTGCTGATGGTGCGTTCATTGTTGCTGACTTTAAAAAGTTGCACAGATTTGTTTACAAATCTTTCAGCATCAGAATCGGTCAAGGTATTGTGGGTGATGCCACTGCTGCCAACATTGCTTCTGACTTTGAGAAGAACATGTACACAATCATCGGTGAATCTCGTTTTCACTTGTGGGTATACAAGAATGAAGAACCTGCATTCATCAAAACAACTTTTGCAGCGGTTAAAACTGCAATTGCAGCAGCATAAGTATTGCCCTTCGGGGCTTTACTTTATTAATTATTTATCACATTAAATTATACTACCGTGGCTAAAAACCAATTTAAAGAAAAATCAGTTGAAGAAATCGCATTGATGTCTCCTGAAGAGCAAGCGATTTATGAAGCAGAAAAAGCAGCTGCTGAATCTTCTCCTGAAGTGAAAAAAGAAAAAGCATTAACCAATGATTCACTTATCAAATCACAGGCTAATTACAAAGGTGATTCAGCACATGATCTTGTTAAGATTGAAATCATCAAAGAAGGTGATGGCAAAACCAATTTTTACAAAAAAGGTGATACCGATGAAGTTCACCCGGCAACGGCTGAAATCTTCATTGAAAAAGGGATTGCTAAAAAGGTGAAATAACATGGAGCCGTTCATAGATATAGATTACTTCATTGGTGAAATTTACATCGGGCAGGCTGAACAAGATGCAGTTGAAAAAAACGTATCTGTATTCATAAAAAAATATCAGAAACAGTTTTTGAAATTCGTTTTAGGTAAAGACCTGTATGATGCTTTTGAAGCCGGGCTTGAAGCTATTACGCCTGATCAGAAATGGTTAGACTTGAAAGCACAGTTAGTGGATGAAGAAGATTTCACAAGCCCTATTGCTCAGTATGTGTATTACTGGTATCAACAAGATAACACCACACAGACTGTAGGCACTGGACAAATGAAGCCTGAATCTTTGAACGGCTATATTGTTTCCAATACAGCAAAGAATGTTAAAGCGTGGAATGACATGGTTAAAATGAATCGTGAATTTTCTACATGGTTGTATGATCATGCTGAAGATTATGATTTAGAGTACCCATATACGCCCGTATACATTTGGAACTATTATTGGCCTTGTCCGTATGCTTATCCTAATTCAGAGGCTACTAATTTGTTTGCATTTAAGAATCAATTAAACTTTTAATATGGCTTCAGAATTATTAGTTGAAATATTAGAAGATTTAGTTGCTGTTGTATCTACAAACAGACTTGTTGAAATCAAAGAAGCGGAATACGCTGCCAATGCTACTGCTGTACATTATATGTATGGATCGGATGAAGAAATTGTTGCCCGGCTTTGCTCCTTAAGCAAGGATAAAGAAACTCGGCTACAAAAATATCCTTTAGTTTGGCTAATGACTCCGTTTGATCAGTTTCAAAAACGTGGTGAACTTGACAATTTGACTTTTGATATTCTTATCATCAACGGAACAAAGGCAGATTTAATAAGCCCACAACGTTATGAAAAAAATTTCATTCCAATATTAAAACCAATAGCTGATGAATTTCTGAATCAATTGCAAGTATTTAGTTATGGTAGATACAAGCCGTTTGAAACAGGAGAAATGGAAAATGGTTATAGGTTCAATGATTATTGGGGAAAGAAAAAAGCAGTTTCATCATCAAGCAATGCAAGTGCAAATACTTTACTAGATTTCTTAGATTGCATAGAATTACGAAACATTAAATTAAAATTAGAACCTAAAAACTGTTAAAAATTTATGGGATTAAATCAAATTTCATGTGTAAAAAAAGGAGGCAATACAGGTGTTCCTAAATGCTTCCTTGATATTAAATACCTGTTTGGCATGTTCATTTTGCCAGTAGACAAAGTGTATGATGCAACTCAAACCTTAACAGCAGAGGCTTTGATAGCAGCGTTGGAGGCCGACACGCTTGATTTGGCCGAGGATAGAGTGTATCCTATTGGTAACTTTACCGGATTTGTTGACTCTTCTACTGATGCAACAAAAGAAACGCTTCAGTACGGTTCTGAATCTGTTACCAATGACGGAAAATACAAGTGGGCTTACTCTTACAAAAAAGGTGGCGTATGCTTGAATAAAGCATTGCGTAAATTCAATGGTGGTTCATACGCTGTTTTATTCTATGACATCAATGGAGTGTTGTACGGATGGAAAGACGGCGATAATTTCAGAGGCATTCCTTTGGAGTCTTTGTACATTCCTAAATTGAAAATAAACGATTATGCAACCTCAACTGTTTATTCAATTGAAATGGTTCATGATCCTATCTACCTAAACGACAACATAGGGTTCGTTGAAGGCTCTGTAACTGCATGGCAAGGAATCACCGGAATCAACGATGTTGCGCTTTCCGGTACTCGTGCCGCTGCTGTTGTAACTGCAAAAGCAAAAACAGGATGCTCTGCAACTGATCTTTATGATTTGTATGCGACAGAACTTGCTGCTGCTGCTGCATGGAAAGCCACGAATCCAATTACGGGCAACGACATCGGTATTACCTCTGTGGCTGCTGTTCCTAACTCCAAGTCATGGGCTATTACGTTGACCGCTGCCGATCCTGATTATGTAACAACAGGCGTAGTTATTTCTCTCGCTTCTCCTGCGGTATTGGACGGATTGAATGTAAGTAAATATGAGTCCAATACATTCACTGTTGCTGTTTAAGTATGAAGTACAGTATTCCTGTTGTTGACTTCAATAGCGAACAGGTTAAGAAGCAAACTAAAGAACAGTTTATAGCATCTCAACCTCACTTGGTAAAAGCCGGGTACGACTTAGGAGCCGAATACGATAAGATCGTAGGGAAACCAAAGAAAGAAGAAAAAAAAGATGAAGGGAACGATAAAAGGACTGCTTGAGAGAGTAGAACAATTAAACCTTGAGAAAGAAGTGCCGGAAATAGTGAGAGCTACATCCGGCACTTTAATTTCTTTAAACCAAAAGCAACTTTTTAATCAAGGGGTCAATGCTGATGGTGAAGTGATAGGAACATATTCATTTCTAACAGAAGTGATAAGTAAAGGCAGGAAAAAGCAGGGAACTCATTACACTTTATATGATAAAGGTGGATTTTTTAAAGGATTTAAAATAAAAGTAGACACTTCAAAAATAACTTTTGATTCAAGTGATTACAAGACATCATTGCTTGAAGATAGATTGGGAAATACAATTTTCGGACTCACAAAGGAAAGTAAATTTACATATATCAGAGGTGCTTTTAGTTCAAGAATAAAGAGTTATATTGAGAAGACAACGGGGCTTAAAATGACTAAATAAATGAAGTTGGTTTATAAAAAATGCAACGAATTGCCATTATATATTTTCATAGAAGTTCTAGTGAATGGGAGTGTAGAGCATCTTGTAAAAAATGATATTTTTTTAAAAATATTCAGCAAAAAACAATTGCAGAATATTTGGGATGAAATTTTTGCTGAATATCAAATATTAATGGATGATAAAAACGCAAATATTTCATTTGAACTATATAGAGATATTCACGTTTTTCACAATAAAATAACCATAATAAACGCATTGGTTTTTTTATTAAGACAATCTTATTCCCCCGGAGCTATTGAGTTATTACGGGGGGAGGGTTTCAATTTTAAATTTACCAAAGAAACTTATTTAGACGATTGCAATAAGGTTATATCCAGGGCGAAGAGCATAGTGATGCAGATAATTGAAAAAGAATATGAATATAATGAATTAAGAAAAAATAATGATAATGAAATAAAAGAAACAGATTATACTGATTTGCTTTTTGAGATAAGCAAGACAGCCGGGCATAGGTTATCAGCCAGGGAGATAACTGTAACTGAATTTGTATCAGCATATAATTCTTATAAACGAGCAATAGAGAGGGCTAAAAATAATGAGTAATGACTATAGATTAGAAGAGTTTGTTTCCAATGAAGGTTTTAAACAAATAACTCGTCTTAAAAAAGAATTGGGTGAAGCTCAAAAATTACTAGTTGATTCAGCAGGTGCCGCTGCAAAATTCAATGAATCATTAAGTAAAGCTTCGTCTGCAAAAGAATTTTCAGCAAATGCTGACAAAGCCGCTATTGCCGTACAGCGCCTTGCAAGGGAAACCGCAAATGCTCAACTAGCTCAAAGCAAACTTGATTTATTTCAGGAAAGCATTACCCAGAAAGCGTTAGCCCGTATTGCAAAAGAAGAAGCTGCAATAGCTAAAAAAACAAAAAAAATTGTATCTAATTCCCAAATTGAAGTAGATGCTTATAATAAGTCAGCAACAGGAGCGGGTAAAACAGGCACCGCTGTAAACGATTTAGACAAGGCACAGGCAGCCGCCGCTAATTCAGCAACCCAATACTCAAAAGCTAACCAACAATCAGCACAGGCAGCCGCTAATGCAGCCTCTGAGATTGACAAAGAATATGTTGAGTTGTCTGATCTTGATAAGTTACTGAATAAGACAACAGGAACTTTAAAACAGAATGTTGATCAACAAGTAAAATATGAAATAGAATTACGCCAAATCTCTCAGGAGCAAAAGAAATTGCGTGATGCGTTTGATTCTGGGACATTGTCGGAGCAAAAATACATTGCTGCTACTTCAAATCTAACTGTAAGAGAAGGAGAGTTAAAGGCTGGACTTCTTCAAACTAATTTAGCGATTAGGCAACAACAAAAAGAAAACGTTGCTGCTGGTAGCACCACTGAAGGATTACAAGCAAGACTTGACAGGCTACGTACAGCATACAGGGGACTAACTGATGAAGAAAAGAAAAATAGCGCTGTTGGTGGCGTATTCTTGAAAAACATCAAAGATATTGATGCCCAAATAAAGAAAACAGAAGGCAGCATGGGCAACTTCACCAAACAAGTTGGTGATTATGGCACAAAAGCTATTACGGCATTATCTTCTGCATTCATTGCATTCTTTGCTGTGAATAAGTTTAAAGATTTAGTTGTTGATGTATTTAAGGTTACTGCCGAATTTGAAAAACTTGAGTCAGTACTTACAAATACGCTTGGTTCAAAATCTCTTGCAAAAAAAGCATTAGATGATATTCAAAACTTTGCAAAAACTACACCCTTTGGCGTTCAAGAGGTTGCTGGGGCTTTTGTAAAATTAGCCAATCAAGGTTTTGTGCCTACTGTCAATCAATTGAAAAAGATGGGAGACCTTGCGGCTTCAACTGGTAAAACTTTTGATCAGTTAGCTGAAGCAATTTTAGATGCAAGACAAGGTCAATTTATTCGTTTGCGCGAGTTTGGTATACGAGGAGAAAAAGACGGAGATAAGGTAAGGTTAACATTTAAAGGTGTAACGACTGAAATAAAAAACAGCGCTGCTGCAATTGATAGTTACATAGTAGGCTTAGGAGATTTAAAAGGAGTGTCAGGGGCTGCTGCTGCTGTGTCTCAGACACTAGGAGGGCAGATAAGTAATCTTGGTGATGCATTCGATCAGTTCTTATTAAAAATTGGAGAGGGACGATTAAAGCCTATTTTTGCAGGGGTTGTTAACGGGTTAACCTCTATTCTTAATGTATCAATTGATTTGGTCAAAACCTATGATCAAAGATTGAATGATATTCAAAATGAAAGAATATCAAAAGATGTCGAAGCAAGGAAAGTTGCCAATGATAAAGAAATTCAGGATAGAGTTGATAAAGGAGAAAAATTAATTGCCGTTCAGCTTGATGTTTACAAAAGAGAAGAAGCTTTGCAAAAAGAATTTAGAGATAAAGACACTCAATTACTTCAGTTTAAAAATGCTGAGTTAATAGGATTAGAGAAGGATTTAGCTAATGAACGAAAAAACAATGGCGCAACTGACACTGCTAGGCAATTGAGTCAACAAGTCAGTGATGCAAAATTATACATTCGTCAGTATGAATATGATTTAAAGAAACGAACATTCTTAGCCGATGATTACGCACAAAAAATAAATACTATTGAGAAAAACGCTGCTACTGCAAATGCTGATGAATTAAAAAAGATACGTGATTCTGAATATCTATTAGCAAAACAAAGACTTGAAATTGCTCGTGATACATCCGGTGTTATTGTAAAAGATGAAAAGGAAGATTTTAATACAAGAATAACAGCCGCTGGAGTTTTTTATGACAAACAAATTAAATTAGCAAAACTTACTAGTAATCATGATCTAAAGCAAGAAGGGATTGATGCAAATGACAAAATAAGAATCAGAGAAAAACTAAAAAACGATTTAATTAAAATTGACTTAGATAAAAACAAAGAGCTAAATGATATTGCGGTAAAAGCTGGTCGTGAAGCTGAAGCGGAGTTTGATCGAATTGCCTCTAAAGAGCAAAGAGATAGATTGACCGCCAATAAAACCGCACTTCTAGCAATTGAAGAAGCCAGGGATAATGAACTTTCTAATATAGTAGGTAATTCTCAAGCTGCTGCTGACAAAAGATTTCAGATAGAAAGAAAATATGCTCTTCAGTCCATATCATTAGAAATAGACCAAACACAAGCTATTTTAGATCAACAAAAAATAAGGGCACAAGGTGATGTTGGTTCACTCAATAAAATTCAGGAATTAGAAACACAATTAGCTGCACTTAGAAGAAAGTATAGAGAAGAAGAAGATAAGGAGGATGTAAAAGGTAACAAAAGAAAGCTTAAGAATTTTAAGGAGTTTCTAAAGGAGTATGGAGCTGCATTACAAGAGGTATTGAATGGTATAGGCCAATTAGCAGATGCGTTATTTGAAAAACAACTTCAAGGCATTGAACAACAAAAAAATGATCAACAAGAATATTATGATGCACAAAAAACTAATATTGAAAATTCTACAGCATCTGAAGAAGAAAAGAGGTCTAAAATAGCTTTATTGGATGCAAAAGATGCAGCAAGGAAAAAAGAATTAGCTGATAAAGAACAAAGGATAAAATTACAACAAGCAAGGGTTGATAGGCTTATTCAAATAGCAAATATTATTGCCTCAACGGCTCAGGCTGTAATTTATCAATATGGTGTTGGCGATCCATATACAGCACCAGAAAGGGCGGCATTAGCTGGAATAATTGGAGCTATACAACTAGCAACAGTTCTTGCAAGTCCTTTACCAGCTTACGAAAAGGGTGGTGTTCACCCTAAAGATGGCATGGCTTTGTATGGTGAAAAAGGTGAAGAATTATATATAATGCCTGACGGACAAATGGGTTTAACACCTTCAACCCCTACAGTTGGCTTTGTTCCCGGTGGAACAGAATTTTTATCTCATGATAGATTGAAAAATATGATTGCCAAAGGAACATTAAGTAATTTCGTTTCTGATAATTCAACAAAAATTGATTTCAATTTAGGTAAATTAATGATGAATGATAATAAGAATTTCCAAGATTTGAAAAAGCAATTCGGCAAAAGAACACTAAATACCACTATCACAGAAAAAGGATTACGACATGTGTATTCTGATCAGAATAGCAAAACAACATATTTAAATAGAAATTTAAGAAGAAGATAATTATGCAGAAGCCTGATTTTAGATTTCAGATAATAGCTTTTAAAAATAGATACACATTGGCTCATTCTCCGGTAGGTTGGGAGGATATAGAGTTCAGTGGAGAAAAGACAGAGTTGTATAAGGTTATTAGGAGATCATTTTCATCTACACTGAAATTTGTAGTAGAAGGTGCAGACATCTTATCAAATGTTTTTTTTGAAGAAGGAATTGATGGAGAAGCTCAATTAATCATAGATGAATTTAATACAGATAATTATTTATATGAAAATATTGTAACAGCCGATTTTGATTTCTCAACATTTTCAAAAGATGAAGATGGAGTATCTATAAAAACTTTAGACGTGGGAGTTGTTGCAAATTTAATTGCACATGATGCCACAACTTATGAAGTTCCTTTAGATTACAATCCGGAAGCAGTTACTATAAATATTGGATCATTGTCCGTAGATGAACACGCCGATTGGGTTACTGTTGAACAAAACGCTTTTGCTTTTAATAATATAATTCAGCCTTCAATAATATTACAAGATGATACCACTTCTGATGAATTAGCTATACCCAACAGCGTTTCTTATTATGCAGGTTCTTCTACAATAGGGGTTACGTCTTTTATTAGCTTTGGAGCTAATCTAACAGCTAATCTAACAGGCAACGCATCTGTAAGAATTGGAATTAATCAAAATTGGCCTAGTAATACAATAGGTAGGATGTTTGTTTTTTTGAGAGATTTAAATAGTAGTGATGTCTATTTATTAAAAACAATATTTTATGATCAGACTTTGGGAAGATTTCAAACTTTTAATTTCGATATAAATAAAACTGTTTCAGTAACTAATACAACTCAGTTTGCATATTACTATGCCTATGGACAGCCTATAGGTGATTCACCTGATTCGGCACCTGGATTTTATATAGATGTAAAGGCGTTAAATTTAAAATTTCAATACAATGCGTATGAAGATGATTACATCTGTAAGGGCTTGCGTCCTATGTCGCTGTTTCGTTCATTAATTGAGCAAATAAATCCGGGGATAGATACAGAAACAATTTCAAATATATTATCTACATCACCTTGGAACAGGTTATGCGTGACATCCGGGGATAGCTTAAGAGCCATCCCCGGCGCGGTTATAAAAACAAGTTTAGAAGACGCTTTTACCTCTTATAATGCAGAATTAAATTTAGGATTAGATTCATATGATAATAAGATAATAATTGAAAAATATTCTTTCTTTAGAAATCAATTTAAAAGAAAATTACAATTAGGTGAGGTTAAAAATTTAACCTTTGACCCTGATTTACTATATGCTTATAGTGGAATAAGTGTTGGTTATGATAATCAAGAATACAGAACTCTAAACGGAAGGGATGAACAAAACACTCTGGAATCATGGGTTACAAAAAGCAATAGAGTACAAACTATAAAATTAATTAAAAGCGTATACCGTGCTGATAGTCGGGGTATGGATCAATTAATAATTGACAACAGGCAAAATCAAACATCAGACACAAAAAGTGATAACGAAATTTTCTTTGTTTATTTAAAAGAATTTGCTGAAGAAGATGGGTCATTCAAGCCTGAGGGGGTAGATATATATGCGAATGTAGAAGGCTTAGCTTCATTAGACAGATCGTATAATACTATACTTTCTCCACGTCATATGCTACTTAGGAATGCGGGAGAGTTAGCCATACAAATGGCAATACAACAAAAAGGTCAAATCACATTTAAATCTTCAGAAAAAAATGCAAACATGGTACTGACTAATTTTGATGGATCAAAATTTATAGAAAAGGGCGAAATTAATTATGAAGATATTTCAAATCCTATTTCATTACCAGTGATAGCCACGTTTGAAACATCAATAACAAATAAAAAATTCAAAGATTTCATAGAAGATAAAAGCAATTATGGCTATATTGAGTTCAAGTATAAAGGTAAAATACTAGAAGGATTTGCTGATAAGGATTCATTTATTATAGATAAAAATATATCTAAACAAATTAAAGTTTCAATGAGTCCTAGGTCATTATTAGCATTGCAAGAATTAAACAAAAAAATACCGAGAGTATAAAATGGCTAACGAATTTTATATATCAACCGCAAATCCTATAAGGTTTTATCCTGAAGAAGATAATTATGATCCGGGAGTATACTACATTAGACAGATGGAAGATGCCCCTTACTTCAAACAGATACGAGATTATCAAAGTAAAATAATTTACAATCAAAAGTATACACTTCAGGATTCTCCAATGATTCAGATGATGTCAACATATACTGATATTGTTTGTGAATTAATTGATTGCGTGAGTCATATCGCTGTAGATAGCTTTGCAGTAAATCAAATTGCTACAAATTTAGTTGATCAAGATTTTAGTGTATATCAAACTACGTGCGAGTTTCTTAATGAAGGATTATTCTTATTAAAGTTAAAATACAAGAATCCGGAAGATGCAAATTATACTGTTTTAGTTTCAGAACCGTTAGAGATAAAAGAGGTACACAAAAATACATTACGATTTGAATATACAAACAGTAAAAATGAATTCTCAATTATTTTTGATTCCGATTTTACTGGGATAGTAAGATGCGAAGGTGATATTTTAGAGTATCAACCAGCATCAGACAATACCATTTATACAGATCAAGTTAGAAACACCACTTTAACGAGGTCTGTTCCTTATAGTAAGTATTCGTTAGTTATCGGCGGAAATGTAAATAAAACATATGGCGGTGTGCCTGATTACATGGTTGATATAATAAACCATGTAATGTCATGTGATCAAGTTAAAATTGACGGCAAATATTTCACTAAAAGTGAAGGTTCTGATTGGGAAGAATTACGATTTCAAAATTATCCATTATCAGCACAACGGATTTCAATTAGCAGAAGCGAAAACAAATTTCAATTAGAGCTTGAAAGCAATTCACCAATAGAAGATATGGCATTTGTCTATAGAAAATTATCGTATTTAGCCAATGTAGCTGACATAACGATAACAAATATTTTAAAGCAATATACAGGACTTGTAAAGATATGCTTTAGGAATGCTGGAACTCCGGTATCAATACGGGTGTTTACCACCACAACTGGGAATGTTGATGATATAGATCAAACTCTTACAATTTCAGGAGCATCTACTACACTTGATTTTAATCAATTTTTTTCTTCGGATAAAGTTTTAAAAATAACATCTGATGATTGGACATCACTAGATGTTTTTGTTGTTTACGAGAAATTAGACGCAAATAATACGTCAGGTTCAGGAAGCGGAGGGGGCATACAAGTTGGAATGGTTGTAATCTATGAAGAAATAAATGAAGGAGATTTTGAATTAGATTTTGATACTTCAACAGGATTAGGAAGGGCTGACCGGGCATATTTTGGGTATGCTGTTTGCAATGGCGATCATAACACAAAAGACAGGAGAGGTAAATTATCAAGGGCTGTTGACGGCATATCAGAACAACCTGGCACAGATGGTGGTAACAATTTAATTACAATTACTGTAGAACAACTTCCTGAACATTCACATAGATTATTTGGTGATAGCTATCAGGCCGCACCTGATCCGGGGAGTGTAAATAATCTAGAACCATACGTAAGGCCTACAGCGGGTGCTGATGAAGTGCTAGCATCAATGGGTGGTAAATTAGGATATGATCAAAAAAGAGACAGTGTGTCAACAAGATTAGAGCCTGAAATTGGTAGAACAAGTTTAGTAGGATCAGGTGAAGATTTAGATGTTACAAATGAATTTACTACAGATATTTACATTAAAAGAATATTTTAATTATGTCTAAAAGAATAATACATTTAACTGCATTAAAATCAGAAGATTTAACAGATTTGATAATTGTACTATCAAAATTGAGATATGGTACAGATCCTACTTTTGATAATCCTCTAGATATTGTCAATAAAAGATATGTTGATGAAGTAATAGAAGACATAGGTGGCGGTGCATTTCTCAGGGTAGATGGAGGCAATGAAATGACAGCCCCATTGCCGATGGGAGGATTTTCTGTAACTAAAATAGGAGGATTGCTAGATAACCAAGCAACGCCAAAAATATTTTTCAATCCAGCTAACAGGTCATTTTTTGATTTAAATGGACAACAAATAATTTCATTTACTTCTCTTTTAACCGGATTAGATATTTATAATAATGACGGATGGAAGGGCGCATTAAGATTTACCAATTTAGCTTCTAATGAAGTGTTTGAATTTCCATCAACAGGCGGCACACTTGCTAAAATATTAAATACATCTTACGGCGCCGGATGGTCTGGTAACACTGCTAGTTCCCCAAGTGCAGATAAATTATATACTAAAATCGCCGCTTTAGATGCTCAAATTACAGCACTGTCTTTGTATTTAGGTAAGTATGTTTCATTAGTAGCTTTACAAACTGCTTATCCAACTTCTACAAGCGGGCACTGGGCTATAGTTGATCCCGGTGCCGGGACAAATGCCACAGAGTATATTTGGGATGATAATGAAGGATGGGTAATAGGGTCAGGCAGCGCAGGTGTAGCATCTGTATTTGGTCGTACTGGTGTAGTGACTGCTATGGCAGGTGATTACACCACAGCACAGATTACCGAGGTTACTAATTTGTATTTTACAGTCGCTAGGGTATATTTATCTGCTTTAGCAGGATGGACACCAGCAGCGGGTGCTATTGCTAACGGTGACACCTTACAGCAGGTATTACAAAAATTAAGTGGTAATATTTCGGCATTATTAACGCTTCCCACATACCCTGGGAATGATAATCAGAAATATGAAATAACAATCATAAACGGGGTTGTCTCATGGACTCCTGTAACGTACGTCAAGGGTACATCCATAGCCAACAAAGCAAAATTGCAGGCCGATCTAACAAGCGACTGGGATTCTACTCAAACTTATATAGGCACTACATCTGGTGCTATTACCGGAACAAAAGGAGGAGAGAAATATAAGGGCTTGGCTGGTAATGGGAATTGGTATGTTTACGAGGCTTTAGGTGATAATGAGTGGACTAGGTATTTAATGCAATAAAAAAATATGGGACTAGAATATACTTTATGGACAAGATCGAGCAGTGCGTTTGTATCTGTTCAATCAGGGAATTGGAATGCCATCTCGACATGGAAAATAAAAGGGACTGACGGCAATTTATACCCGTGCCCTTTTGTGCCTGAACGTGGCAATGATGTTTACATCGAGGCAGCTCATACTGTTACGTGTACACAAAACGAAGCCTGCAAAGACTTAAATTTAAATACGACACAAGACGTTGTAAGAATAAATACAGGTGCTTTCAAGCTGGATATTTATGGAAACAGGGGGGATTATTCAGGCACTCATTCGACGGCTGTTTTTTCTTCTGCCAATGCTGGCATAGCCGGATGGATAGCAGGTACTTTAAGATTTAAAGGCACTTCTAGAATTATAGCCAGTGCTGCCAAACCAGTAAGCGCAAACGCAAGATCATCAGGTTATACTTTAGAAGTAGATATTGCTGTAGGGCAAAAATTACAAATAGATACGCTTACCGTAAGATGCGGATTCCTTTTGATAACATCGGGAGAGTTAGAGATAATTCCATACAATGCCACATCTTATGAGATTAGAATTTCAGGTAATGACTATACAGCGCAGCCTGGGGACGGTGTTAATGGCGGTACAGTTACAGTAAAATCAAACGGAAAATTAACTGTAGGCAGAATATTTAAAAACTCTCCTACAAGTGCAAAGAATGGACTAGACAACTTCACTATTGATGCAGGAGGTGTATACACGCCTACGCTTGCGGCATTAGTAGTACCTTGTATTGCGTATGCTCTAAATGGAACAGTATCGTTTACTCAGTCACTAGCTCAAGAATGGATTGCCAAGGGTAGTAATGTTGATTCTGTTGCGGTATCCACTTATTCGACCGTTAAAATAGGTGGAGGATCATTTGCCAAGACTCTAAAAACGAATACAACTATAAACACGTTGCTTTCTTTTAGTGATGCCTTGGCAACAGTTTCTCTTGGTGGTTTTACTGTTTCTTATGGAACGTCGGCGGATATAGAATATACAGTCAGCAGAAACATCGGCAACGAATTGCCCAATTCCGGTGCTGGAACTGCAATTTGCCGAAATCTTTTGATAGGCACCGGAATTGTATTAAACTTACAAGGCAGAACAATAAACATAAGAGGCTCTATTGTTGGGGGCGGTTCAACTACCAACGGAACTTTAAATATAAACCAACCTTAACACATGAAACATTTATTAATTTTACTATTATCACTTAGCTTATTTTTTGCTTGTCAAAAGAAAGCTATTGAACCGCTTGTATCAAATGATGTAAAAAGTTATAGAGACACTGGAAGCGACGATTATAAATCAGTAAAGAGCGGTAAATATTCAGACCCTACTACTTGGAATAAAAAAGTAAGTGGCGTATGGGTTTCTGCAACTGACTGTCCAGGGATCAATAACTCTGTTTGGCTTGAATCTTTGTATTGCGTTGATATTGATTCTAATTTTGAATGTAAAGATTTGCATATCAATTGTGATGTTGATACACTAAGAATTAACACGGATTCAAATAGGTTAGATATTTATGGTACGATCTATACGTATACTGGATCATATCCTGGAACATTATTTCTTGCTGGTACGGCAGGCGTTCCAGGCTTCATATCTGGCACACTTCGCTTTAAAACAAATGTAGGGACTCGACGCATTTTCGATACCCAAACCATGAGCGCAAATTCTCAAACTGCTGGCTGGAATATGGAGATAGATTTTCCATCAGGAGATACGGCTATTCATTATTATGCTACAACTCGTTGTGGTAATTTGTCTGTATTATCTGGCACGCTTGAAATTCAACCGTATAATTCTACAGGATATGAAATCAGAGTAGCAGGAAACGACTATACAGCACAACCAGGGGACGGCGTAAGCGCTGGCATAGTTACAGTAAACAGTGGCGCTTCTTTAGTAGCTGGAAGGCTGCTTAAAAACAACCCAACATCAGCGGCCAACGGGTTGTCTAATTTCATTATACAGTCAGGTGCTAAATTTACACCTACGCTTTTAAGCGAAGTCGTTCCGACACAATCGTATAGTATTTTAGGAGATGTAATTTTCGATAGATCAGCTAACCAAACATTCATCGGAAAGGGCGGCAATGTTGACGCTGTAAATATTCAAAATTACACCAATGTAACAATTGGAGGCACAGGTAACAAAACGCTTGTAACTAATACCGTGATAGGAGGAGAATTAAAAATAACATCGAGTGCAAACTTGAATAAATCTACCTATTCATTATCATACGGATCTACATCCGACTTGCATTATACCTTAAGTAGAACAAAAGGAACTGAACTTGTTTCGTCTGGTAGTGGATCAGCAATACCGGAGGATCTAATTATAGATTCAGGTTACACATTAAATTTAGGAGGCGCAACAGTCAATATTCGGGGTGCCCTAATTGGATCAATTACAAATGGTACAGTCAATCAATTTCAACCATAAGAAGAATGAAAAATATAATTTTATTACTCTCAATTGTATTTGCGTTTTCACAGGTTAACGCACAATGCACAAACCCAAACATCACACCTTGCAATGTAACAGTAGGAGGAAGTTTAACACTTTCTTCTGGAACATTATTAAACCTAAATGGTCAAGTAATTAGCCCTGCTAACGGCGGTACCGGATCAACAGCGAGTGGTTCAAGTGGTCAGTATCTAATATGGAATAACGGCACAGGCGGAGGTCAATGGACTACAATCGCTCCATATTTTGCTCAATCTGATTCGATAACAAAAGTTGTTACATTAACTCAGTTTAATACTGGGCAGGCTGCTAAATTAGGAGTTTCAAGTAATGCTGTATCAGCTACTAAATTAGTTACAGCTAGAACTATTAACGGTGTTTCTTTTGATGGCACAAGTAATATAAGCATACCCGTTTCAGCTTCTTTATCAGCTCCTACTTATGGTCTTTCTATTACTTCTGGCACGGCATTTCAGCCGAATGCATCAAACGCTTCTTTTGTTACTGTATCATCTACTTTGAATGCTGCGTTAGGGGTTACCGGAACGGTCACTATTGCCTTGTCGCCGACCTCAGGAGGAACTTATACCACTGTTAGCACAGACGCTTTATTGATCGCCGTATTAGGCGTAGCAGTAGATAAGATAAGTGGTACGATACCTGTGCCCGCTGGGTATTATGTAAAAGTCACGTATGGAGGCTTAACGCCACCTACAGGTACTTATTCTAAAATAACATTACAATAGCAAATTAAAAAGCCCTTATGAAAGTAAGGGCTTTTTTTATATCTTTATATTATGAAACCATCTAAATCAGTATTTGAAGAAGCTGTAAAATTTGAAGCCCTTAAACTTGAGGCTTACTTGTGTCCTGCTAATGTATGGACTATTGGTATTGGCACAACAGTTTATCCGAACGGTAAAAGAGTTCAAAAGGGTGACAAATGTACACGAGAACAAGCTATACAATACTTCCTTCATGACATGGGATTGGTAGCGACACAAGTGGACAGTGTGACTATTGATAATATCAATCAAAATCAATTCGATGCTTTATGTTTATTTGTTTATAATGTAGGATTTCCTGCATACAAGAACAGTAATCTAAGGAAAAGAGTAAATGCAAATCCCAAAGATGTAGCTATACGTTTAGAGTTTGATAAATGGACTAAAGCCAATGGAGAGCATAATAAAAAAGACGATGATGGGGATGGTTTAATTGATGAAGTTGGAGAGAAACAAATTTTAGGTGGATTAATTAAAAGAAGAACAGCAGAAGCAAATTTATATTTTAGAGTATGAAAAAATTCCTAACATCATTATATCTTTCTTTATTCAATAACTCTGAAGGATTTTCAGGCAGAAAAGTAACTGCTGCTGTATTGACTATTTGTGTAGTTTCCGGAGACATTAGATATTTTCAAGTATCTGATGTTTTATTTGTTGACATATTTACCGAATGGTTGATAGTACATTTGTCTGGTGTGGCCTTCTTTTTGGCACTGATCAAGGTTGCAGACATCATCGCACTTCGTACAGGCATAGTTACCAAAGAAACAAGCACGACTACCGAGACAACAAAAGAGACTACTAAAATAGAGTCCGATGAAAAATAATTATGCGCTGATTATTGCTATTATATTTGCCTTGCTCCTGTTGGTGATAGGATTTTTATATATGCGTATTGAGTCATTAGAGGCCGACAGGCAAGCGCAATTTGTTAGGGATGCCAATGTAAGGGACTCCCTTCAAACTAAAGCCTATGAATACGCGGACAGTGTTGCAGCAGCCAATCAGTCAACCCATGTAAAGACAACCGAAAGAATCATTCACACTATAGAGACGATACGTTATGAAATGGATAGCACTGGCTTTGATCCTGATAAGTTGCCAAATTTCTGAATCCAATGCACAGGGGCTTTATGATGTTAAAGAACATGGTGACAGCATGACCATGCATAAAAAACTGTATTCCGACATGCGTACATGGTCTGTAAAGGCAAAACAGCAAATACAATATCAAGACTCTGCAATTGCATCACTGCAAAGCACTGTAAGCGATTTAAGCAATCGTTTGGTTTTGCGTGACACATTGTTACTTCAGAAAAATGAAACGATTGAGAGGCTTAATAATGCTGTTAAAAACTGCAATCCAAAAATAACATTGATAGGTATATTAAAAAGGCCAGAACCATATATCATGACTCTGGCCGGGATTGTTATCTATGCCGTTGTTACTCGTAAACAGTAATCAGTGACTTTTTATTATTCGGTGTTCTTAATACTATTTGTATTTCTTTTAATGTAATAACAATGTCAATTGCATTTGAGATCATTTTGCAAGTTGTTATTTTACCTAAATTGGTATACATATCATGTATTTGATTCCTGTACTTATCAGATAAATCTTTTCTGTTTTTTAAAATAAGCCTGTCAGTTAACCTGTCTAATGCTTCATGACCCTCTTGAGTCAAATACACTCCTTCTGATTCCATTATTTTACTTTTACAAAAATCTCTCTCGGTTCTGTATCTTGTTGGAATGTTTTACCAATCAGATAATCTGAATCTGAATCATAACGTTTCCCATCATAGAGAACACCTATTGATTTGTATTGATCTTCATCCCAATCAGGATTTCCTTCAATGTCTTTCTTTCCATAATGGGTAGTTATTTAATAGATTTTGCTTTTTTGAAAGATGGATTTACAGCCATTCCAGCTTCCAGCCAATTAGCTAATTCATGTAGTCTTTTCTCTGCAACTAATGACCACCAAAAGACTAATAGATATTGAGGTATACTGAATTTATGTTTATCAAATTCAGTAATTAATTCTTGTGGAGTTCTTTTCATTTTGCTTTAAATCTTGACTCATTAATTATCAACTGGTCTTTATCGTTGAAATGATGGCACTTGTCGCAAAGACATATTTCTTCTTCTTGATCATTTCTAGGATCAGCGCCTATAACCCAGTCTTCTGCTGACTCATTTATTCTGGATTCATCATGAAATATTGTGTAACCTGTATAGTGTTCTTCATATAACTCTTTACAATTATCACAAGTCATTGTATAGCATTCTACTTTTTCAATTCCCATAATTACTTTTGTTTAAGTGCTTCGTTTTCCTGTGTAAGCTTTTCGATTTCATTTGATGCAATAGATAAAGCTTTCTTATACTTATCAATCTCTTTGCGCTGCTCTTCGATAGTGGCTTTTAATTGGTCATTAATAGATTTTGCTCCTTTCATATTATTGTTGAAAATTCTGTCTTTCTCTTCTAGTTGGTATTTGTGAAACAATTTTAAACCTTCAAGTTGGCATTTTACGTACATAAACTCTTGCCCTGTCTTGTCTTTGAAATGTAATTCCAGATCATCATAAGACTCAAATTTTTCACCTTCAATTCCTTTGGCTACTGTTTTGGCTACTTGATCCATGAAATACTCCAGGTCTTTCACTACTTCATCGGGCGCAACATAATGCCTTTTTCTGTTTGAGCATCCATTGGTATCACAGTGATTTAATCCGCATGGAGTTGTGCATTCACTCGGCACATTCTCGGGGGTGTTAGTTGTTTCGCTCATGGGGGTTAGTTTAATAGTTCTGGTTGTTCGTGTATGTTGCCTATTACCTCAATCTCTGTAGTATCTACTCCTGCCCAATCGTACTGTTTTTCTGTCTCAAATCGCTTGAAATAAACCGCCCCATTTCTATAGTAAACTAACATTTTTTCTCTTTCACCTAACGGAGAAAACCATACGATTACATCGTCTTCATAAATCTCTTTATAGTTTCTGTCTCTCAATCTTGTAAAGGGTGACCATATAATTGAATCAAAATACATTATTAAGTCTACTGAAACAGGCGAAATATTAGCAGGGTTTCTTATTCTACTGATTTGCTCTATAGTCATTGGCTCATACATTTCACCTGTATGTTGATTATAAGGACGCAATTTTATTTCTCTATTTACCATACTACTCTTTGTTTTTACTTTCAGTGATTAAAATATCAATAGTTTCATTAATCAAACGGCAATACTCTATAGCGGAACTCTGATCTATTTTAAAATCTTGTCTCTCGCTTATGATTAAAGATTTTAGCGTTTCTAATTTATGAACCGCATTATTGTTTATGACGAGCATCTGTTCTTCTGTAGTCATGTATTTTTTACTTTTTAACCACCGCCCAACCGAGCGATAGGATTTGTTCTACACTGTATTTATCAAAGGGTACGATGATTCCGATAGAGCGGAGGTAGTCAATCTCATTAGGCCTAAATGCATTTAGTTTCAAGCATTGAATTGCAGTAACTAAAGGGGCAATCATTTTAGAACAATTAGGCCACATAGTTTTTATTTCTTCATCCGTCAGGCTATCAATACTGCGGAGTTGTAAGTAATCTATACCCATACAAAATGATTCACCACTTACAATGCATATAGGTGCAAAAAGTATAGTTGAAACCGCTACCTCTTGCCCCCAGTAATGTACTGCGAAGCGCTCAAAGTCTTGTCTGTTGCTCATATAATTAAATTTTATCTAGGATTTCTTTAACTGATTCACGAGTAATGCAATTTAAATATCCAATTGCTTCTTCTTTATCCAGTACAGCATTCAATAGTATCCGGGCATAATGCTTCGCAGCTTCAACCGCTTTTTCATGAACCACCATGTTGTAACCTATATCATGTCCATGTATGCGGAATGTTTCACCACCTACTTCAGCAAATGATCTTTCATAAGAACCCTCAGGCAATGAATTGATGTAGTCTTCTCTTGTGCGTATAGTTGGTATTGTTGGAGGTAAAATATATGAATGTTCAGTATTAAATTCATCTTCACCATATACTTTTGCATACTCCAAATCTTGATATAACTCTGTATTATCAACAATGGTGATACAATCGCAATTCATACATATAATTTTGTATACTCCGTTAGTGTCGCCTGTAAATTCTTTAGTCATCATTGACTTACAATTAATACACTGCTTTCTCATAATATTAAGATTCTATTTTTAAAACACCTACATAACGACCCTGATGCATTTTGAACCCGGTTACTTTTGCGCCTAATTCAAAAGCCTGCCTTACGCAATTTTTATCACCTGTAGCTTTAAGCAGTGATGCAGTAGTGATGCCAGACTTCAGCATTGATAATATTTTTTCTTCTGTAAGATTTTGATGAATCAATTCCATTGTTTTGAATCGGATAAGAATAGTACTTTAGCTAATTTGTTCGGGATAAATTTTCTACTCCTGCAATAGGTGGCAAATGCTGATAGATAATACAAATCAACCTCTTTGCCGTTTTTCTTCTGATTGGTTGTCATAATCGTCTGCCTGTTTATCGGTGATGTTTGCAATTTCTTGTGAGTCATTAAATACCCCAAAGTCACCATATCCTAACGACACATAAGTAGGCTTTGACCAAATAACTCTGTTCTTAACTTCTGAAGCAAATTCATCAATAATTGCTTCTTTTAGTCTATGTATTTTTGCTCTTAAGGCTACTTCATCCGATGAAGAAACTGAAAATTCTTTTGCAATTTCTTCAGTTAGTTGTTCTGAATTTTTCATCTTTTAAATTTGTATAGTAACCATCCAAACCAATCAGCCCACATAGAACGAATATGGATGCGTTTGTAGCGATCCTGAAGCGTTGGCTTCTTAGGATTCACCCGGTACTTTTGAAACCCATCAGAGTGCCTTAAATCATGTAATTCTTTAGGGCTTAGTTCTTCAAATACCGGATCAGTATTTTTAGTGATTGAATAGTAATATTTTTCTAAACTAGACATAGAACAATAACATTAAACGAGTGATGAAATAAATCAATGTTGCAATACCTAAAATAACCAAAGCAGCATTCTGATGTTTGATACAATAATATTCAAACGATCCAACTAAACAGAAATCAGAATCATGAAAAGCCTGTTTAGTGCCAGGGAATGTAATGCTTTCAATTTCTTCAGTAGTGAAATACCCACACCATGCCTCATGAATAGGATAATCCCTAACAGTGCCAATTGCACCTGTTTTTTTATTGTATACTTTTGAGCCCTTAGAAAATTTCATTTCAAATTACTTTTAAAGATTAACATTTCAGCAGCAATCAAGTCCATTATCTTTTTAAATTCTGAAGAAGGCAATGACAACAACTGTTCTTCATCAATCGGTTTATCGTCTATAGTGACAACCTGAAGTGCTAAATTGATCAGGAAACAACCCGAGCAAAAGCATTTACCTGTTAACTGCATTACCGCAATACCTGCATGGTGAGGGGTAACGTCTGATTGTTTTATATTCATGATTAATTTCCTATTTTCTTGTAAAACTCACTAGGCTCAATACTTGCAGCCATTTTTAAAATACGCAACAACTCTTTTAGTTCCTTTATTGTGCGTTCTTTTTCTTCATCAGATTCAATACGAGCCCCTAAATCATTGGCGTGTATGTATGCTGCTTTAAAGTCTTTCATTTTTTTATTGAAATCATTCCAATAAAAAGTATATTTTTCTGAAATGTCAATTTCTTCAGGCTTAGTTAATCTTACGAAAAATTTCCCACCGTATTCACCTGAATACCTATCAACAAAACTTTTCTTACCTATAACATTAGCGACTATCTGAAACAGGAAACTTTTTTGCTCTTTGCCCTTGTATGTGAACACCACTTCATTTAATTGTTCTTCAGACAAAGATTCTAATGATATGTTGTATTTCTTTAACAATGCATCTAGTCTTCCTTTAGCTGCATTTCTTTCACCATCAGTTGCACCTTCTTCAGAAAGCTTTTTTACTTTTTTGAGTAAATCAATTATTTTTTCAGTCATGGTGATTAAATTTTAATCTTTGCTTCTGATGAAGATGTTGCACATTTATTCAAGGCTTTGAAGTTGTCAGGAAAATGAGCCATAGATACTTTACGAGACAGGTTAAACCAAAAGGTTGCAAAGTCAACGTAATTTGTAAATCCGTATTGGTTGCCAAATTTATCTGTGAATGATGTGTAAGCCTTCATAATGATATTGTTTATTTTGATGATGTAAAGTAACATTAAATTATTTTAACATCAAAATATTTTATAATTATTTTTCTAAAACAGCTTTTTTGAAGGATTTGGCGATAAATCATCATCAGGGAAATTGGGGTCTGGTAATCCCGGGTGTGAATTTGAAGACTGAATACCTACATAAAAACCCCGTACCGTTGTTCCTTGTATTTTCTTGTACCCTTCTAAATAGCCTAATTGTCTCATGGCTTTCTTCAGAAGTGGCAATGAAAGCTTTCTTTTGTTATCGGTGAAATCCTGAAGTTTTAAAAGTATCTCTGTAGGCGTATGGAACACTCCTAACCGCTTATCATCAACAATACCGAAGTATTGCACCACTAAATCTTTTTCTTCACTGGAAAGCTCGTATGACTTATTTAAAGCGTCTCTGTGTTGTGCTTCTTCTTTGGTAAGCGTGAAATCAAAACCTGACTTATAAAGTGTGTAGGCTTGCGCCCAAACTTTATTTATATCTATGTTCCTTACTCCTGTCTGGTAATTGTTGTAATCCTGATCTATAGCCAGTACATTGAAACACAACCAACGGGTGTTTTGATCATCAGTTAAAAATTCAGTCTTATTGGTAGAAGCCCAAAAATTTACCCGGCGTGGATTGCTTTCAAAAAATTCACCATACGTTCGGCGTTGTTTTACATTGCCTTTTGAAATGGTTGCCTTTAATTTATTAATTTCATTATTATGCAATGCAGCAAGTTCTTCTAAGTTCCAAAACATGTTTTCAGAAAGTTGAATGTCTGAATCCTTTGAATCATTCATTGCTGTCTCTGTATAATATTCTTTCAATGCAGGAGGGCAAAGAAAACGTATGAAGGTAGTCTTTCCGGTTTCCTGTGTCTGGCCTACCAGTGTAATAATAATTCTGTTTTCTCTGTAGTCAAGAGTACAAGCAAGACAACGCACTAAGGCTTTTTTAAATTGAACTATCCAGAAATCCTGATTGTCTGTTCTTACATAATTTGCAAGCTGCGTAATGTAATCAGGATCGGTTTCAGGATTCCATACAGGCAAACTTTCAAAATAGTTTTTTATAGGGTTGAAACTTTGCACAAAGTCACTTCTCATTAATGAACGAACTTTATCTAATGAGAATTTAAAACCTGCGTGTGCAAGCTGTCTTAATATGGTATCATTATTTATTAGCTCAAAAGTACCCGGTGATATTTCATATTCTACACGGTGGCTGATAACATTCTTTACAAGATTTTTATACCTCTTGCTTAAAAATATTTCTACCTGTTCAATTTCTTTTTTGTGTTCAAAGCCAAATGAATCTTTGTTGTTTTCAAAAACGTTTTTTAAAATTCCACGTACAATGTTTTGTGAGACTTCATAACGAGCAGCAAGAACACTTACTTCAGCTTCATTGTTTTCCTTCCAATCACGCCCGGCTTCATTCATTCCGTGTGCATGCTTTGCAATGTCTTTTATTTTTTTAGCATGCTCAGGTGGTAAGTCTTCCATCTTTTTAGAGATTTCAAACACACCATGTTCAAAAGTATTTTTATAGCAATCTCTTACTATCCTGTCTAATTCTTTTTGAGTTTTACCATTACCAACAAACTCTGAAAATCTTGATGCAGTGTAATCCTGTGATACACCTGCCTTGTTTAAAAAGTAACCAAGTATAACAAGATAATTATGCCTGTTCCCTTCAACGTATTGTTGTTTTTTTTCATGGACATTTTTTATCCATTCATATTTTTCTTCATCAGAATCTATTGTGATAGAAGTGTATTCTGGTGCTACTATTACAGGCTCATATTCTGGATTATGAAATAAATTTTCATCGTAAGAAATATATCTAACCCGTGAAACATCTTTACAACTTGTATCAATTTTATAGTCTGGATCGTATATGCCTAATGAGTTGCCTGATTTATCAAACTGTTCCTGTCTATGCTTTGATAGTTTTGCATACACATCCATGTAATACTTTTCGATGAACAAAAAAGATTCAGCATGTTTTTCAGGATCAATATTTACAATGATGCAGAAGCCACGCCCACTTGATGAAGTAAATAAGTACTCTGTATACTTATCATTCATCAGAACTTCACGCACTTCTTCTGGATTGTTTATTTTGTGTTCTATGCCGTCAAAGTCTAATGCTAGTTTACCACTATGCATTTTCAATCCTTCAGCTTTTCGGTGTGTAAAAATACCTGATGCAGTAAAGCCGGGTAAGCCTGATTTTATTTCTTCAATTTCTTCTTTGCTTGCACCTTCAGAAATTCTTTTTTTCAGGAACTGTATTTTATCTTTCCATTTCCCTTCCCTTATCGCATCCATGATGTCTGAAAAATCAACATCATGATTATTTTTCACATCACCTATTTTTTTATAAAGAGAAACTTGTGTTGTCATGGTTTAGTTATTTGGGAACATTCAAAGTACGAAAATTTTCTGCTGCTTCAATGATCTTTGGAATAGTTATTTTTATCTGTTGTTCAGTATGCGTGGCTTTCAACTTCTTATAAGAATAATCTAACAAATAGTCATTAGTTACATGCTGATTGTCCTGTATGAACTGCCAAATTTGCGCTTTTGCTTCTTCTCTGTTTTCTTCATGAAGCTGCATTTGCTTTGAAGCCCATCCGGTGGCATACCTTTTTATTGTGCCGTACTCTGAAAGTAATTTGTGTTGCTCTGTAGGCGAAATAGAGCGCAATAGGACGTTCTTTACAACCCAGCCTATAGAATGCCCCTTAGCTTCTCTAAACTCTTCTAATTCTACGGCATTGAGGCTTGATATAGATTTACTTTTTAGATGATCAGGAACAATTTTGAGTTCTACAAATTCAGCTTCAGTATTCAGCCCTTTATCAGGCTCTTTTATGGCAACGGTATTGTTGCAATATTTACAGATAGTAGCTGATGCAGGGATTAGAGCTTCACAAAATTCACAATCTTTTACCGGGGCAACACCTTTTGTTTTTGAAACGTAATCAGTATCAAGTGACCAATCCCGATCCATTTCCCAATACCCGTGCCTTTCAACATTACCACCCATATCAAGAAATATGAAATCTTTCTTTCCTATTTCCGGGCACGGCCTGCCACCACGCCCATAGATTTGAATGAATTTAGCAAGGGACATTGTAATGATGTCCATGATTATACATTCTATCGTATTTTCATCCAGACCAGCAACAGCAACCAAAGCGTTACAGATACCCATATATTTACCATCATGAAAATCTTCAAAGATTTTTTTCCGGTTCTTGGTTTTACCGTCAATGTGAATAGTGGGTACACCCATTGAATTAAACAACTCTGCTTGCTTTTTTGATTGTTCAACATTGTCACAATAACAAATGAATTTTTTACCTTTTGCTTTTTCTAAATACTTCTGAACAGTCCCGGCAATTTTTTGCGGTTTATTCAGTACTTTTTTTACATCAGCCTTGTTGAACTCTTTGCCATCTTTTGTGTCTGAAACACGAATTTCTGAAATGTCAATTTTTGCACCGTACGGAATAGAAGGAACTAAATATGATTCACCTGTATCAGGGTCACCTGCCAATAGTTCAGACATGCTTGCACCAATTATCATATCATCGTACACGTCTCCCATTTGTCCCGTATACTTTGGATATGCATCTAAAAATGCTTTGCCGTATCTGATCGGTGTTGCAGTAAATCCAACACAGTAAATACCTCTTTCTTTACACCACAAAACCAATTCATCAAAGTCTCTGTAGTGGCATTCATCAATAATCAGAAGCCCTATTTCAGGCATTGGATAGTTTACCAACGTGTCAATTGATGCAATGTATAAGTTGTCAAGTTGTACTTTATATCCCGGAACTATTTTTGTTCCATGCAGGCCGTTGCGCTTCATTGTTTTATCGCACTGTCCAATTAACTCTTCTCTGTTACATACAACCATTACCGGGATGCCTTGCATTATGGCATCCCGAGCCATTGAACAAAAAATTACTGTCTTGCCTCCACCCGTACCCAGCACAAAAACCACCGTTCGATTCCCTTGACTAAAAGAAACCGATGTTGCTTTTTTACCTCTATGCTGATAGCCTCTTAAATCTATTTTGTACTGCACGTCCTAAAGTTTCTTCCTTGTAAATAACAGGTGTGAAAAATAAAATTGTGTTGGTAATAAATTCACCCTTCAATTTATATCTATGTCGCTTTCTTTTAGACATTGTTTGTTTGATTAAATTCTAAAACTCTTTTATGATAAATTAAATCCTTAGATTTCAATGGTGTTCTTAAAATAATACCTTCCATTGTTCGGCATCTACTCAGTGCCACATATACTTGACCGTGAGCAAATGCACCCTTTTCACCTAGATCAATAATTACTTTATCAAAGGTTTGCCCCTGTGATTTATGAATTGTGATTGCATAGGCAACCTTCAATGGGAATTGAATGAATGTCCCTGTGATAGTGTGTTGTATGCTGTCTGTTTTTGGATTATAAACAAACTCTGTTGATTCAAATTCATATTTTGGTACTTGCACAATTTCATCATTGTCCAATTTTACAATCAATAAATTTGTTTCTTGATCATGATACAAGAAAGTGCCAATAGTGCCGTTTGCATATTCTCCACCCGGTGAATTTCGCATAGTCATTACCCGGCAACCTTCCTTTAGATTTAATGTTTTAGGAACAGGACAATCAGATAAATTAAATTTTCCTGAAATCAATCCTTCTAAAACAATTTCTTCAGAATCCAACCTGTCAAGCATCAGTTGATTCACTTCGTTTGCTACGTTATTAGTACCGCAAAGCATGATGCCGTCTTTAGGATCAAGTGTATCTTCACGTAATAAATTACGATTCATTTTGTCAAACTCAAACGGTGCAAGCTTATTATTTTTTATGTCGTTTAGAATACCGATAAATACCGGGTCTGATTGTCTCCAAATTTTAGTGAGACGAATAACTTCAAATTTATGATCATGCCAGCATGCAGCATCAAAGAAAAATTCAGACTTGTAACGAGCATCTAACATTTTTCTTTCTTCACTATTTCCAACTACAGGGGGCAACTGATCAACATCACCGATCATGATTAATTTCAAGTGATTGAATCCGTTTTTTTCAAAGAACCAAAAAATTTGATCCATAATGTCAGCCCGGCACATTGAAACTTCATCAATCAAAAGAAAATCCGCTTTGTTGAATAATCTTCTTTTATCAATTTCCGCTTGATGCCACATGTCAACAGCCATGCCATCAATAGCAGGGCGTAGGTACTTCACAGAGCCTTTAGATATTGGTCTTGCAGGAAATTGAAACAGGCTGTGAATAGTTTGACCGCTTACGTTAACGGCTGCAATACCTGTTGGTGCTGTGACTAAACACTTACCGGGATTATGCTCAATGAATTTTCTAATCAGTGTTGATTTACCTGATCCAGCTGGTCCAGTTAAGAATGAATGAACTGATTTATCATGCAGTCTTTCCCACGCATAATCTAAATTGTCTTCTTGTGTCATGGTCTTTTATTTGTTTATTAAAACATTTTTTGTTGAATTGTTAATTGATGAAATCTCTTCATTAATTTTTTAAAATACACTTCATTTATTTCACACCCTACTAAATCTAATTCAGCATAATGACAAGCTATTGCAATAGAACCGCTGCCTAAATGAGTATCTAATATCTTATCGCCTTTATTAGCAAATTCTTTTAATAAATAATTATATAATTGAATTGGCTTTTCAGTAGGATGAAATCTATTCTTATTAGTATTTAAATTGCCATAATAAGCATATTCAAATACTTGAGCATTTTTATCAAAAGAAGACCATGCAAATTCACACCTGGCAAATTGTTTCAATGGTTGTTTTTTATCCCAAATAATAAAATGCTTATGAGGTGGAAGTTTAAAATAATTACCTCCCCAAATTATTTGATTTTTAGAAACCCTAAAAAGCTCATTGAAATAATATTCAGAAGGCGCTACATTCCATTCACTTGCATTACCGTTTATATTTCTTCCTTTCAAATCACCCCACCCGTATGGCGGATCTACGATAGCTAAATCGAAATATTTATCTGGAAAAGATTTCATTAAATCCATGTTATCGCAATTTCTTAAATCTATCATTGAAATAATCCTTTATTACCTTTACTTATTTTAGCTCTTTTTTCTTCAGCAATAAATTCTGCTGACACTTTTAAAATGTGTTCACGTCTTTCAACTTCATCCATTTCAATGATCTTTCCTTCTTCATACCTCAGATAGATAGATTCAAAAAACTCTAGTACCGTTAAGAAATTTTTATCTGAACTGAATTTCACTATCAACCCTTCACCTCTATTTTTTATGTAGTGCTCAACATGAAAAATAAATTTGTCAGGGCTGTCTGTCAAATCAGAAACAATATACTTTGTGTTGTCCTTTGCCTGAATGAAATCAACAATGGCTTTGTAATACGGTTCATCTATTACCATAAATTCAATTGATTAGTATCAGAAGAAGGTGTTTTCTTTGCTGTTCCAGAAACCCTGTTGCTTTTCTTCACTGAACTTTTTTTTTACATTATCAGCAGCCTTTTGCACTAATTCTATTATTCTTTCATTTACATCAACAGGCTGAACTTCATTTTTTAGGTGCCATTGATCTTCAATACCTGCTTCATCGTCATTAGGAGTTATTTTTTTTATATTCTCAAATATAAAACGCTCTTTTAATTCATTGTCACGAGTCAGCACAGCAATCGTTTCTGCATCCCGGTCAATGATTGAATTGGCTTTATCTACTTCAGATTGTAGGCCAGACAACTCTATTTTTTTATTATCAATAACCGTTAATAATTGCTGAATCTCCATAACGTGAGAAGACATTTTGCCTTCATAATCATCTTTAACTTGCCTTAATAGATCAGCATAATCTCTTGCGTATGCATTTTTTATTTTATCAATTTCAGCACCGGATATTGTTGAATTTGATTCTTTATTTATTTCATTGGTAAAGTGAAACACAGAGATAGGCACAATCAAAGCAATTGCAAAAGCAGGTATTAATCCCCAATCCCATCCTATTGTATCAGCGTAGTAATAGCACGCTATGCCTACTTCAAAGACTGAATAACACTTTGCTACAAAGAAATTTTTACGTAGGGTATAGATCATGATAGAGGCTGACACGATGATTGCAACCCCGGCTGATGCTATTTCTCTGTATGGTGAAGAAAACACAGAAAAAGAATGATACACATAATACGTATTTGGTGCTTGAAATATTACTGTGAATATTGCAACATACAAAATGAACGCATTCGATTTTAGAAAGTCGAGTAACTTGTTTTCTTTTATCATAATTTCAAAAATTAGAATTTGACATGAAAGAAAGATCCCTTTGCATCATCGGGATCAGGAAAGATCCCTTTGTGATCCCTGCGCTCTACAAGTTCTTTTATTACATGTTGAGGGGAATTTGCGAAATGTCCAAATTGAACAATATCACCTTTTTTCATTTCTCCCTTATAAAACCCAGTTGCCTCAATAGCTGATTGAGTATACTGATCTGTTTCAGGAATTTTTACAGCTTGTGTTTTTACTGTGTGGTACAATCCATCAAATAGAGGGGTGCCCCATGCAGTCATTACTATTACTTTAGTCATGATTTTGTTTTTGTTTTATTGATAAATATGAATCTATTAAATTCTCGTATTTTTTCCTTGCCTCAATCATTGCTTCATCGTCAATGTTGAAAATAACGGTGTAGGTATTGAACGGTGCTTTTTTACAGATACCAAAGAAAATGAATTTTTCAGCCTTTGTGCCGTCCATATAAAACACCGCCTGTCTATCGTACCCGTATTCAAAAATAGATGCTTTGAATTGAGCTAATGAAGTGCAATCAGTGCTTTTTGCATCCCCTATGATCTTTCGTACCCATAGGTCAATTTTGCCTTTACAAGCCATGTCATAGCGTTCTTCAGTCCACGTATGTACCTGTTCCAATCGGGCTGCAAAATCGTTTCTAAGCAGTGAATAAATAGTGTTTGCGTTCATGGATTTTACCATGTTTTCAATCTTGTATTTATTAACTAAATATAAAGAATCAGCTTCAGCTATTTTTGATTCGTAATATTCTGGCTCAAACAAGGCTTCATGCAGTTGATTGCCAAAGTCAAGAGTTTCTTGTTTGCAGAAAAATTCCGGTTCGCCTCTCAATTGTCTGGCTACTGCTGAAAGTCCACTATTGCTGATTGCCGGGATTTTAAAGTATGGATCGCTTTGCATCTAATTATTATATTGAACAAGTAAACTAAATACACCATCCGATGATGTATAATGCATTGACACAATAGAAAGATTCATTTTAGTTCTTTTCCATTGGTAAAAATCTTCTCTGATTTTACCGGGCGTATTTTCTTTCAAAGAAACGCTGAATATTGCTATTTCCATTATCTTGAAACGTTTGAAAGCTTATCGGTTATTTTAACGCCTGGGATTTCTCTGCATCCGGCCTTTACGGCTTCTTTGATTTTCTTTTCATCGAATGTTTTGTATTCATCCGGTAGCAAAGACATATCAATGCTTGTGAAGTCAGCCTGATAGGTACGCATAACTGAAGAAGGTTTTTCAACCATTGAGTTTTTCAACTCAGTTTGCATTTGAACATTCAACACTTCATTGGCATGTGAATCAGCAAGCATTTCGTTTATAGAATCTTTTTTAGCTTCTAATTCCTGCTGTTCCGCTTTAATTTTTTCCTGCTGTTCCGTCTCTAATTTTTCAGCAGCTTCTTTGTTTTTCAAAGATAATTCATGAAGCTGTAGCAATTCCGCTTTTCTATTTTGAAAAAGCGTTTTGCATCGGTCAAGCATTGCCATTGCATCAGGTAGAAATTCCTGATATACTTCTACTGTTAACTTCCCTTGATTTAATAATTCAATACTAGTATCAATATTTTCACATGTAGCTGCTGCAATTGAAGTAAGTACATTTCTTTCAAACTGAATGATTTTGTTGGAAATGTTTTGCACCCGGTCTTTTTCATCCTGAATTTTCTTCAGTTCTGCTTGCCTATCCGCTTCAATTTTATCCTGAAGTTCTTTTGCCTTCCGATCTTTTTCAAGTTGGTAATCGGTCGCTCGTTTGTTTTGCAGTTCAACCAAATCAGAAAGTTTTTTGAAAGTGCTTCTTTCTAAATTAATTAAAGCTTTGTCTTCTTCCTTCAATCCTGAAGCCATTAGGAGGCGTTCTGACCCACCCGTTTTGATAAGGGTCTTAGCCTTCTTCAATGACCCGTTAACCTTCTGAAGGTCTTCATCCGTCTTGATAGGAGGCAATGAAGTAAGTTCATTCTCTAGTACCTCTATTTGATTGGTAATTTCTGGATTGAATTCCTTACGGATCAGAATCGCTTTGAATCCTTGGGGGATTGCAATAATAGCACTTGATCTAATATTGGATTCAGATTTCAATGCAGCGTAATCGACACCTTGTTCTGTATCTTGTGGTTCATTCAAATGCTTAAACGGATCTTTTTTTGTCATGGTTGTATGGGTTAATTATGCAAGTAAATTATATACATCAGTCATTTTTACAACTGGAAGTTCTTCTTTCTTGAACTTATTATAAAATTCCTGACACTTTTCAAAATCGAGTTTTTCAATTTCGTTTATGATACCCACAGCTTCGGTGTACTTATCGGATAAATCCTGAGTAGAAGCAAGAATTACCCCGTGGAGCGTTGTTGCATTTTCTTGTGTTTCATCGAACATCTGAACGCTAACAAGTCCCAATGTGCATGGTGAAATGTCCGTTAATCCGGTACGCATTGAATCGAAAGAAAGAATTAAATGAAACTGATTGTTTTCTTTTACTAAGAACATAACTTTAATTATTTAATTTAATGATTAACAAATTAGCATTAAATAAATTTAACATCAAAATATTTTATTAAATTTATTTTAGTACCGGATAGCGGAATCGAACCGCTGTAATGGATATCAGTCACCGTCCTGCCACTAGACGAACCCGGAAAGATTTTACTCTGCTGAAGGTGTTAGCATAAGCCTAGGCTCACTAAACCATTCACTTCTAACAACATTACTTGATGTAGCATCAGCTTCAACCTGATATTGAATTTGTCCGATACTTTCACAACGTGCTGTAATAGTACCTTTTAAACCAGTTACTGTTTCAGTAACTTTTGCATACATTTCAAATTTGAATATTGGAGTTTCCATTTTTGGGGTTTCGATTGGTTTATATCGAAGCACCGGGGACGGGGATCGAACCCGTGTTACCTACAAGTACCCAATACTTCCCGGTGTCATTTATTTATTGTACGCTCTTAAACATACTAGGCGTTTGCCCGTACACCGGAAGTTTACCGTCCCACTTCTCAATAAATTGTTGCTGAACAATCAAAGGGGTCAACGTTTGCTGTTTTGCTCTGTAAGCATATGCTTCTGCATCAGCCTGTATTTTTAACGCTGTGGCATCACCTTCAGCCTTGGCTATCTTCTTACGTGCTTCAGCCTCGGTGGTCTTCACCTCGTTATCAATTTGCATGGCATGCTGTACGGCTGTATTCTTTGCGTTCACCGCTGCAATAATTGTTGCCGGGTATTGCAATCCAGAAGTTAAATTTTCTAAGCTGATACCGTCTGATTTTAGCTTTCTTCTTAATAAGTCCTCTACACCCTTTTCAAATTGAGCCCGGTGAGATATTACAGAATCAGTTTTAAAGCTATTGAATACTATACGATAAGCATCCTGTGTATAGGTGTAAACCGTACTTTCAAACACCTTGTCAACATCTTTCCTGTATTTTCTAAAGATATGAGGCGTTGAGCCAGGGATAACCTTCAATGATATTTTAGGATCAACCACAAATTCTGAACCGTCTTTATCATTTACGGTGAACGGATCGTAATCAATTGTTTTTACATACAAATCAGTTTCATAAACTGTTTCTGTAAAGGGGTTGTACCACACACGACCAGCAGCCAGGGCAATGTCCTGAACGCCTTTTGAACTCCCGTAGTCCTGTACTAAAATCCCTTCAGCACCTCCATCAATACGGGTGCTACACGAAGACAAAAAACATGAAATAATTGTTGCAATTGCGAAAGCATAAATTACTTTTTTCATTTTTATTTATTTGGGTTTAGTTAATACGTATTATTTTTTGCTTCTTTTTTTCTTCTATCTTTGTCAAGATCGCATCCAATAAGAAGGGCAGCAATAGAAAACATAACATTCATCATGTAGAAAAAAAGAAAACTAACATGATCTAATTCAGACAAAGCAATCATGTACCCCGTCCAAAGAATAAATTGCAATGTTATAAGCAACCTTGTTGCTATTTTATACTTACTTATCATTTTCTCTGATCTTTATGAATTTGCCATAGAGCAAATTTAGCGCAACAATATTGCAGGCAACCCATAGGCACAAACAGGTTAAGCCTAACAGCAATTGAATATCACTTTTTGCTGATACCAGTGAAGCAATTTCAGTGACACAAAACATTTGAATCACAACCACCGGGATGAATGACATCAGGCAGTAAATAAGGAATAGATTTTTCTTTTTCATGAAACTTTTTGTTTAATAAAACTTTTAAGGTGATCTATATTTTTAACAGGTAAAGTACTTGTTGATTGTAAAAACCATTCAGGAAGAAGGTCAAACGCTTCTTTAAATCCAGCTTCTAATTTAGCAATAGTTCCAAAAGACTGAATTGCTAATTGTATTTCTTCACGGTTTTTATTTATTTCCTTGTGTTTTTGATCGAATTGATCAAGCATTTTTTGAATTTTAATTGCATCCTGTTTTTCAAGTTCTTCAACCTTCATTTGATTATAAGAATTTGAAGGACAATTAAGTTGAATATTAGCATGCAAGGCTACATACAAACTTCTTCTTTGAAGGAAGTATTCAGGGTTTGATTTGAATGCATTACGCACCGCTAATGGCACTAATTTAAGTGCATATTCATTTGCTAATTTTTCAATTTCAGCGCGCAAAGCATTATTCTTTTCAATGTGTGGTTGACAGATTTTGTTTGCTACTTCCTGAGCAACTAGTTTTGTGATTTTCATGGTCATGGTTATAAAAGTAAAAGTGAATTTTTCAAACCCCTATCATTGCCGTGTTGGTAGACCTGACTTATGATAGAGGCTAGGTAACGACCTTCTGAAGTTACCCTATTGTTCCGGCAGTGAGTAGCAAACCCTGCTGCCGGAGTATCACGCATTGAGACCAATATTTAACCCTGTATATCCGTTCCAAGGTACGTGATTTTGTTAGAGCTAAAACGGCAACCCCTTCTTTTTAGCACCCGTTGTAGCTGCTGTAGCCTGAGTACTTGATTGTGAAGTTGATGCAGGTGCTTCACCTCCTAAAGCTTTGTACTCGTCAGAAGATTTAATTTTATTCTGAATAAATTCAGGCAAAGAATTAAATACTTCTGTTTTGAACGGAGGATTGAAATTGAACAATGTGCTTTTGTTTGATTGTGCTGGTACTTCTAAGCCGTCTGGCAAAGGCGTAACAGTTGCTATATCATTGTATTGGTTACCGTTTCCGGAAGTCTTAACAACAATATTAGCCATGCACTCACATCCCAATAATTTAACAACATTGAATTTTTTCGCTTCTTCCTTTGAAGCAAACGGTTCACCCCTCCAAGATTCTAACATCTTTTTGAAGTTGGAATTTCCCATTGAAAACGTGTATTCTTTGTACACAACAAATGGTTCTTCACCTTTTGCTTCATTGAATACGTGTCTTTGCTTGGGTAATTCAAAACCAATACGGATAAGTTTTTTTCTTACCGGATTACCCTTGAAAGTAGTGTCAATTGTTCCAATCAGAACAACACTTACACAGATAGCAGGATGATTGCCAGCAGGCGCAAGGGTAAAACTACCCACATCACCATGCATTTCTTCACCATCAAATTCATCAACAATTTCATTTTTATCAGACATATCAATCGTGCCATGTTTAACCGCATGGCTCGGGTTTAGTTAAATTTATTTATGATATAGTTAATGCCTCCATACATGTAACATGATGAAGAAAGTATTATTCCTATTAAAATTATTTTATTCATATTATTTAGCTAAAGAAAGCAACTTTCTAAACTCTTCTATCCAATCCAATGTTAATTTCAATGGTGAATAGTTTTCAGGCGTTTGGCCCTTTTTGAATTGCAAAAACCATATTTCAGCAGGTCTTCTGGAATCAGGAACAAGACCCGGTATTTCGGTATGCCTTACACCCTTTACGTTTGCGATAGTTCCCAGCAAACACGCACATTCCCCTTCATATACAGAACCGTTAATTTTACCTGCATTGATAGAATCAACAAGACCTTGAATCTCGTGAGGGGCATGTAATAATATCGCCCATATATCGTGTTTGAACCCACCAAGGTCAGCATCACCAAGGTTAGCATCACCAAGGTTAGCACCACCAAGGTTAGCACCACGAAGGTTAGCACCACCAAGGTTAGCACCACGAAGGTCAGCACCACCAAGGTTAGCATCACCAAGGTCAGCATCACCAAGGTTAGCATCACCAAGGTTAGCATCACGAAGGTTAGCACCACCAAGGTTAGCACCACG